>Ga0194115_10003717_pt1 | contig 16949 bp, 15 predicted proteins | sample TA2MahsurfametaG_3_FD_148656 | JGI IMG/M metagenome (GOLD analysis project Ga0194115, IMG submission 148656) | Freshwater microbial communities from Lake Tanganyika, Tanzania - TA2015002 Mahale S4 surface | ecosystem: Environmental > Aquatic > Freshwater > Lake | place: Tanzania: Lake...
CTCTAAACTGTATCATATAGCTACAGTATCATAAATTGTCGGGTGGGGGAGTGGAGGAGTCGAGGAGAGAAACAGAAGCCATAGAGAATCGTAGGATGGTATCATGGATGTCATCATCCTTTCCACCACCTCGGGATAGGGTATGCGTCAAAGCTGCCTTCACTTCATCAATCGTTGCGGATTCCAATTCCCATTGAAGTTCCTGTAGTTCCATATCGGTGAGGGGATCACCTACCGTAATTGCTTCCAATTCAATCTGTGGAAACCTCTTGAATGCAAAGTTACGTTGATCTGCCCACCCGACCGAACAGAAGACGATTTTTTCATCACGAAAGGCTGGTATATCATCGGGGATACCATGATGGGATATTACATGTGGATTCCTTTCCTGTACAACCAAAGTGGGTGGGATGATGGGATGATTCCCATCGATAAGGCCCGTCCAACTAGTAATTTCCAAACGATTCCCCGTCTGAGAAAATTTGGGATCAAGACCGGTTCTTCCCATGTCTGAAATCATCCAATCTACCAATTGAATGTTACTGTACAATCCCGTGAATAGGACTCTCTGAGCGTAGGTAATCACAGACTTTGTTGTTGTCGTCGTACTACTACTACCGTCTTGGTCTTGGTGGTTGGTTGTGATTTCTTCTTCCTCGACAAATGCTATAAGAATCGTTTCCTCAATCGCCTGCAAGACGAACTCACGGAACATGGAATCATTCTGTTCTTGTTCCATTTCAAAAAACAATATGTCCATCTCACTTTCATCTCTCAATCTTTTGAAGAGGGAGAGATGCCTCCGAAAGAATGTCATTAATGCAGGACAAAGAAAATCAAGACACCTATCCAACTCTGCAGTCGATGATCCCTCCCGTTGACACTCCTCCCGACATTTGATGAGTCTTTCTATACTTCGGAACAAAGCGACACAGTGTTCACCGGTTGTTAATCGTTCATCGAAATCAAAGATTTCTGCCAATGCCCCCATTCGTAGAAAAGTAAACACTGTACTAGCTGGTTGGCGATGATCCAAAATAGATGATATCGTCGTTAGGAGGGCAGTCAATCGACCTAATGCACCCATAGCTTCATTACGATCACCTTCTTCTTCCATTCCAGTTATGAAGGAAGGATTATTCCCCATTTCAGAAATCCGTTCCATACAAGTACGACTAACGACGGTGAAGTCCTTATATGATGCCTCGATCAGGTTTGGATCACCCTCCTTTCCAGCCAAGTTCAATTCATGGAGTGCATTCTCGAGTTTGTTTGCAAGGTTGGTCAGATCGGTAGCCATTATTTATTTTGCAAGAAGAATCGATCAAGTTAAGGTGCAAGACAAGCTGAAAATACCTCTTTATGCAATAATTATGATGTTGTCTCACAATTCATCTGTCGTCTCTCTCCTCATCATCAGAAATCGGAGGACAGGATTCGAGAACACTAGCAGTATAAATGATCGGGTCTTCGCGTGTTCGACGAAACGTGCGTTCTCACTGCCAAATGCAGTACCGAAGTTTGCTGGTTGGAACTTGGAACCGGTGTCATATCGCGAGCCAGCCAAACTTTGGCAGGAAGGTATGATACGATGCGGGGGATACCTACCCAGTTACATATGTCGATAGGAACCCCCTGATCCCGTCCCACTTGGAAAGCCATACTTTCCTTTATTGTCTGAAGCCTAGTTTACCACAGATATGATATCTTTGATCTCTCCCCCCCGTCACAGTCATTCATCAGATTCAGTCGTCTTCCTCAGATTCATGATAGTCATCCAATTCAGGAAGTCCTCAGATTCATGATAGTCATCCAATTCAGGAAGGTCGTATAGAACTACACCTTTTTGTTGGAGTACCTCATTTAATTCTAGGGCCTTGGATATCGCCGCCGCACCGTCACATCCAATCCCATTATGTTGCAGATTGAGATGTTGCAAGGTCTGGTTGGTTTCCAATGCCTTGGCAATCGCCACCGCGCCTTCACAACTAATGCCATTGCTATCAAGATTGAGGTGTTCCATCACCGTGGTACAAGATGTCTCAAACACGGTAACTCGGGACTAGGGATTCAAAAGTACTATTTTAGCCGATCTATGAGACGAAGAAGGGATTGTGGATGTTTTGTCGTTTTTATGCATTCACGGTCAACTGTTTCAGAATTCGTATTCATAGATTTCTGTACCGGATAAAGCGCAAGGTGTCACTTTTGGTCAACCCAATTCACACTACATCATATTCGACCACACCCTCTGGTAGTGTCTCATTCATATCCAGTGCTTCCATAATCGCCTCAGTACCATCCTCTTCGATTTCATTTTCACGAAGATCTAGCTGTTGTAATGTCTGATTCGTTTCTAATGCCTTGGCAATCCGATTTTCATACAAATTTAATTCTTGTAATGTCTTGTTCGTTTCCAGTGCCTTCCCAAATGCTACCGCACCTTGACATCCAATCCGATTCTCTTCCAGATAGAGACGAGATAATGTCTGATTGGTTTGGAGTGCCTTCCCAATCTCCACAGCACCATCACATTTAATATCATTACTAGCAAGGAATAGACCTTGTAATGTCTGATTCACTATCAGTCCCTTGGCAATTTCCTTCGTACCTTCCGGTCCTAACTCGTTCATAGTAAGATCTAGGAATCGCAATGACTGCTTCGTTGCTAGTGTCATACCAATTCCTACAGCACCCTTCATCCCAATTTCGTTACCCTGAAGATAGATTTCCTGTAATGAAGTCTGGTTCGTTTTCAGGACTTTACTGAATGCTACAGCCCCTTCACAACCAATGTCATTATATCCAAGATCTAGGTGTTGTAGAGTTTGATTGGTTTTCAATGCATTGGCAAAGGCTGTACCACCTTGAGGACCCATATTGTTCCCTGCAAGCTTTAAGTGTCGTAATGATGTCACATTGTGGTTCGTTCCTACTAGAATCTTAGCAAATTGCCACAGCACCTTGAGGTCCAATATCGTCATGTTCCAGATTTAAGTCTTGTAATGTTTGGTTCACTATCAGGACATTGGCAATCACTGCAGCACCTTCCGGACCTAAATTGTTACGGGAAAGAGTCAAGACTTGTAATGTCGTATTCTTTTCTTCCAAGACCTTGGCGATCGCCATGACTCCTGAAAATGGAAGGTTGTTCGCCGAAAGATGCAATTCTCGGATCTCTATCGGAGTCGTCGTCGTCGTCGTCGTCTTCCTCCTCTTCTTCCTCGCCGTCGTCGTCGTCGTCGTCGTCGTTGTTGTGTCATGAGGATCCATCAACATCATTGTTAATGCCATGGCGATTTGTTTGGCACCTTCCTCATCAATATCTCTGTCCTCGAATGTGATGATTCCCGTCGTACCATGATCCCCATTTTTGATTTCTTCCAAAAAATTGGACATTTTGCTCCCTGTTGTTTGTTGGGGGGGGAGGGGGCGAGGGGTGGATGATGAATGGAAGTACAGTTATTTGGATGGCTCTAGCTAACTGGCTTCACGCATGCCTTTGACAGTGAGATTCGGTCTTCAGGATACCCATTGTGAGAGACGTGAATGAGTTTGGTTTTTCGTGCAGTGTCACTATCTTAGTACCTATCCCCAATCCATGTGGTACCTCTGTTACACCTGTGTCAGAGACGAAAACTGCTCTGTGCACAATTTATTTCTTAAAGGTTGAAGATCCCTCGGGGGTATGGAAGTATCTAACCTCAACGTACGGTACTACTCGACGAAACAGGCGTTTTTGTGTCCCTCCAATGGGTGACCCGTGACCCCACAAGAAAAGACATACAACATAACTTATAAAGAACTCTTCTGAGTATTGAGATGAAGTTGGAGGATTGAACCGTATCGTATTTTGTGGTCTTTCAATTTTTTCTAGAGGGGGAGGGAAGTGGGACGTGGTGAAGAGGATTGGGTTGAGACAGCAAGGGAGAGTTCGAGACAGAGAGAGAGAGAGAGAGAGAGAATTCTGTTACAGTTCACAAGTTCCGGTTCGTCATGTCGGTTCATTTCATCGTCCGTCCAACACGGTTACCGAAACATACGAATATTCTTCGACATCGATTATTTCTCAACAATAATGAACAGGGTGGACAACAACAACAACAACAACAATGGGGATCATCATCGTTCTTTCGATGGAGAAGACAAATGGTACCTCGCATTATTGGACTAGTACTCATCGTGGTGTTGTTTCTTCGTTCCGGATCCTCCTCCTCCTATGGATTTATGGGGATTGTTGTTGACGAGGAGATATTGAATTCTATGATCAACTATTCATCAGATGGAAACATGAAATCCTCCTCTCGACAGTTTGATCCTATCACGATTGAGGGGGAAGATATACAACTTCCATCTGCAAAAACCTTACTGGTAACGAAACCACCCTTTGAAGATTCCGACATTATCAAATTAACGACGACGGAACCTCTTATCAAGTCACCCAATACGATCGTTACTGGATATTTCCGAATACCATCGAAACAATCACCAGAAATTTATACTGGTTGGATGAAAAATATGTTAAGTCTTCAAGATGCGATGGTCATCTTTACACAAGCCGATATGATTGATACGATCAAGACCTTTCGGAGTCATGCAGTAAATCGGACGATTATCATCCCATTAGAAATTGAACAACTCCCCTATGGGACATCGTTATATACTCAAGAATTTTGGGAAGATCAATTTAATCGTGATCCTGAAAGGAAGATCCATCGGTCATATGAATTGTTTTGGATATGGTTAAGTAAATCATGGTTCGTCACACAAGCCATACGGATGAATTGGTTTGATAGTGATCTCTATGTTTGGTCCGATATCGGTTGTTTCCGCCATACAGGTTTTAATTCGAAAACAATCGTCGTCCATGGTGATGACGTCGTTCCAACGAATGAAATGTTATTTTTGGCCTTTCGTGAACCAAATCCACCACCCGAAAATCTATATTATGACAAGTATCGACGTGGAGCCCATTTTTATCATAGTGGATCAATCTTTGCAGGAAGGAAGGCAACCTGGATGAAATTCCATGAATACTTTTTGGATATCATTGATCAATTCCTTATGAAGAAGATGATCATCGTCGATGATCAAGTCATCCTTCAAAGTACCTGCCTCACCTATCCTGAGATTTGTATCTACCTACCCCATACTGAAGTCCCCCAGGATAACTTCTTCTTCGGTTTACGAACTGCCCTCATGAATGGGGGGAATCTAACCTATTGGCGATATAAGAAAGAAGACAACGAGTAGTATGTCGTCGGGGACAGGATGAAGGTTTTCCGAAAGTTTTCAATAACATACATTACCATTTTCAATTGACACAAAAAAGTAACCCTTTAATCATTGCAAACACTGGGAGGAATTCATCATTCTATTTTCATTGATCAATACCATAGACTTCGAAGCTCGCTTGGGTAGTTGTCTAGAGAGCATGGCTCCAGCGACAACCCTATGGTTTCGTTTCGGAAGAAGGTCGGACTAGTTCGAATTCTTTCTCAAGAATCGAATCGTCCGAGTCGACCGTCCCCGCCCACCTCTCCCGGAAACTAGCTCCAACAGTATGACTACGGTATGCCGATCTGGTCGCGACCTGCTCTGGTGACCACATATTTCGAACTACTCCTACTTACCTTTACTTCTCCAATACGACTTTTGGTGATGATATGGTCCACGTCAACCATCGGCAGATCTTCAGATCGTTGTCATCATTGGCGATAATGATACTTTCACTGGCCATATGGCGGGGGAGGATAAACATATTCTCATTTGGCCTTGTTCCCGTTCGATCGAATCCACTGCGATATCCTCAACGGACTTGCAGAATCTGTTTCTCCTCTAAATGGGATGATTTTATGGGACAAGTGGATGATCTGCTGATAGCGAAGGAGGATGATACAGTAGCCGTGCCCCAAAGAGAGCAATCCATAATGGAGGGATCAGACGACAAGTTTAATGACCGATGGTGTACAGTGGATTCGGTTCTAGATGCGATGCCAGCGATACCAGCAACCTTCAAGGCATCTCCAGTGGAGGAACATACGATTCATGGTCGAAGGGTGTATATCAAACGGGATGACTTATTGAGACTTCCTGGATCATCTATTTCAGGGAATAAGGCAAGGAAGATGTTAGTCCTTAACGAATTGGAGGCAACGAAATTCCCAAGATGTCTGGTCAGTAATGGAGGACCACAAAGTAATTCAATGTTAGCACTCGCTGCCGTCGTAAATTACAAGAACCGACAACTGGAGGGACACGGCTTGGAGAAAGAAAGAATACGATTTGTGTATTATACGAAGAAATTACCACGATTTCTACGGAAACAGGCCAGCGGGAACCTATTCCGAGCTACCAGTCTAGGGATGGAACTTCAGGAATTATCCCATCAAGAGTATCAACGTATATTTGGAAGTGATTGGGGTCCAAGTGTAGAACCGCCCATTGGACTCATCCCACCCCATGGTTCGGAGGATGGTGATGCCCTTTGGGTCCCTCAGGGGGGTGCATTTCCATTGGCGCAACAGGGAGCGATCGTCCTTGCTCAAGAAATTGTGGACTTTTGGAAGACGAAGGGGAAGACTGTGAAACCATTGACAGTAGTCCTGCCAGGTGGTACCTGTACGACTGCAGTCTTAGTCCATCATGCGATCAAATCGTTGGTGTCTGAACGACAACCATTACAACAGGAAGGAGTCAACGAAGAACAATCAGACAACAAACAGAATGATCACCATCATCCCGATGAGTTCGACATTGAAGTGGTAGTCATCCCCTGTGTAGGAGATGGTCCATATGCCCAACGTCAGATGATGGCATTAAGTTCCCATGTTGGGAAAGATCCAGAGGATATTCCTCATGTGCTTGCCCCCGCTCCGAAAGATGCAGTAGGTAACGACACTGAATATTTCACCTTTGCGGATCCACACAGGGACATCCTTGACACCTTTGAAAGTCTAAAGGACCATCATAATGTCGTCCTTGACTTAGTATATGGAGCCCCCGCATGGACGATAATGTTGAGACATTGGACAGTGGAACTTAGTCCTGATCTTGTATTTGATCCGAGAAACCCATTGGCTGGACGGGAAATCATGTACATTCATAGTGGTGGCCTAGAGGGTATCAACTCTCAACTCTTGAGATACAAGTATAAGGGATTGTTAGGGATGGAGGATATACAGTTGCCGTGATGCTGAAGGAAAAAGCCGGAAACCACCAAGGCATGGTGGAGATATTTTGTTCTCAATCTACGGCAGGTACGAACAAGGCGATTTATCACTAGAGATCTTTAGGGTATGCTACCACGGGAGCTTGTCCCTCCACTACTGTTGAACTGTAATCGATGTCACTGCTAGTGATACGGACGATCTTTTGTTTGGTCCTTTCTCTTTACGCCCTATTCTCGTATCGCATTTTGCTAATTGAAGACCGACTGTTTTCACCATACGTGAGTATGCCGATTGTCCCGTTGCTGGCGACGGCTATAGTCCCGTTGGTGACCACGCCTTCCAGTTGATGACAACGCCAGTTGGTGGCCAAGAAAACATGTTTGTTTTCTCGAGCAGAGAAAAGCTCCTCGGAGCGGAGGGTCAATATTCTAGGAGTCTCGTCAACACCGGCATATCACACAAAGTCACCAGTACAGCCTTCGGCGGGGCTTGTGCATAAGTCAATTCATCGCAGTTGGCAACCCCAACCCTGACCCTCTTTACTGTTATTCTGTTGTAGACGATTAATGGGTGTTTCTGTTTTGCACTTGAAGGGCAAAGATACCGGGTACAGACGACTCAAGGCCTTTCCGTATCCACTCTAGAGCGAAGCTTTGTGTGGAACCATTCAAAAACGAGCATGTCCAAGAAAATCATTGGCTGTAAAGGAACACATGTACATTCATAGTGCTGGCCTAGACGGTATCAACTCTCAACTCTTCATGTACAGGTACAAAGGGAAATTAGCGACGGACCATATACAGGTCCCGTGATCCTGGAGAAAGTCGACCCGCAAGGTGTATTTTTTCTCGCTGTCTACGGCATGCACAAGGCAATATCTCCCGACGTCTTGAGATCTTTAAGGTATGTAAGCCGTCTAACAACAGGCGTCAGTTCACTGCTCTTCCGTTCCGCCAGTGGCTAGGTGATCGATACTAGTCATAACAGTAAGCTGGGATGGAGGGTGACAGATCGTTTACAAGCTAGGAGCTGCCTTTTTCGCGGTTCGTGACGCGCAGAAACCACTGAGTAAGCCTTCTGGCGGTCATGTACTCGTACAGAAATCTTTCAAGGGAACAAATGTAGCCGTGATCGGCGCTGGCTTGATGGAAAGTGGCATTGCCATGGTTTTGCTTCAGGCAGGGTTCACCGTTCATCTCGTTGATCTCTACGAAGAGTCTCTTAAAAAGGGAATTTCCTTTCTCGAGGGAGCAATTCAGTCGTCTGTCGCGAAGGGTCTCCTACGGAAAGAAGTCGCAAAACAAATGCGTGCCATTTTGGTTCCTTCGTCAAAATTAGAAGACCTATCTCGATGTTCTCTCGTCGTAGAAGCTGTTGTTGAGAATATGAACGTCAAGAAGAACATTTTCACCAAGCTTGATCAGATTACCCCTGAGGGTTGTATTCTGTTAAACAAATCAACACTTGATATTGATGAAATGGCCTCCGCTGTCAAACCTTCCCGTCGCCCTTTCTTTGCAGGTTGGCATTTTTCTCTCCGGCCCACATTATGAAGCTGGTTGAGATAGTTCGCGGAAAGGCAACGTCGATGGACACTGTTGGTATCTTACAGGCTTTGACAAAGCGAATTGGGAAGACTGGGGTTACCAATACGATACTTTGAAACTGAGTTTGATTCCCCACAAAGATTTCTTTACCACCATATTTGACGTTAAGACGTGTGACAGTGTCAGTCGGAGAACGATCTGAGTTTTGGTATTCTCCGGTGATTAAGCGATAACACCCGTCCGACGAGAGACATACACGATCATGATACTCTTGAGATGACCTCCAATAACATGGAATTACCTCGTCGTCTGCTTCATCACTCATGGAAGAAGAAGAACAAGTTTTCACGATCTCACCCGTGGTATCATCGATGACTTGCCAGTCGTAGTAGATTTTGTTAGGGTCTCCACCACTGGTAAATGCACTGATCTCCAATAGAATTTCATCGTCGGTACAAGAAGTGACAGTGGTCTCATCCACCAAATCTCTTCTGTGTTCAGAGTCTTGGAAGCTAATGGCATCTGATGTCGTTGCGGCCGCCGGCGATGATAAGTGCGTTAGGACAATCAATAGTGCGAATAGAAGGTACTTGGTCTGCGGGACAAGAGGATATCCACGAAAACGGCCAGCATAATCTTGCGAAGGGGACATCATTTGATCGAAATCAAGGGGGAATTATGTGCGACGTTTCGAATGAGTGGCTTGCAATTGTAAACTGCCAGTGGCAATCTTATGACAGCGATACGATACCCTCCGCCCTTGTGGCATCTGCGATTAAAGGAAGAGAGATTGATTCGTGGCTTGTGGCCTCGTGGCTTGTTGACAGCAGAACGAAATGCTGGGAACAACATGGAACAGCCATGTCTGACTCGTGCGTGACTCGTGACTCGTGACTCCTTCCGACACGAACGACCAAGAAAGTATATCTATCTATCTTACGTATGATTATGTACTGTGGTATGATATGTATGTACATATCATATTTGTTTCTATGATATGATATGTATATATCCACAAGCATATGATATGTTACAGTATTGGCTCCATCGCCCACGATAGAGTGAACAATAATCCGGTACAGTAGAATCCGAGGCGCATGATACACCTTGCAAACAAAGTGATCGACCACAAGGACAGCGGATCTCGACAACCAAAGGGGAAACCGAGTTAACAGTGTAAGCTGGGCTATTCTCATGTGAGCTTTTCGTACCGTCCATCTTCTGTTTCACTTTCAGTACGGTATTCGTTTTCCCCATTGGGTTATATCGCCCGTATTGACGTGGTCAATTTTCAGGTCCGATGTATCAACAGCTTGCATCAGAAGAAGATGGATTGGAGCCCACAACGGGAAGTAGGAAGCGGATGTGGTTGAGAATAGTTTTCATCACCCTAGCCGACCTTTTGATCTTGTATCAACTACTCGTTATTGCGGAACAGTCCCATTATCCGGAAAAAGATGTCAATGATGGTATGCCCTGGGCACCCGAAGTGGAAAGAATATCGAAAGTACAGAATGGGGACAACGAGTTGCCTGATCAAATCATTCAAGAAACAAAGTCGCCCTATCCACAAATAGATTTCACTGCTGGTCTCTCACCCGAAGTGGAAAGAATATCGAAAGAAGTACAGACTGGGGACAACGACTTGCGTGATCGAATCATTCAAGAAACAAAGTCGCCCTATCCAGAAAGAAGTTTAATTGATGGTCTGTCCAGTGCACCCGAAGTAGAAAGAATATCGAAAGAAGTACGGAATGGGGACAACGAGTTGCGTGATCAAATCATTCCAGAAATACAAGAAACAACGTCACCCTATATTCCAGAAAAAGATCTCAATGATGGTCTCTCAAGTGCACCCGAAGTGGAAAGAATATCGAAAGAAGTACAGAATGAGGACAACGAGTTACGTAATCAAATCATTCCAGAAATACAAGAAGCAAAGTCCGCATATCCAGAAAACGATTTCACTGATGGTCTCTCCAGTGCACCCGAAGTGGAAAGAATATCGAAAGAAGAACAGAATGCGGACAACGAGTTACGTAATCAAATCATTCCAGAAATACAAGAAGCAAAGTCCGCATATCCAGAAAGAAGTTTAATTGATGGTCTGCCCTGGGCACCCGAAGTCGAAGTACAGACTTGGGACGACGAGTTGCGTGATCAAATCATTCAAGAATTACAAGAACACAAAAGTGTCAAATCAAGATCTGTCTTTGTCGGCGATGAACCAATTCTAAGCCAGATTCTACCCTCTGGGCAACTTGTCGTACCCGTCAATCGAACGTATGCCATGTGGTATCGCGGTGCGGAAAAGCTATGTAAACTTCTCAGACGGATGATCCTAACAGAAAATCTCGCTAAATCATTTCCACTACCGTCACCCGTAACGCTACCCCCGCCCATATTGAACATGACCTTTGATTGCGAGGATATCAACAGACCAGGAGTCGACGGTCAAGGCAACTGGATCACTGCGATCTATGTTTCCAGATTGGCAGCAGCCTACGCAAAGGTGGAATTCCACTTTCAAACCAAACAAGAAGATGAGTTCTGGTATCAATCCAGTCTTCTCCCATGGTTCAAAGTGATTCAACCAGCTCCTTCATCCGATAACCCATGGCCATTTGATGGTCAACCACCACGGGGAGAATCCGAAATGTGCTCTCACTACAAGTGGGTGCGGGTCGACAAGATGTCACATGCAATCCAAGGCGATCTTCGAGCTATGGCTTGGCAGATCGTCGCCCCGCCCGCTCACTTGGCGACGTCGTCGCCTCCCCCGATTCCTTTTCCATCTTCCGTTGCACGTATACCCAACGTGACGTTGGATGATGTCGCCCTCCACTTTCGATGTGGCGATATCATGGGTGTGGCCAAGGAAAACTACTACGGAATCATTAAGTATGCCGAATATTTGAAATGGATTGATGCAAAGACGACTTCGATCGGAATCTTGACCCAGCCGTTTGGCAAGGAATTGTTGCGGGCCCAAGATAGTACCACAACAGATGCTTGTCGTACGGCTGTGTATTTATTGGTCGATTACCTTCAAGCCCACTATCCGAATGCGACTATCAGTATTCGGAACAGTCGCGAGGAAACGTTGCCTTTGACGTATGCTCGAATGGTAATGGCTAAGCAGGCGTTCACATCTTTGAGCAGCTTTGGCATTTTTCCTGTTGTGGGTACATATGGAGAGGGATACTTCCAACGGGGAAATCATGGATGCAACAACTTTGCAACCAATATCCCGAAGGTTTTGTCGAACATTCATGAAATGGTTTCACCTATCTTGGGATCGAACGATATTCGAACGATAGGAATAAACGCAACATTCGCTTGGTTGGTGACAGAAACAAATGATGCCGTGCCCATTCCTACTGCTGTACCGGTACCTGATCCCGAGCCTACTGTTCTGTTCTGGGACAAAGCGTTGCGTGATCAAATCATTCAAGAGTTGCAGGAACATAAAGCTGTGAAACCACGGTCTGTTTATGTAGGTGAAGAATCAATACTGAGCGAGATTCTACCGAATGGACAGCTCGTGGTACCCGTCGATCGAAAGCATGCGATGTCGGATAAAGGTGCGAAGAAGTTGTGTAATCTGCTGCAACGGATGATCCTAGCAGATAGTCTCTCGAAATCGTCGCAGCTACCGTCGACCTCACCACTACCTCCGCCTATACTGAACATGACATTCGATTTCAAAAGGATCAAGAGCCGTGGAGCAGATGACCAAGGGAATTGGCTTATTGCAATCTACGCAGCACGGTTGGCAGCTGCATACGCAAAAATCGAATTCCAATTTCAGACAAAACAACAAGATGAGTCTTCATACATGTCCTATCTACTCCCATGGTTCAAAGTGATTCAACCCGCACCTACATCCGATAATCCATGGCCGTTTGACGGTGAATATCCTCGACGAGAAAAGGAACTTTGCTTCCATTACAAATGGACGCGCCTTGATAAGGTGTCAAATGTGATCCGAAACGATCTTCGAGCCATGGCTTGGCAACTCGTATCTCCACCAGCTCATGTGGTTACATCTACCCCTCCCACGATACCCTTTCCATCTCCTGTTTCACGTATACCCAATGTGAATTTGGATGACGTCGTACTCTATTGTCAATGTGATGAAATTGTCGATGCGAACGATAAGAACAATCATGGTCTAACAAAGTATTCCGAATACTTAAGATGGATTGATCCAAATACGACTTCGATCGGAATTTTGACTCAACCGTTTGGAAAAGACCTAAATTCTTGTCGTGGGGCCGTGTACTCGTTGGTCGACTATCTTCAAGTGCAATATCCTAATGCGACCATTAGTGTACGGAAGGGTCCGGAGGAAACCTTACCCCTAACGTATGCTCGAATCGTGATGGCGAAGCAAGCCTTTACATCTCCAAATAGCTTTGGAATTTTCCCTATCATGGGTACATACGGAGAGGGGTACTTCGAACAAGGTCTCAGTTTTCTGTCGACTGTCACACAATATTTGCCAAACGTTCATGCGATGATAGCACCCAAGATTGACCGGGAGATGGTCAAACGGTAGCTTAGTTTTGCTAAAACGACAAATGATAGTATATCGTGGCATTTGTTCTTTACCGCGACGAAACGGATATCATTGGATCGAAGCATATCTCACCCAGAATGACAGACAACTCGATTGTGCCTATCAGCAATTTTGACTGCCATAGATCCCGTGTTGGGACATCTATTGAGTTATTTACAAAGGAAAGATTCTTATGGCTGAGATCTCGACCAAACCAAATTTCAGTTCCGACAGAAAAATTTTAATTTTTGACCACTAGGACCAATTGGGGTCATTCGGGTCATTCTTCTGGGAACAATGTGACGTCCTGACATCAACCGAAGGTCCTTTTCCCTTGTGGATGGTTACTGTTCAGATTTCGGTAGCGATTCACTGTCATGGAAACGGAAAACGATCTGTGTGCAAACGGTGTTGCCGGTTTGTTGAAGCGGGCCATTCATATAGTCAGTCCCCCTTCGGGTTGCGCTCATCCATTCAATCAATACATTCGTTTCATCATTCGGGGCGGGCTCCTGTCCCCTTTCAATTTCCAGCAGATCAAAAATGCGTCAAAATATTCCAACCGCAGCCAGCAGATCACAGCAGCCATCGATGCGTCGTCGAAGCACACGGATGCAAATGAAAACGGTTTTCATCGCTTTATCAGACATTGTCTTGATATATAATCTCCTCTTCCTTGCAGCAAAGTATCCATTTCTGGACAAAGGGGAGTATCATGCAGTCTCCAGGATGCCCATGGAGGTATCAACGGTCAAACCTGAAGTCAAACCTCAAAACATACAGAAACCTCCCAGTTGGGACAACAAGTTGAGAAATCAGATTATTGAAGAGTTACGAGAACATGGAAGTGTGAAGCCTCGATCTGTTTCTGTCGGGGAAGATTCAATACTGAGCGAGATTCTACCGAATGGGCAACTTGTGGTACCCTACTATCGAAAAAAGTATGCCATGTGGGATAAGGGTGCAAAGAGGCTATGTGATCTTCTTCAACGCATGCTCGTAAAGGATAGCCTTGGAGAATCATCTGAACTCGCGTCAACTTCACCACTACCTCCGCCTATACTGAACATGACATTCGATTACAGTGGGATCAATAACCCTGGAGCAGATGACCAAGGGAACTGGCTCATTGCAATCTACGCTTCACGGTTGGCAGCTGCATACGCAAAAGTCGAATTCCAATTTCAGACAAAACAACAAGATGAGTCCTCGTATATGTCCCATCTACTCCCATGGTTCAAAGTGATTCAACCAGCACCTACATCCGATAATCCATGGCCGTTTGATGGTGAACTTCCTCGCCGAGAAAAAGAACTTTGCTTCCATTACAAATGGACGCGCATTGATAAGGTGTCAAATGTGATCCGAAACGATCTTCGAGCCATGGCTTGGCAACTCGTATCTCCACCAGCTCATGTGGTTACATCTACCCCTCCCACGATACCCTTTCCATCTCCTGTTTCACGTATACCCAATGTGAATTTGGATGACGTCTTACTCTATTGTCAATGTGATGAAATTGTCGATGCGAACGATAACAGCAATCATGGTCTAACAAAGTATTCCGAATACTTGAAAAGGATTGATCCAAACACGACTTCGATCGGAATCTTGACTCAACCATTTAGCGATGACCAATCGCAAGCCCAAGATAGTTCAATGGCAGCAGATTCTTGTCGTGGGGCTGTGCATCTGTTGGTCGATTATCTTCAAGCTCAATATCCCAATGCTACCATTAGTATTCGGAATGGTCCGGAGGAGACCTTACCCCTGACGTATGCTCGAATGGTAATGGCGAAGCAAGCCTTTACCTCTTCGAATAGCTTCGGAATTTTTCCCATCATGGGTATATATGGGGAAGGATACATCGAACAAGGAGACCGTGGAAGCAACAGTGTTGTCTCAAGTATTCAAATGTACTTGCCAAACGTTCATGAGATGGGCATACCTAAAATGGAAACGGCGACAGCCGAACAGTAGCTTCGTTTTTTTACCACACTGATGGTGCACCGCGGCATTGGCTGAGAGCAACTCTCGAAGCATGATGTCTCGTGTTGGTCGCAATACGCAATGTCACCCAGAAGAGTTGACAAGGCCGTTGGACTTGGTACATAGTGATCGACATTTCACTGTTTCGTGCTATTGCATTTGGACGTCAAGGATCAGCTCCTCCTTTTCGGCGGGAAAAGTAAATAACGGTAGCATAACGCACGCCGGTTCGCGGTACCCTTTACATCCATCCACCCTCTTTCGGCGCCTCACAGTACTGCGCCTCACAGTACTGCGCCTCATTTCCCGATGCGTTAGACTACGAAACATGATATCCAGCGTGTCTCGGTGTAGTCATCCACGTACTTGGATTGGTCTATTAAGGAAAGCAACTCTATCCACGAAAGCCCAACATACTGTTTCGAATAATGTTGGCGGCTGGGATTCGAGAAAATCCCCACCTTCGTCATCCTCACCGCTAAATGGAATTCCTCTCTCCCGGGTACTATCACAGTATGCGACTGATATGGCAGTGAGTCGACGTACGGCCGAATCACTCATTCGAGAGGGTCATGTCACCATAGCTGGCCAAATCATCGAGTCTCCACATCATTTAGTCGACCCGGACGAGTTAGGAGACTCAAGTCGACGTGTCATCAAGGTGCAAGGAAAGGCAATCAAGATTGATCTGACACAGAAAGACAACCAACCGATGGTTTATGCGGCACATAAATTGTCAGGAGAAATGGTAACCGAACGAGATCCTCATGGTCGACCAAGTCTCATTGAACGTCTTCAAAGGGGTGGTGTGGGAAGACTTGGGAAGAAACAACAATTCCATATCAAACCGATTGGTCGACTAGATATGCCCACAGAGGGATTAATCCTATTGACGAATGATGGAGAATATGCTCGTGAAATGGAATTACCACGGAATCAGATCCATCGTGTATATCGTGCTCGGATCTATGGGGAATTGACACCCTTCAAATTAGATCGAATCCGTCGGGGAGGGATCCGATCAAAAGATGGGATCCGTTATGGTCCTATGCAAATCTCCATTGAACGGAATACTAGTCGTGGTGTCAATACATGGGTCCAATTAACGACGAGTGAAGGGAAAAATCGAATGATCCGAAATCTCTTTTCAGCAGTAGGTGGTAAGTGGGACGGAAGGGGGGTTATGGGGGAATAGGATTCGACGAGTTGAACTTGAACTTCTCACACTCATCACAATCCTTTCTCATTTTTTGTTCGAAACGATTTGATCCCCAGCTACTGTCACACGGTTAATTCGTATACAGTATGGAGATTATACACTTCAAACGATTCCACCTGGAATGGCCATTGAGGTACCGTATAAACCCATCCAGTCACAAAAGGCCAAAGGACCGATCACACCCCAACAACAACAACAACAAAAACGACAACCACTACAACAAAAACCCCAGGGAGGGACAGTGAGGACAACTGAACGAAATTCAGTAAAGTGGGTTCGAAGCATTCAATAATAATAAATGATTTCCTAGTATCCTGTGGGGTTATTGTTTTTTTGGGGGGGGGGGCTTTATGAGAGAGGGCCTTGGGGGTCCATCATGTTTTCTTTCCCAAGGCCTTGATAGAGGTCATAAAATATCTCTCGACGACAGGCAAATCGTATCCAGCTCTTGCTAGATGGAT
>Ga0194115_10003718_pt1 | contig 16946 bp, 22 predicted proteins | sample TA2MahsurfametaG_3_FD_148656 | JGI IMG/M metagenome (GOLD analysis project Ga0194115, IMG submission 148656) | Freshwater microbial communities from Lake Tanganyika, Tanzania - TA2015002 Mahale S4 surface | ecosystem: Environmental > Aquatic > Freshwater > Lake | place: Tanzania: Lake...
GAATCCATAATATATGTCATGTATGATTTTAAAATCAGGATATTGTTGCGCAAATGCTTTGAAATCTAATTTCTTTTTACTCTTGTTATTTGTAAGGAATGAATCATAATCATAATAAACCTCTGAAAGAATATAAGGTAATACATATTCAGAAAACTCAGGATTTTTTTTATAAAATTCTTCGCAATTCATTTTATATTCTTCTCTTATTATACTTAAACAACGATTAATAAACATACTCGCAAACATGTCTTTTTTTGCTAAAATGCCGGCTAAATAAAATGAAAAAGATTCTTCCTCAAACCACTGAGAAGGTATTAACATGGAAAAACTATAGTCTGAAAATATTAAATCATTTACAGATAATCCTAATGAATTTCCTTCTTCCTGACATATTTCTTTTATTAGATTAAGAAATTCATCAAAGTTGTCAAATAATTTATTTAATACTTCCTGCGTTTGATATGATCGATCACTTCCTATTTCTTCAGGCGAAACATTAAATAAGAAATCCCTTATTGACATTGTAGAATTGTTGAATTTTTTAAAAACATCCAATTGAAGATTTAATAATTCTTTTAAATCATTCGCATCCATATTTGATTTAACTTCTAAAGGAATAGAAGCAAAAAAGTCATTAAAAAATTCTCCACCTAATTTACTTTGTAAACCATTCTCAACAACTGTATTTATTACTTTGTCAATAATATTTTTATATATATTTAAGCTAAAATTACCTGTCTTTGCTAAGGCATTAGCAATACTCTTCGCACTTGAAATATTAGAATATCGAGTATTTTCATTATTAATTAATTGCTTTAATTCATCATCAATAAAAGCATTCCAAAAATTAGGGTCAGATGAATATTTTGAATCTAAATATTCCATTGAAACTTTACATTCTGTAAAATATCTAATGTCTTTATTAATGATTGCGACAATTTTAGGATTCGGCGCATACTGCTTTAAAAATTCAGGATCCTTATACAAATCTAAAATAGTTTCTATTTGCTGTTTAATTGAAATACGACCGTCTTGGGTTCGACCTATTGTATTCATATTAACAGTTGCAGCAAATTCAGCTGGTTTTAAACCACCAACATACGCGTATTTATCAAATGGATTTCGTCCTGCAACCTTTTCAATTATGATGTCCAACATTTCCTGCGTTAAACCACGTGAACCAAATTTATCTAATATCGTTTGTTGCGTTTGATCATCTTCAAAATTAGAGCGCTCAGGAAGAAAAGCTTTATTTTCAAAATCTACAGCTGTATGTCCACCACATATTAACGAATAATTTTTTTTTCGTCTATCGTTTTCATTTGTTATTTTAGTAACGCCAATACAGAATTTATTTACACCCTGAATATCATTCACAGGTAAGAAATAAAATAATGTTGTACCGCCTCTTATAAAATATGAATTAAACATATTACTTTCATCAGCTCGACCAGTACACCAAGAAATATAATCACCATCAGCTTCTTGATTTGGGTTTGTTTTAGTTAAAATAATCTTTTGACCTTGTGCATTTGTTCTAGCCCAAAAGATTGAAGCAGCTGTAGTAGCAGGTGCAACTGCTAATAATCCATTCATCGTATAATCTGGTGTATCAAATAGATATTGCGTTTGTGAAGCTTTAATTAATGAAACATATGAAGGATTGTTAAATGAATTCAAATTTTTAGGGCCAGTAAATTCATAAATACTTTCATATGCATGTTTTAACTCTTCAAAACCATTATACCCGTCAGCAATAAACTTAGTATAAATGGGCGCAACATTCTCGTTGCTTTTAAAATCATATAAGGCATTTATATAAATGACCATTTCACGAATATTTTCAGCCACATCAAATTCAGGATCATTTTCAAAAGATAAAAATTCATCAAAACATAACTTTATGCAGTTAAAGAAAGGTCCACGTTTACTTAGATCTTCGTTAGGATAGAAAGTTTTAAATTCTTCATTCGATAATTCCCAGTAAGACTTGTAGTCTTTTCCTAACAAGACTTTACCAGGATGTTTCATTAATTCACCTAATTTAACTTGAGGTGCTTCTAACAATAATTCTCTAATATAATTCTCTAATAACATTTATAAATAATCGCCTTTAATATTTAAGTATTAAATATCAAATTACAGAGTAGACATGTGTGTAATATGAATTTTGCTTATATTTTATATTTATTATAAAAGATGATTAATTAATTTTCTAAATTGCTGTTCAGTTAGAATCTTATTTCCTAAAACATATTTTCTGCGTGTATTCTCATCTATCTCACCTAACCAAGGATTACTGTCGACTGAACGTAATAAGTCCTCAACTGAGTAGATTGCATTGAATGGAATTGAGTCATAATCTGGAAAGATTCGATGTAAGACATTCGCAACAACTTGATAGCGACCATAGCCATAAAATTTAAACATGTCTGAGATAATTGCTTGATATAAATCTTCAGCGTTTAAATCATAATCTAATATCTTATTGAAGCTGGTAATATTATTTAATTGAAATTGTCTATCTTCATAAATATCAACAGCGCCATAGAGTCGATTACCATCTACCCATTTAAAAATGCTGTTTATTGTATTTATAAAAATATCATTAAATAACATTACCCATACAACTGTGGATAACTGTCTATTATAAGGATTAAAAATCATATTTTGTATTAATTCATATAAAATAGGATTTTGATATTTTCCTAAAACTTCATATAGTTTTTCAATTTGAGTGTACTGTCTCTTACCATCAGAACCAGAAAAAACAAAAAAATTAATTGATTGAAGTATTGTTTGTACTTCTTCTTGATTTATTATATTTTTAGCTTTACCTTTACCTTTAGGTTTACTTTTACCTAATATATCATTTAATTTAGAGATATTGTTTTCTATTGATTTATTATATTCAACGCCTGCTTCTTCTAAAAATTCTTCTAATTGATTACCAAATTCTACAAATCTTTCATTATCCTGCAAATATTCTTTGAAGCCGAAATATGCGTCAAGCATTTGCTTAAAATAATAGTTGTGTGATGTCGCTTTAGATAAATCAAAAGATTTGGGATTATTCATAATTGAATAATTTGATGAGACGCTGTCAGAGTATATATCTTCAAAAAAAAGTATCAACAGATTATTTGAAAATTCAGGATTTTCATTACAAAATTTTGAATAATTACTTGAATATGTTGTTTTTAAAGTGAAAAATAAACCATCAATAAGTCTTGATTTCGAAAACCTGCCATATTCAAAAAATGATTTGAAGTAATTTAAAAATGATTCTTCTTCCATCCATTCAGATGGTATTGAAAATGATTTTTCATTTGTACGTATTAACGCAGAAGTTCCCAAACTTAGCTCATAATTCCAACCAGACACAAGATGCATAAGATCAAGAAATTCAGAACAATTTTGAAATAACTTTCTTAAAAACTCCTGACACATACTTTTAAAATTAGAAATACCTATCTCGTCAGCTTCATCATAATTTATTAAAAATCTATCGATTGACATTGATAACCCACGATTTTTACCAAATCTTTTAAAAATATCAATTTGAAAATCTAATAATGACTTTAACTCATTTACATTTGTATTTAATTTAGCTGACAATGGAATACTTGCAAAAAAATCTGCTAAAAATTCTTCGTTTACACGATTTTCTAAGCCCGTTTTAAGAACGCTATCCATCATTCTTTTAATAATATGAACATATAAATTTAAATTAAAAGAGCCTGACGATTTTAAAGTATTAGCAATCTCGCCGGCGCTGTTACAACGTTTAACAAGATTGACAGGACTATCAGGCGCCATTTTATAATCGATATATGTGTCCCAGAAATTAATATCATTTTTTTTTACTGAATCTAAATATTTCAATGAAACGTCACATTCTGTAAAATATCTGATGTCTTTATTAATGATTGCTATGATTTTAGGATTAGGTGCGTATTGCTTTAAAAAGTCAGGTTCCTGATATACAGATAAAATGGTTTCAATTTGTTGTTTTATCTGCTGTTTACCTCCTGGCGTTTGACCGATGGTATTCATATTAACAGTTGCAGCAAACTCAGCTGGTTTTAAACCGCCAATATATGCGTATTTATCAAACGGGTTTCTTCCTGAAACTTTTTCGATTATAATATCTAGCATTTCCTTTGTCAACCCACGTGAACCAAATTTATCCAATATTATTTTTTGTATTTGATCACTTTCAAAATTAGAACGTTCACTTATGAATGCTTTATTTTCAAAATCTACAGTTGTGTGTCCACCACAAATTAATGAATAATTTTTTTTTCGTTTATCATTTTCATCTGCTACTTTCGTAACACCAATACAGAATTTATCTAAGCCTTGAGGATCATTCTCAGGTAAGAAATAAAATAATGTTGTACCACCTCTCATAAAGTATGAATTAAACATATTACTTTCATCAGGAAAAGAAGTACACCAGCTTAAAAAATCAGGATCTTTCGGATAATAATACTTTGAACGATCTAATTTAGTTAGGATAACCTGCTGAGCTTGTGCATTTGTTCTAGCCCAAAAGATTGAAGACATTGTCGTTAAAGGTATAACGCATAGTAATCCATTCAAAGTATGATCTGGGGTGTCAAATAGATATTGTGTTTGTGAACTTTTAATTAATGAAATATGCGTAGGATTAGAAAACATATTCAAATTCTTAGGACCAACATGCTCATAAATCTTAGAATATGCTTGCTTTAACTCTTCAAAGCCATTATATCCGTCGGCAATAAACTTATTATAAACTGGCGCAACAGTCTCATTACTTCTAAAATCATATAATGCATTTATATAAATAATCATTTCACGAATATTTTCAGCCACATCAAATTCAGGATCATTTTCATTTGATAGAAATTCATCAAAGCATAATTTTATACAGTTAAAAAATGGTCCTCTTTTGCTAAGATCTTCGTTAGGATAAAAAGTTTTAAATTCATCATTGGCAAAGTCCCAGTAAGACTTGTAATCTTTTCCTAATAAAATTTTACCAGGATGCTTCATTAATTCACCTACTTTGACTTGTGGGGCTTCTAACAATAATTCTCTAATATAATTCTCGAACAACATTTACAACTAATTACCTTTTATATTATTTATAAGTATTAAATATCAAATTACATATGTACATTATAGATATTGTGTTTATATTATATTCAACAAAAAAATATAAAAGGAATATAATATGACAACAGCTTTTTCAAAATTTTACAAAGACATAACTGATATCGATGATTTTCTATACAGTTTAACAACAGCACCTAAATCATCATTAAAGGGTTCTTTAGTCACAAAAGATGTGAATGTTTATCACGAAATATCAGATGACGAGCAGCAGTATACTATTTATGCAATGCTACCAGGATATAAGAAAGAACAATTAGATATTACATCTCAACAAACAAATGCAAAAGAAGATGATTATCTTTTAATCACTTCAAAAGGAATCGATAAGACAACAGCACCCGTATTTCTTAAACAACCTGTTAAATTAAAGCTATATGTGCCTTCAAATAAATGGGATTATGAAACAATCGATGCGTCGCTGAATGATGGTGTCTTAACAATTACATTTAAACCTAAAGCGATCAAAAAAGATTGTAATCAAATTGAAATTAAATAAATTTAAAAGAACATGATGGAGACTTGGTACTCCTGACCTGTACGTCCTTCATATATAAAGGAAATAGAATCGTCAGTTTTATATAAACTACCTGATTCGAAATATTCAAAATCTTCTATTGCAAATTCAAAAAATTCGTCTAAAGCATCTGGACCTTCTGCTACAAACAAATCTTCAATTTCATCCTCTCTCATACCCTGTCCAAAGGTAGAATATTCAGATTCAGGTTCAAAGCCTTTTAACTCATCATAAATATCATCTTCGATATCGTCATATACATCTAAATCTTCAGGATCGATAACAGATATCTTTTGAACAGGCATACCCATTTCTTTTACTGCTAATATTAATTCATATTCGAAATCCTCAAAACTGTCAGGTGTACCACCACCACCGCCACCACCACTTGCTCCACCACCCATCCCCATTCCGTCAGATATTGGCTGACCTGTCTTAAAATCTATAGTTACTTCATTAATAATTTTTTCAATGATCTGTCTTAATTTGCTTTCCTTAATCAACATTTAATAATTCCCTTTTAATCAAAATTTATATTTAAATATAAATCTATAAAGGAGTTTTAAAATGAAGATTGATGAAAACGACCTATTGATCAAGTATGGCGATGTACAAATAGATAAAACTTTTCATATGGACGGATCGATTACATTAAATGTAATTGGTCATAAAAGCTGTATCGAAGAAGTTGTTGATTTGTTATTAGAAAGAAACAAGTTTAATCACGAGATTAATCAGATTAAATCTAAAAATAAAAATTATATAAACTATAATATTCTCTTTAAAAATAAAATAGAGAATAAACAGGATATACATGACGTAACGACTGAAGATTAAATATATTAAATATTATAACTAATCTTTTTTCTTCTTCTTTTTCTTACCCTTCCATAAATCTTTATCAGCTTTTCTAGCCCCACCTCCACTAATAAATGAATTAACTCGACCCATGGCCCATGCATGCTGTGGAACGCCCTGTCGATGTCCTGTTGCCCAAGCTGCTAAGCCACGACGATAAACTGCCTTTAAAGTGCTAACAGAAATGCCTGACTTATCTGCTTTCTTTTTCAATGCTTCGTTCGTCTTTGCAGACATTTTACCTTCAGTTATCACCTGTTCAGATATCATTTCAAAATTTTCGTAGATATCCTCATAATCATAATTTAAGGCTGATTCAATCAATGTAAGTAATTGTTCTTTTGCAATAATCATTTTTATTATTTACCTTTCGCCTTGTCATATTCTTTATCAGCATCCCAATAATCATAGCAGCTTTTAGGTCTATTTTTAGGATCAGCACATTTATTAATTTCTCGTGCCATGGAAGCGATCGATTTTTTAGTTCCTCTTCCTTTTTTCCCACTCTTATAGCTAGGCTTCAAAGTTTTTGAAGTTACCTTCTTCTCCAGTAAATATTCAATATATTCACGTAATAAATTTTCAATATCATGATTCATGTTTAACGTCCTTTAATAATTAAATATTAAACAAATTTAATCTTTTTTAATTTTATAGTAATTTATATTAAATCTATATTTAGATTAAATCTAGATTAAACGGGATATCACCCGCGTAGCTTTAATAATTAAATATTTATCTATATTTTAGATTAAATCTCTTACTATAAAATTTGAAATCTTCCAAATATTAATATCCCAGAATAATTTATCACATTTAAAGCCAATGACTTTATAATTTCCGAATGTATATACACAATAGTCATGATTAATGGATAATTCCAAAACTTTCAAGCCACATGTAAAGCGCATAAAAAAGCTAGAATCCGGGTAAAAAAAAATGGTCAGATCTTCAATAGGAAGAATTCTGACCATTTTTAAGATTTTTAATCTCAGGAAATATTTTTTAAATAAGATTGCTGAGATGATTTTGCCATATAAGCTTTTATATTGATTAATAAAAGAATAAACTTCCCTTATTATTTCTACAATCGCCTGACATTTTTTTTTAAAATTTTCCATTTGTTTTCTCCTCTTATATTTCTATTTAAGGAGAAAAATATTTTTCTAGAAAATTGACTTTGCAAATCTTCGTGACACTAGTGCAAACATCATTGCAACCATTAGGAATGATGATGTAGCTGACATTTGATTACAGCTGTCTTCGTCACCCTTTGAAGGTTGTTCTTGACTAGCAGCAACCTCTTGCTCTTCACATGCAACCTCTTCAGTTGGTTCACATACACAGGTTTCTGGGTTAGCTTCATCACATACAGCTTCTTCTTCTACTCGTGCACCACCTTCTGTACCAGCTGCTACAGCATCTACAACCCCACCAGTTACACCACCGACAGTACCTGCAGATTCACCTGCTGCAACTTCACCAGCAACTGCGCCGGCTTCAACGGCACCACCAGCAGTTCCAGCAACTTCAACACTTCCACCTGCTTCACCAGCAGTTTGACCTGCGACAGCACCAGCCTCAGTACCGCCAACTGCACCCGCAACTTCACCTGCTGTTGTACCAGCTTCAGTACCACCAGCTACAACTTCACCACCGATAGGTTGTTCAACAGCACCGTCGGTTACACCAGCATCTACAACTAATAATTGATCTTGTTCCATTTGATTTCTCTCTTTTTTTGTTTTGTTTTTATTATAACGTTTTAGAAAAAATTTTACACAAAAATTTTAAAAAATATTTGATGAATGTTTAAAACATTTTATCGGTATCGATTAATTCTTCATTTAAATCTTCTTCATCTTCCCAAGCCTGTATATTTGCATTATAAATATATGTGTTTGTAAACCCATTAACATTATTTTGATATGTTATATTTTCACCGCTTGATGGAAATGGTCGACCTGGATTAATGGTTCTCCAGTGATTCATCAATTCTTCTTGAATGACAGGGTCGGTGATATCAAATTCATGGGCAATATCTTGTGGTGTTGCATAAGGAATGTCTTTGAAATCGTTTGTCATTGTTGCGACTGTTGCCTGATTTGCACCTAATCCACCGGGTCCTGGACGAAATGTTTCAGAAATCACTGATTTTATTAGCTGACGTAGTTTGGCTTCTTTAATGAACATTTTTGCTTTCTTTCTAATTTTATTTTATATATATCTGGGTTCATTGTATATAAATTCAAAATCACCCATCTCTGTTTCAACTAGCGCTGAGCATGATTCCATAAAGTCACCGTCATTTAAATATAGAATACCGTTAATAATTTCTTTTTTAGGGTGATGAATATGACCGCAAATAACACCGTCATAGCCTTTTTGTTTAGCGTCGTGAGTAATGATGGATTCAAAATTCTGAATGAATGTAACTGCGCCTTTGACAGCTTTTTTGCAGAAGCCTGCGAATGACCAGTATTTCATTTTGAAAAGTTGTCGAAAGAATAATTGAATTCTATCGATGAATGAAACTAAATCATATAAAAAATCACCGAACATCATTACAAAGCGTCCTGATTTACTATAGGTTAGTGAATCATAGATATCGCCGTGAGTAATTAGGAATTTTCTGCCTAAAGATAGATGTTGTGATTCACGAACCAATTTAATATTACCAAAATTAAATGCTCCGTCTTTCAGAAAGCTTTTTAGACTTTCATCATGATTACCAATGATATATGTCACATTAACATTTGAATTTGATAAATGAATTAATTTTTCGATAATATTGGTGTGTGATTTATAAAATTTTAAACTGTGTCTTTTTAAGTACCACAGATCGATAATGTCACCAATTAAATAAATATTTTCAAATTCATTATCATTTAGGATTTCATATAATTGATTTGCTTTTGATGAAGGATGACCTAAATGTAGATCTGAAATAAAGAGAGATTTAAATTTCATTTTACTCTGATGTGTTAGAATCTTGTTGTTCGTTTAGATAGCCTTCGATTATTAAGGATATTGAATCAACAATTGATTGAGTGTGTGAGTAATTGATAATCTGCGTTTCAATACTTTGCAAGAAATCGTTATGATCTGGTAATGTAGTTTTATTCTTTAAACTTAAATCTAAATTAAAAAGAATTTGTGCACCATCAGTCAAGTATTTATCTTGTAAGATCTTTAAAGCATCGATTGTTGAGCTAGTATTTCTCTTATGACAATTACAACCCATTACACACCTGCTAAATCAGCTTCAGCTGCAATTGCCACAGCTTCAAGTGTATCCTTAGTATTATAAGAGCATCTAAACGTTTGTCTTTCATATTGATTTAAATATGAATTAGCAGCGCTTAGTACTTCACGTGCATTAGTAGCATTAACGACATTTGGAATAATTGAGCGTTCATCGTCACTTAAACCAGATTTAAACAAAACCACTTGGTATCTATTGTAGTTTCTCAAATCGTTTCCATCGAACCATACATTGCTATCACGTCTATAATCATAATTTTGATTTGCCATTTTTTTTCCTTTATTTGTTGTTTTATTTGTTATACTAATATAATAAACAAACATACATAACTTTACAATTTTTATTTCATAGATACAAGAAAATCGTTTTTATCAATGTTATTATTTCCAAAGTGTAATTGATTGTTAGGACATAATACCCAGCACCTTTTTAAACGTGAAATCGAAGGCTTTGGAGCACCACCATCAGTCATAATAATAAAACCATCATATTCATTTTTAAACTTATTGGCATGTTGGGTAGGAGCATCAAAGTCAGTACCACCTGAGCATTGGCGCTTCAAGCTCATACGCTTACCTTTTTTAAATTCAGTCTTCGTGGTTTCATCAACTGCACAATCAAATTTGTATAAAGTAAATTCACAAATGGTTGCAAGGCTATTTAACTCACCGAAAAAGTTTTCAAGGGATGCATCGTCAACAGAACCACTTTCATCTACATAAACTAGAATTTTTGGCTTATGATCCTTTTGAATACCAGGATGGATGCCTGGGTATTTGCGGTTTAATCTAGTGACAGTTGATGTTCTTTCATTTCGTGTTGAGAAGCCAACAAATCTTCGAAGCACATCTTGCCACTTGATTTCTTTGTGATATAGTGAACGAATATCTTTAAGCACAGATTGTGGTACACTACCCCAGCTATTCCTCTTTTGACATTCAATATTTGCTTCTTTAAAGATCTCTTGAATCTTCTGTCGAACTTGCTCACGCTCTTCATCAGACATATTACCCCAATCATCATGATTGTCCATGGAATCTAGAAGATCCTGCAATTCTTGCTGCATGCTTTGTTGATCGTCCAGCATTTCTTGAATATCAGGATTTTCCATCAATCTTTCGAAATACCAGTCAGCGGATTTATTAGGTGGAAATGAAGCAATTAATTTTGAAATTTTTTCATATCTTTCCATAGTTTTTTGACTAACATTATCACCTTTTGGTGGTGGTAAAAGTCGACCTGGAATAAGGCCACCTTCTGGCAATTCATCAGCTGATAATAAAGTATTGATGGATAGATCAGTCGCATAATTCCAAATGAGAAACGGCTCACGTCGACGACTGGTGGTGTGATCATACAATAAGTGAAGACATTCATGCTTGAGGACACCGATAACCTGACGGTCAGGTAATGATGCCAAGAATTCACGATTCCAGTATAATGTAATCTTATCATAGGAGGTTGAAACGCCGGCAGTTGCAACAGCGGTAGTTTCGACTTTGTTTAAAGATCTTAGAATTCTGGAATAAAATGGCTCATGACCAATTAATTTAATTAAATAATTAGATAGGTTGAATGAATTTAAAACTTCTTGACTAACTTTGTTTGTAGTCGAAATTAAATCATTTTCTGTGCTTTGATTTTTTTTCATAAAATGCATCCTTTAATATTTAATTATTTTTGAGTTTGACAGATTTGCTGGCATTAAGAACTTCAACAACATGCTCACCAATTAACTTATGTACTTTGACAACGTTACCTTGATTTTTACATTGTGTGATTAAGCTCCAAAAGTGGATAAGCATTTCTTCAGGCAGAATGTAACAGAACTGGGCGCAATTACAGGCTTGTTCAACAGTCCAATCATTGGAGCGAGCATGATCTGCAATTTTATTGATGAGGGCGTTGATTTTGTCGTTGTCTGATTTTTTAATCCTTTCCAGATTCATTTCGAATCTGTTTAAAATATCTTCAGGGGTGAGTAGTACATTATAATCACGTACAAATTTAGTGAATTCAGCAGCTGCAGATTGTCCTAGTAAACTATTGGCAATGCCGTTGATCAAGTTGGATTGTTCAGGTGTGCCTAGAATCTTGTGTAAATCAATTTTAGCATAATTTAAACATTCATCAAAGGACGTCCAAGAACGTGGGGTTGGGAATGGATCACCTGGTTGCACCTTGGAAACATCAACTGCAAGCTGGTCAGAATGCATCGAGATGAATTCAATAATAATAGGATGTACACCATTTAATTTAGCCCATGAAATCCAATCATCCTTAGAAGATTCCAATTCAAAGGATGCAAAACGATTTAACAAGGCTGGATCCATATCATTTACTGAATATTCATTACCTGCATTGATTGCAGCATAAACACGAGTTTCAGGATGTAAGCGATAAGGATTACCATTTTCGTCGTTACCTAATTCACGATCCAAAACGATTTGAAAGAATGATTGCATAACCTGTGGTGTGGCACGATTGAATTCATCGAGGAATAAAACCACTGGACGACGACAAGCTGCCATAAACCAAGATGGCATACAAAATGTCATAACGCCAGTGCGCTTCATACCTTCAAGATCAGGATAACCAGCAACATCACCTTCAGACATTGTTGAACCACGCACATCAATCATTTCAACACCAAATTCCTTTGCCAATGTTTTAACGACAAAGGATTTACCAATACCAGTTGAACCACGAAGCAAAATTGATTTTTTGGGTGGAAGGACGCGAGCGACTGTTAAAAAAGAATTGATATTCATACATGAATCCTTTGCAGAAAGTTTAACGTTTAGTTAATTTTTAGTATAGTAAAATTATAATTTATAATTTTTAAAAGAGCACGAGAATTTAAATTTTTAATTTAGCTCTTAAAAATTAACTATAATAGCTTGAAGAGATAAAGAAATAAAGTCATAGAGCAGTTGTGTTAGCTGATCGGAGTCAATCTCAAGTAATTGAGTTGATTCATTCAAAATATCATAATTTGAATTATCTAATACTTTATAAGAAATTAAGAGCTGTGTTTCGTGATGTTGAGTAATATCGAAGCGACAGAAGAAACGGCTATTGACTGCTGTAATTTTATTAATTGATCGATCGCATGACAATTCAAAGTATTCTCCGAAATTCAGATTCAATGGATCCATAATATCGTTGAGCTCGAGTGTGTTTGTCATTTTAAATCCTTTTAGTATGGCATTAGGTGTGAAGGGTGAACTGGGATAATATAATCATTATAAAAGCATAATATTGTTTCATGTACAACAAAATTATATTCAAAGTTGGATTTCCATTTTTTTTTATCCAAAACAATTAAAGGGTCACTAACATCGATAGTTACCTGTTGTGAATTGACTGAAAACATATTGATTTGTTGCGGTAGGTTTTGATTATTGTAGCCCATTTTATATAAATCAATTTTAACTAATTGACCTTCTTTATAATTCCATTCCATTACCTTTTCGTTTTCTCTTTTTTGATTTCGAAATTCACGCCATTTATCCTTATCATATTCAATCTGTTGAACATTAGTGTTGGAAAACTCTTGATTGCGAATTGCTTGATGCAGCTCGCTTTTAAAAGCTTTAATATTTTTTTTGCTGAGACTTATGGCCATAGGTATTTACCTTTTTAGAGTGAATTCGTGTATATAATAAATAATAATCTATAACTTTCGTTTGTGCACGAGAATTTAAATTTTTTATCTATTATCTCTAGAAAGCGTCAGGTTGATTAGAAACTAAAGACGTAATAGTTTATTAGTCGATTTATATCTAATACACAGGAATTAAACGGGATATTAATCGTTAAACATATGCCGATAAGCGTATTCGACATAATCACGCATTGCATCCACCCATTCATCTTCATACCTTTCTAGATTGAATTTTAGCTTAAGCTGATGCGCCAGGATTTTACCGTTACGCCAAGCATCGTGTTCTTCTGATAGATTTGCGATTTGATACCAAGCTTTGCAGCTATCGGCTGCATCATCAACGTCCATCGAAGAAGTATATTTCAGATTCTGCCGTCGCCATTCGTCAGCATTTAAATGAGTAATTAAATGACCAATTTCATGTAAGAGATAAAACAAGGTTAATTCAGGATCTTCTTCGCGTCGGTTGATATAGATTTTATTTTGATACGGATAAAACATGTCTTCCACTGCGGGATCAACTGTAACTGACACGTTGTGTAGTGATGCAAATGTAATTAGCTTTTCAATTGCTTCTTCGATATCTGGCCTTGGTGTGCTCATTGCTTTGTCCACGTAATAGATTAGATTATTAATAGATAATACTTTAGTATAGTAAAAATTATAATTTAATTAAATTAAAAAGTCACGAGAATTTAAATTTTTTAATCTTATTGTAGCTATAAGCTGTATTTATCTTGTAAAAGTTGCTTAAAATTATTATGAGTGTTTAAGAGTAGCATTAATTTTGCGAGGTCAGCCTTCAGTTTTTTAGATTTTTTGATAACTCCCTTTGCATATTTTTTAGCTTTACCTGAGGTTTTACATTTATAACCGGCCGCGTATCCGCATAAGCCTGTTTCTTCTTTTCCATGACCATATTCATTAATCCAGAAGTTTAACATACGTGTACCTTCTTGAATATTAGCTAATGGAATTTTTAAATCATCGCAAGTTTGATTATTACTTGCCCATTTCGGAATGACTTGCATTAGACCGCAAGCGCCTTTATTCGAAATACGATTTTCCTGGAATCTTGATTCACTCCACATTAGAGTTAAAACTAGCTCCGGTACGATATTATTTTTTTCGCTATATTGTACAATAGCTTCAGCTTGTCGACAGATTAAATCAATTGAATTTTTTTCAATATCCAGTTGATGATGATCGTTTAAATGGAAGTATGCACAAATTGCTATCGCCTTTAAAGACATTTTGCTCCTTTATTTGTAAATTTTCATTGCATCGCCCGTCAAAATATTTTGTCGGACTTTGTCGGGGTATTCTACTAACAGAATCACTTTTACTCCTGCTGTTCCGCCTGTTAGCCAGGCATTTGATTTTTCGTATACAATGTCAACAACGCGGCCGACCTTGTTTGAAGTTAAGTAATGTGCGGCTAAATCGCCTATTTTCCACATGATAATAAACCCTTTGATAGTTTGTAATTAATAATAATAATAAATAAAATATAATAAAACAATTAAATTAACCGTTCCAACGCGCCCTAACACCTCTAGTGTCGTAGTGAACCCAGCCTTCCGCAATTGTAGCTCTAGGATAAATACCTAGACCACCCTGTTTCATCTTACCTTCCTTAATCAATTTCTCAACCAGCGCCGCAACATCCTTTGGATCCATATCCTTAACCTTAATGTCGCATGCATTTCCTTCCATATGCTGAGATTTAGTGGCGCCACCGACGGCTTCATTACGTGCAGGACTTCGATAGCCTGACATAATTGTAATTGACTTACCACATGCATCACGTAGTACCTGAAGATTTGACAATACTTCTTTTGCATTTTCCATTAAAGCTGCAGGTACCTTTGAATAGAATTCCATTTCAGAAATATTAAAATTTTTTGAGACTTGAAGATTTGTTTTTTCTTCTTTTAATAAAAGCTTTGCCATTGTTATTTCCTTTATTTTTTGTTTTGGTTTTGTATGTTAATGATTTCAATTAGTTTTTGAATATCCTCTTTGCCGCTTTCAAATTCTTCTTTGATATCCTTGATTTCCTTACGAGTTTCAAGTATTTCAGCAATTATTCCTTTGTTGTCTTTTTCGTGTGAGGCTTTAATTTCAGTTTCAAGTTTTTGTATTTTCATATCAATTTTTGAAATTTCCATTTTATTATTATTACAGCATAAGGAAGATTCAGCGTCTTTTTTCTTTTGTCGAATTTGTTGTGCCACAGCCATTACCATGGCAATTGTAGCTGCACCGCCGACAAACAGATCGCTGACAGAAGTAGGAGTAATAGGAGGAGGAGTAATTGTTTCTGGGATAGATTGTTGTTCATATGTAATTGGTTCTAATTTTTGAAGTGTTAACGCAGCAGGAGAGATAGAATAATTAGCAGTATTATTAAACGGGGTAGTAGAAGCAGGATTGAGATTGGATGCCACATTTTTATTTTCGACTTTATGCTTGATTTCGTTTTTAATGTATAGCACGAATTTAGTGCCTGGTTGTATTTGACACTTTTTAAATTCATTCATTGTCAGCCATCGATCCTGATCTGGCCACCACACGAATGTTTCTCCTTTATCATTGGCGCCGATTTTTAATTCGCCATTAATATTACATTCACTCATATTTCCTCTATACGGTTGTTTTATAATATATAGGAAATTACGACAAATCTGGTCTAATCCTCGTTAGCACAGTTGCATGATTTACATTCACACTTAAAGGGTTCTGTTTGGTCACATGTACATGTTGCTTTAATATTTGAAGATAAAGCTAAAATAATTAATGATAATAGATACGTTGCGAATAATTTCATTTATTCTGATACCTTTGCAGCTTGTAAGTCAGATAATTCTTTTTCAAGCTGTTTAATACGATCGTCTTTAACTTGAATTTCAAGTTGTTTGAGCTGTTCAGCTACTTGAGATGCTTTTTCATCTGCACCTTGATTCTTCTTCTTTAAGAGCTTAAGGGCGGTTGTTGCAAAGATACCTGATAGGAATGCAATGCCTGCTGCTTTAATTACGAATTGATCTTGTGTTAATCCGTATGTTGTTAAAGCGCCTAGACCTGAGACACCGACGTTGTACATTTGTTTTTTGGCTTCGTCTAGTTTTTGCCAGGCTTGTGAAAAAGTTTCTTCGACTAATTGTTGTGAAAATTGGCCAACCGAGGCTGACATGATAATTGCTTCAACGAGCTTTTCATTTAAAAGATTTTCCATTTATAATCTCCTTTTTTATGTATTTAGGAGATATTTATGCTTACTTATTTCTATTTGGTAAATAAAGTTGTTTAAATTGTCCAGGTGGTAATTGACTGGTTTTTAATGTTTCTAAGTGATAATCAACATAAGCCTCTTGACACTTTTGATTGAATATACGTCTGACGTGCTCTTCAATTTCTTCTTTAGGTAATGATGATAGTTCATTGATTAAATCGCCTGATTTGGTTGGGTCGAA
>Ga0194115_10003720_pt1 | contig 16944 bp, 8 predicted proteins | sample TA2MahsurfametaG_3_FD_148656 | JGI IMG/M metagenome (GOLD analysis project Ga0194115, IMG submission 148656) | Freshwater microbial communities from Lake Tanganyika, Tanzania - TA2015002 Mahale S4 surface | ecosystem: Environmental > Aquatic > Freshwater > Lake | place: Tanzania: Lake Tanganyika...
TCTCTTTCACCAACCGACGTTGTGACAATACCAAAACAACAAGATCCGGCTTTTATATGCAACAGACAGAGACGACGAGAAGGAGAGACGTGGACTACTACTATACTGAAATACCATCATGCCTCTGACAGATATGGAGAGTGCAATGGCAACGGCCGAAAATCTCCTGATACGAAAAGATGAAATTGAACGTCGTTTGGAGGATTTGAGCGATCCTGGACGGACGACAGCTGCAACCACAACTACCGTGATTCCTACAACGACGACAACAACAACGACAACAACGATGAACCAACGTGTTTCACGGAAAAGTACTCGAAAAAGTCATGATGCTCGAAATGAAGATAGTACACGAAATGAGCCAGACGGTGCAGAAAGTGGTCCTCCTCGATCAGTTATCCCCTACGTACCCAAAACTGATACTCATTGGGATTTCGTCATGAAGGAAATGATGTGGCTAGGAGCAGACTTTCAAGGGGAACGAAAACGACAAGTTGGTTCTGCAAAGAAAATTTCCTTAAGGTATGTCCTGACTGGGGTGCATCCTGTTCGAATCGCCCTAATTTTTTGTCTCAGTTTCATTATTTCGTATTCCACTCAATGTACCATGTTTGTATTATCATACAGTGTCAAATTATTTCATAAGACCAAGGAAACACGTCGATTGAGAGAATTACAGTCCGCGGAAATTAAACGTCGGAAGTTAGCTGCTAGATTAGGTCGTGAGGTCGTCAAGGGATGGTGGTCTAAAATTGAAAAGGTCATTACGTATAAACAAAAGTTACAGGCGGATCAAGAACGACAGGCAGCGATGAATAAACAATTGGTCTTATTAGTCCAACAAACAGAAAAATATACAGACTCCGTTGGGACACAGACTCATGGTGATATCGTTACGGAAGACGATGATAGTGACGAGGATGATGATGACGACGATGACGATGATAGTGATAATGATGACGGGGACGACGGTTCAAGTGACGAGGAGGAGGAAGAGATGGAATCGGTTAGGGATGGTGCCATGGAGGACAATACGACGAATGTCACGTATAGTACTTATTCGGAAAATACAGCAACGAGACGGGGGAACAAACGAAAAGGACGCCATCGTCGTCGTCATCGTCGTCGATTGACCATTGAAGAGGCCTTGGCGGTCTCATCGTCACTCACAAGACGTTCTAAACAACGGATGATTGATTATTCACGCTTAAAGATCCCAACGAATGAGGTATTCTATGGATCGACAGCATCTGATGCATCCGGTTCAGATGCATCGTATGATCCTGACAATGCATCTGATCGAGAGGATTCTGACAATGATAGTACATTACAACAGGCAATACAAGAGGAATTGCAAGAACGATATCGCAACTCTCATGATCCGGCAGGTCATGGCATGACTGCCACTCCGATCAGTAGTAGTAATTTGACGTTCTTGGCGGATCCGGAAGAGTTACGGAAACTTCGAGAGGAGATCCATATGGATATTGCAGACGTTATCGTACGATTACAGGAAGAAGGAAAAGAATTAGTTGTTCCAGTAGTAGCATCTCACGATGATCCACAATCTGTGAATTCTGAGTCGACATCAAGACCAGGAACGCCCATCACCGACAATAGAGCGAAACATGTGAGTTTCGCGGACAGTGTTGAACAATACCAGACTTCCTTACCAGTGTCCCAATCCACTGCTGTCGCTGCAGTCAACAGCAGGTATGATGCAGATGACGTTGCTGATGCAAGCGATGTTGAAGATTACACAGATAATCGCAACGAGGACAACGACGATAAGTCAGAAGAAGGAGACCTATCAACGAGTCGTGAAGGAGGCGTCTACAAGGAAACAAAGGAAGATTCTCCGTCGATGAATGACCGAGACTTGGCAACCCAATTACTTGAAAGTGACGAGGGTGAGGATGCTGATGAATTTGAACCTCCAGCTCAACCTGAATTAGATGATGAGACGACCATCGAAGCGGAAGAACGGCTTGGTCGAGATATGACGTATGAAGAAGAAATGGACATACTGAAACGTGAAAGTGAGATCCCCATTGAACAACTTCGAGCGATGTACGCAAATGCCGCAGCTAATGACAGTGAGGAAGAAATTTTGTCTGAAGATGAAATGGATGCTGACAGCAATGTACATCCAGATGAAGAGCCTGCGATATCGGAAGCTGCCGTACTACACGAAACTCTAGATTCGGACGATTCGAAATCGGGTGGTGATGACGCTGAAGAATTTGAATTCAGAGAAGCTGATGCCATCGATGACGAGACAACGATTGAAGCAGAAGAAAAAATGGGTCGAGATATGTCATATGAGGAAGAACTGTCCATATTGAAACAAGAATCGGAAATGTCGGTTGAAGAGCTTCGTGCTAAATATGCACAGATGGCCGAAAGCAGTGATGGTGACGAGGTGACGTCGGAGGAGGAGGAAGAGGAGGAGGAGGAAAATCTTTTGGGAGATTTCGTCAATGACGAGAATGACGGTGGTGAAGAATTCGAACCTGATCTGACCGAAGTTGACGATGAGACGACCCTCGAGGCAGAGGAAAGGATGGGCCGCGATATGACCTTTGAAGACGAGATGGAGATGTTAAAGCGAGAGAATGAGATTCCCGTGGAGGAACTCCGGGCGATGTACTCCTCGTTGGAAAAGATTGAACACAATACTGCCACTAGTTCGTCTGATGAAGAAGTCTCAACAGCGTCGACAGAAGAGAGGATTGAACCATCCCTATTGACTCAGCACGCCGATCAGATTGTTGGCGTAGAGGACGATGAAGAATTCGAACCAGATGAAAATGCCGTTGATGACGAAACTACAATGGAGGCGGAGGAACGACTTGGGCGTGATATGTCACCCGAAGAAGAAATAGCTCTTTTGAAACGCGAGAGTGAAATGTCTGTTGAGGAGCTGCGTCAGATGTACCTAGGTATACAGTCGGAGGATGTCTCGGAGGATGAAGATATGGAAGAAGACGACGAACTCGCGAAGGAAGGGGACACGATATCGAAACGGAAAAGAGATGACGACCATTCCGAAGAAGAAAGTACCCGTAAAAAGACAAAACCGAATGATTCAGAATCAGCAACCGACGATGGTCTCATGGCTTTGCAGGCTCTCGAGGTCTCAGCACAGCGAGCTCAGCAGACTCTTGCTTCGCGTCCTTTCTTGTTGGCATCGTGGGTTAAATTGCGTCATTATCAGCAAGTCGGTCTTAATTGGCTCGTTTCGTTACAATCGCGGAGGTTGAATGGCGTACTTGCCGACGAGATGGGCTTGGTATGTGTTCGATCTGCTACGTCCTCTCTTTCTTTTTCGAAGCTGTTGATTACCGTTTGCTCACAGACCTTCTTCCTTCGTGCCTTGACAGGGAAAGACATTACAGACCATCACGCTTTTGTCGTACCTCGCTTCCTACAAAGGAATTTGGGGCCCCCATCTCATAATCGTGCCAACGTCAGTCATCATCAATTGGGAGACTGAACTCAAGCGATTCTGTCCAGCATTCAAAGTTCTAACCTACTACGGCAGTCCGAAACGACGGAAAGAATTGCGTCAAGGATGGACGAAGGTAAGGATGGGGTCGTTGACAGCACCAATTCCTTTTTTGTCCTTGCTAAAGCCACATCGTTTGCCCCTTTATTCTTTCGATAGACGAATTGGTATCACATAGTAATCACATCTTATCAGCTTGCTGTCCAAGACGCGTTCGCGTTCAAACGAAAGAAGTGGTATTATCTTGTCCTCGATGAAGCGCAGAATATCAAGAATTTCCAAAGTCAGAGATGGCAAACTCTCATCCACTTCAACACTCAACGTCGCCTACTCCTAACGGGGACACCGCTTCAGAACAACTTGATGGAATTATGGTCGTTGCTTCACTTTCTGATGCCTTATGTCTTTCGCTCTCGAAAGGAATTTGCTTACTGGTTTTCCAATCCAATGAGTAACATGATTGAAGGGAACGCCTCACGCAATGATGATGTCATCAAGAGACTTCACGGTATTATTCGCCCATTCGTTCTTCGGCGCCTTAAGAAAGATGTAGAAACTCAGATGCCAGGAAAATTTGAACATATTGTGAAATGCCAACTTTCCAGACGCCAGGTAAGTCTTCCATTGGTAATCTCTGAGAATGCCGTGGCAAATTGTTTAACGTGTGCTTCCCCATACGCGCAGATGACACTTTATGAAGAATTTCTTTCCCGATCTTCGACAAGGGTCGCCCTGAAGAAAGGTGGAAACTTTATGGGTATGATGAACGTCTTGATGCAGCTGCGGAAGGTATGCAACCATCCTGATCTATTCGAGCCTCGATCTGTGATTACGCCCTTCATCCTGCCGCCACTTTCGGTGACGGTACCCTCGTTCATTTGTGAAGTAACGTATCCGTCGTCTGTGTTGGATGCCGTAAGTCAGCAGCTGTTGGAGCCTGTGTGGACGGGATCACAAGGACTCCCGTCGTTTGATGCTGCTTTACGCCAGGACAGTGTGGAGGCAGAAGAACTTCGAGGGCTCTGCGCACCGGTTCCCTTGGCCGAACTCAGTGATTCCGACCCTTCCAAAGACTGTCCTGACGAATTGAAGGATCTTCTGGAGCAGGTGCAGCGACTACGAAGGGAAAATAGGAGATCCAACAACATGTTCCAAAATTCCGTGAATCGAAAGCGATGTCATGCTATCGTTTTTCCGTACCCAGAACGGTTACTCGTATCTCTAGACATAGAATGCGGGGTTTTACATCGAGCTGAATCTGTCGAGATACACGACAGGAACGTTCTCCTGACTCCCGAGAGTCTACTCAAGATGCGTAAAACTGAACGCGAAAGGGCAGCTCAGATGGAAGAAACGATAGATAAGTTCATCTTCTGCGTCCCCTCTGCCGGGGCCAGGGAGCCCCAGCTGCATGGGGGAGACCTGGTGAAGGCGGACATCGTTACGAAAAATCTTGATGAGATGTTGCGGGAGCCTGTCGAGGAACTCATCAAGCCGTACCGGAAAGCCCAGGCAAGGTTGTCATCCTTCTTTCCTGACAAGAAACTCATTCAGTACGATTGTGGGAAACTGCAAACTCTTGCGGAATTATTGCAGAATCTCAAACGCGGCGGTCATCGTTGCCTAATCTTCACACAGATGAGCAAAATGCTCGATATCCTTGAGGCCTTCTTGAACTTGAACGGTCATACATATCTGCGTTTAGATGGAGCCACGGGCGTCGATCGAAGGCAGCGCCACATGGATCGATTCAACAATGATACGAAGATTTTCTGTTTCATTCTGTCCACTCGTAGTGGTGGTATGGGTATCAATCTCACTGGTGCTGACACTGTCATCTTCTATGACAGCGACTGGAATCCCGCAATGGATGCTCAGGCCCAGGACCGTGCTCATCGGATCGGTCAGACAAGAGAGGTGCATATTTATCGCCTGATTTCAGAACATACTATCGAAGAAAATATTCTTCTGAAGGCGAAGCAGAAGAAGAATCTTGACATTATGGTGATGGACCAAGGGAAGTTCGACGCCTCCCATCAGCTGAATCATGGTCAGGACGTTGATGAGCCGTCAGACGTGGACGACGGGAACGATGTCTTCACCAAAGGAGGCCTTCGAGCCATTCTAGGAGTTAACGGCGGCGAAGCAGAGGATGTCACGGATGGACGGACGGAAGACATCCCAGAATCCTCGGACTTGACGAACGAGCAGATGGAAAAGGCCATGACATCCCTAGAAGATGATGACGACGTTCAGGCTCTCCGGGGTGCTCAAAAGGAAGCTGCCGAAGAGTTGAAAGAATTCGACGAGAATGTTGAGATCACCAAGGAGTCAGATGATGAAGATGAGGACGATGAGAAGGACGATAAGGAAACAAGCGAAAAAGGCCTAGACCGCAAGAAAACGACAAAAAAGAAAGCTGTAGACAAGCCAAATGATGAGGTAGACGAGGCAAAGAATCAGGAGACCGAACTTGAAAAAGAGTTTGCTGCTTGGCAAACGTCAGTTGGACTTGATGCAACAGCAATAGAATCGTCACTTTCGCCATTGGAGAGATACGGGCTTTCATTCAGGGAACAGGTTGATCCCTTCTATTCCATCTTTTACATCAACGAGCTTCGACGAAAAAGCGAGGCAGTTGACGATCACGAAGAAATCGATATCGAGGAGATCGAGAGGGGGAAAGCGATGGAGGAACGCAAGGCTATGGATGATGGCGACTTACTTGCTACACGGCCACGACCCGAGCGCCTGATCCGACAGCGTGATCTCTACCGGCGCGAGAAGGCTCGGCTAAGGTCTGACAAAAAACGACGGCGGATTACCGGCGAGAACTGGGTTCAAAGAGTGGATGGTCAATCGAAAGTGCTTTTTTGGTATGATGAGGATACAGGAGAGGCGATCTGGGACACCCCTTCTGTAGTGACTGCCTTGCGTGCCGAGGAGATAGCATCGAAGAGAGGGTGGGCATTCCTTCAGACCCGAATTCTTGCGGGCATAATGGAGTATTTGAATCCGTACCCGGACCGCCAGCGGTGTGCTCTTGTATGCAAACAATGGCATTCGGCCGCCAATGACTTTCGCTTCATCCGACACGTTTATCCTGTGGAAATGGGTGCTCTTGGTCGCGATTCGAATCGCCGGGAGCCAAATCACTTTGCAACAATCCAAGAAGCGCTGGATATCGCCCTTCCTGGCGACACTATCGAGTTGTCTGATGGACACTATTGGGTGACTGATATGGGCTTAATGTTCGATAAACCCATTAAGCTTGTCGGAGATGAACACAATCCTGCCAATGTAGTCTTGGAAATGAGTGGGTGTGTCGAGTGGTCAGGTGCAGGCGGATTCATCGAGGGTGTAACGTTCAGACGGCCAAAGATGACGTCGACAGAGCTCGTTTCCTTTCCGATGCTCAAGATTACTGGAAATGGCAGGGTGGATATGATCAACAGCGTTTTGGATAATGAAGGAAGTACTGGATCTGTGGCCGTAGCATCGGGAAGCGGATTCAAGGGCAAATGGGATCGTGTCACTCTGAGAAATGGTGGTCGTCACGGTCTGGAACTTTCCGGTGACGGCCTTAGTTTGGAGCTTACGAAATCGACTATACGTGGAAGCAAGGAAACGGGCATAGTATGCAATGAAAAGGCAACATTTACGTTATCGAATGGGATAGTCCGAAACAATGGGATGTTCGGCATCGAGATTCTTTCGGATGGGTCGGGGACTGTAACCGACTGTCAGTTTAGTGAAAACAAAGCTGGGACAGTTCAACGTGACTCTGGATGCAATTTGATTGCCAGTACGAACGTCGCCATTGTGACTAGACCCCCAAAGAAAGGTCTCCCAGGTTTCAAAATCCTGACAAAGGCCCAACAAGAAAAGGAGGTCAAGACTATGACGAGTACATAACGCATTTACCTTGACTACTGGCACGCTAGTAGGGAGATCGTCGCGTGACACAAATATCTCGTCTCGGAGGCAAATTCGGAATTCTGTGAATCAATCGTCGGCTTTGGATATCCGCTGTGGATGGGCGGCGAGCCATTTTCGGGAGACGACTACAGGTACTACGAAACAAATGGAAAAGGAAAGATCAAGCCCGTATCGATTGTGAATCGTATCACGACGAAGAAGAGACTGATCAAATGTCAATCCAAAATGCATGATGTGGAGCGCCATACGTCATAAAATCCATCGTAATCTTCTGTCTTCCGCCACCATTTTTTGGCTATTGTAGTCATCGGAGTAAAGAAAATGAGATTATCTACCCCTGTACTTTATGGCCACTTTATTTGCTACTGTCAAGTGATCGATAGAATTCAATGTATGCCCATAATGCATCTTCATATGAGGTGGCCTGAGTTCCAAACGTCTTACAAAAGTCGGAATCATCCACCGAGTAGGCCTTCGTCCAAAAGGGTAACATTTCAATCATCGCACTCATAAAGCCCATGAAGAAACCAAGGAGACGGACACTCCATCCTCCATAAACGGTCACAGTTCCGTTTTTTGATTCTGCCATTCGTGCCATATCGGACGCAATCTGTTCTATCGTCCTATTGTGGATCGCATGGGGGCAAATCCAAAATTTACCATTCGCCTTATCGTTGATACTAACGGTATACAATGCTCTGGCAAAGTCAGGTACATAACAAAAGTCGTGAATGACCGATGACGATCCAAGGCAGATAGGAGATGGTTTACCTTCCACAATCGCCTTCGTAATGGTATCACCGAGGAAACTGGCATTCGTCACATATGGGCCGAAAAAGTCAGCACCGCCAACGACTGCAATCGATTCTGGTTTATCATTCATCCGTTGTTGAAGTTTATTTCGTAAATGGACACGAATACCTGGTTTGGACCGGTCAGAGGCAGAGATGATTGATGAACTGGGAGATATATTCGTCGTCGGTCCGTATGCATATAGGTTGTCACAAAAGACCAATTTCTGTCCCTCCTTCTGTGACGATGCCAACAAGAGGTTATCAACGACGACCGGCCAATGTTTAGCCCAATATTTCACCTCATATCGAGCAAAGCCGATACATGAGTATACATATCCTTGTCCTCGGATAGTTTCATCGTTTCCTCCTTATTGAAAGCATCTCCCTGAAGGATGACAACATTCTTCAAGTTGTCGAATTTGTTCGTAGAGCTTCGTGTCACAGCAAAGATTTCCCATGTCGGCTGTTCCCCGGAAAGAATCTCAACCAAGGTACGACCAACTGGTCCTGTACTTCCGAAAACAATGACTTTCATGTCGGTGATTGATGATGATGATAATAAAACTGTTTGTGTATTGCTGGTGGTGACGCCTTTTGTGTGTACTTCTTCATGTACTGTGAGAGAGGAACGAAGTATCGCAACGCAAAAAGGATTCGTTCCGAGGACTTCCCAAAAATTTTGATGCGCCATCCCATGGAACCTGCTGGAAGCTTCGTCCAGTTCAAAATAACGTTTTTCTACCGTTTCAGCCGAGTCAGGCCGGCCACCTACCGTTAGATTTTTTCCGATTTTTTCTGACAGTCGTGAACAGCATGAGACAAATACCTCCTCACAGCTCAACGGATATTCATCCGTTCCTTCATAACCTGTGATACTCTACACAATTAGGTTGGCACTAACTGTAAATGAAGTATCGTAGATACCAGAAGCGAAAATAATTGCCGAAAATGACGCTTCTATTTCTTTCCTACGAAACTTCTTCGACTGATGTTGTTCCGGCTCTTCATAGGTTCAGATCCTAAAATCTTGTACATTTGAAGGTTTGGGTTTCTTTTGTCTCCACTTCGTGCATCAAAATGCGTAGCGGCACCTATTGGAATAGAATTCGTGGGGTTGGTGCCGGTAGTCATCGTCGTCGTCGTTGTCGTCAGGTACGGAAATGATTCGGCGTAGACTCCCTGAAAGACCATGGGGGGAGGCAAGGGAATATTTCCGCATACCAAGACCTTGATTTGCGACAATAAATCACAAGGTACAGGTGTCAAGATGAACATACACCGACGGTCCCAATCAATACTTCGAACGATCCCAAGACCTAAACAATCTCCTTGTCCTTCGGTACATAATCCTACAACACTCCCATTCATGGCTTGAAGGATCATTGTCATGCTCGATGATGTGCTCGTGTGGGCCAGCCGTGATGATGAGGTCGAGGAGTCAAGGAAATCCCTATTCAGTTCCGTGTTCGAATGGATACATTCCACGGCTTCAAATGGGACACAATACGGACGTTCCTTAGCCAGAGTCCGAGCCAAACAACATTCTTCATCCCCCGACCAACCGGTCTGTAATTGTTTGGCTGATACAAAGTCAAGAGAATCCCATAAATCAAATAATTGTGGTCCAAAGTATGCACATAGTCGAAGTGTCCGAAGGGAAGAACTTGGGATCATAAAGGGGGAAACAAATTTAGTACAAACATCCAAATAGAATAGTTGTGTGTGTTGTTTGTTTTCGGATTCCCCATTCGATTCATTTTTCAGGCTACTCGGATCGTCATCGTCCGTCGAAAGGACTTGGGACAGGTCAAAGGTCTTGGCTTTCGTATCGCCAACAATTTGACATATATGAGAGGGTCTTGTATCAGCGATAAGACATGATAATATTTCATACCCCATTCCCTTTATCCAACCATCAAGATTAATGATGAGTGGGATATTGTCGGTTGTTTGGTCCACGTAATCGCGATAGGCTTGAATTAATCTCTTTACAGATTCCAAGTACCGGGTCGGGTCGACCTTGGACGTTACCGCACCGAAGAAAACACTTTGTAGGGCCTCCTGTTCTCCATCTTCATCGTTTTGGTCCTCGTTGTTCTTGTCGCCATTATTCGGATCATCCTTCTTGTGCTTACTGTCATTCGTCGTGCTATTGCAAAGATTCCAGTAGGGAGGTTTGAGGAGCGGTCGACGACGTAGACTTAGTGTCAACAACCCGGGGGGTGCTAATTCTGGTTGTCCAACATCGGCATCTAATATAGCGACAGCAGGAATGGGTGTCGTTTTCATTTCCGATTCCTTCCAACTTGCCGCATCCCCTCCACATACGTCATTCCCCAAAAATTGATTCGTCATATATCTCATCAACGTACTTTTTCCAACACCCTTGGCACCTGAAATCATAATAATCGACTCATCTATCCGAAGAAAGGGAGAATCATCTTCCAATGATTCCTTTTGGGGTCGTGATATGGAATGAATATCTTGTACAATCTGTTGAACTGTCGTCCTCCAACTGGGTGGTATAATCGTCGGTCGGAGAGGATTCGCTAATCGGAAACTAGGTAAACCACGAACTGATGTCATCCGTATCTGTGTTGCTTCTATTGTCCTATTCGTGGTGGTGATATCGACCGTCGTCGTCGTCGTCGTTGAATGGGACCCTGTTGGGAGGTCGACTTCCATTGTGAGCCAACTGGACCAATACGGACTCGAAACGGATATTTCTGGTACATCGGGGGTAAGAATATGACCCAGAATTTCGACCTTTCCTATTAGACACTTGATTTTTGCTCGTCCCACCATACATAGAAGGATTCGTCTCATCGTCGTCTCGGAACTGACTGGTATGGGTTGTTGTGTCTTCGGGTGGGGCTCTTCGTGAATAACATCATTGTCAGGATCATCATCAGGGGATTGAGGACCCATTCTCGTCAAGGACGACGAAGAAAAGGTTACTATCAGAGAATGATGTTCATTATTTTCCCACACCATTGATACACCTTCAGGAAGATCACGGGTTGTTGTCGATGCTGATAGGAATTCGTCACACCCATCGTTCTCATCGTCGTCGTCGTCGTCGTCGTCGTCTTTTGGTTCTTGTGTAGGAAGTGGACGCTTTTTCGAACCACCACGACTCTCCCTAAAGGATTTCCCATCTTCTAATGTTGGAAATTCAGAGTTAGTCGTGGGTTGTCCTTCTTCCTCGATCATTACTCCTGCATCCTTCTCTGCCTGAGACGTGTTGGAGACCATTCCAGGATCAACTTGCTGGTCCTCTTGAGCCATCCTTCTCTTCTACAAATGATACTGCTATGCCCCCTTCGAATCCATTGGACCGTTCACTTTCTGTATACATATGCTGAAAGAGTAGTAAATGAGGTGTATCTACGCTAATCGAACGAAGGTTCATCAGTGTGTTACGGATTCACAGTCACTATCATCTCTTCCTGTGTTCTAGGACCGGGAAGTGATCACGTATCGTCGATAACTCGATTTTTTGGATGGTTGGAAACAGACCCCGTGTCTCTCCCAAGTAGAAGCGTTGATTCGCCGGCGAACAAGTCAAAACTGCTGGTTGGCGAACCGATCTTCCTATACGTATCGTACATAGGTATAGCACGGTAACCTATGGTCTTTCGGTGTGATGGGGAAGCTCACGAGGCCATCGATCCTCATCCTTCCTACAGTAGCCCCTCTGTAGAGATCCATTCTTTGGGAGGGATAGTCTAGATCCTGAACTGTATGTTATCAGTTACGAGCTAATGGTCAAGGCCTTGCAATCGAGCAGAAAACTTTTCATGTCTCATTCTCTATCCGCACATCTCGTTGATATTTGGAAGGCAACGTTCCGACTCAAATGATGTCGTCTCCGATGATCTTATCTCTGCGGCGGGGGTTGGTACGCCTTTCTTTTTTGGATTAGGGTTGGGTTTTCAAGGGTGGGAATGCCGCAATATGACAAGTTAGGATCAGTCGGTCACACAAATTGTCAACGGGGACTAAATGCGTCTCGCCTCGTCGAAATGCATGTACCACAGGTCGTTCGGGTAGAACTACTGTACGGTCTGTAGGTCGTCGCTGTTGTTGTTGTTCTTCGGGGGTGGTAGGGGATAATTCAGATGGATGGAAACTACTGGACAAATCGGAAACGATCGTCGCAATTCCATCATGTGGAATCTTCGTCACGACCTTGGATAACTCATATTTATTTCTCACGGTTTCGTCATTCCTATTGCGAGAAGCCGCCAGGAATAAAGGTTGGCCTCTATGGAACCTTGCGGATATAGGATTATTTTCTTTCCATTCCTTCTTGTCGAAAACAATCTCAGTCTCCTGTTTCCCATCTTGAGATGTCGGAACACTTGTAATCGTCGATCCATCCGCCATTATAGTCGATGAATCGTCAAAAGGAAGAATTTGTTGTTGAGGGTCCTGTATCTGACGCTTGCTTCGTTCAGGTCGAACAACTGGTGATATCATAGTCCGTGTTCCCTTCGAATAGTTGTCTATCGGGCCTTGTCGTCGTTGTTGTTGTTGTGACAATTTGGTACCCTGCGATTTTGTGACGGGTACAGCCTTTACACGATGTTGAGAAGGTAGTAGTGTATTCGGGTTGACGAGGATCCCTTCGACTGTCGTTGCTCGAAGAAACGTCGGATTCGGAATGACATGAGAAGTCAAGGGATCCTCCGATATTGTAGGTTCCGTTCGAGATAGTGCTACTAGTGGTCCTCTAAACTCTGAAAATGTTCCTGAATCACTGTTACTTCCAAGAATACCATTCTGATCATGAATATAAAAACCCAAGTTTCGAAGATCTTCGACGACGGCTTCTGCGGCTTGTTTCGCGGAATCATCATCATCATTATTATTGTTTCCTCGTCGTCCTCGTCCTCTTCGTTTCCCCCCCTTCACATATCTGTCCGACATACTTTGACTAGAACTAGCAATGGATATCACAACGCCATCCTTCCTTCGGAGATATCCCAATGGGAGTTCAGGCACCGTCGTTGCGTGTAATAGCTGTGGATTTCTGGAGAGTGGTTCTACCCAATCGACACAATGTCTTCCTGTGGACATATTCTCTTCGGAAGAACAACTACCAGAATCACTTTCCATGGACTCATCATCGTAGTCTTCCGAAAAAACACTACTTTCGTCATAGGAGATGCTATCCGTTTCAGATGAACCTGGGAGTAATTTGAAATTCCTTGATCTCTTTGAATTTCTTCTGTTCGTATCGTAGTTTTGATCATACATCTTCTGGAGTTGCTCAAGTCGTCGTCGATGTTGAGCTTGACTACCCTCTTCGTCGAAATGATATAGTCCTGTCGTTCTAGGAGCCCTGTATCTACTACCGCTGAAAAAACGATTTGATTCCCTATGATGTCGTCGTCGAGAAGAATGTAAAGTCACGGAAGGTTCCCAATCTCGATCGCTGTAACGGGGTGTCTTCCGAAGTAGGCTGCTGATCGGTTGTTTCGGTCGACGATCCATTCGTACACGTTCTGTCCGATCTTGTCTCCGTTTCTTTGCTTCCAAACTATTGATAGAATCTACGTCGTCATGGAAATCATATCCACCACGATATTCGTCGTCGTCGTCCTCCTCCTCCTTCTTCTTCTTTAGGATTTCGTCCTTTGGTTTCTTCTGAACGTAATCCCAATCTTGGTTCAAAAAGTTCACAATGTTTCGTCTTCGTGGTGAATGGTGACGGGAACGACGGCGGACTGGCGTACGCTTCGTAGTATAGTAGTCCTCGTCTCGATAATTGTCTGATTCACTCTTCCTTGATGCACGGGGATTGTTTCTGGTGCTTCTAGGGTATCCTGAGGAAGTGTATCCATCCTGCCGGCTATAATAGTCTTGTGTATCCTCGTTTCCGGTGTTTGCAATGCCACATGGAACTGACCGAGGCTTTGGGATTTGTCGAACAGACCGATCGAACGAATCTCTGTACAGATGATATCCATCCTGTTGCTTCGATGATTGTTGCTGCCGATCACCATCGAATCTCATTGTCGTCGTGATCAAATGATGTATTCCATGGAAGTGCAACAAACCTCGTCGTCATGGTGTCGTACTTGTTTGGGGGGAGTCCCTCTTTCCACACTTGGCGAGGAAGCATTAAATGTAAAGTAATGAATGTATATACATATATGAATAATAATTACGCGCAGACAGGGTCGAGTCTCATTTTTTGTCACTTCGCGCCAAGGCCGGTCGTCTCGCACTGTCTCATAGCCGAACGTAGTGATTACTGTTCCTGTGAAGTTCGCGCGCTTCTCACGATGCCCTCGACGATTCTTGTTTGTTCTTCTATTTTCAGGTCGGACCCAATCGTAAATCCATCCTTAGATGGAAGAAAGCTATGCACCCAAATGATGAATCTTCATGTAATAATCGTGCTGTGATGGAACCAATAATGTTCCAATCTCACCGACGGTTGGACTCCAAACTACGAAGGAGCCTTAGTCGTGATCAGGGTGAGGAGGAGGAGGACGAGGAGGATGTCCCGATCAAGGAATCCTCCTCTCGACCCATGACACCCATTTTTCGTAACCAATCGGAAAGACAGAATAGTTTTTTTCTACAACGTGATTCCTTTCGTCGATGGATTCCAAAAGAATGGGAAGGAAACGGTAATCGTCGATATACACGTTCCTTCCGTCGTCGACTATTCCTACTTTTGACTGAACCAGACTCATCCATCGCCTCTGCGATGTTTTATGCATTACTCATGGGAGCAATTTTTGCTGTCAATATCATCATGATGCTACAAACCATGGATTCCTATCAATTTTACACCCGAGGATTGCGTTACGTGTGGGGGGGATGTACATTACTTTTTCGATGTCGACGACGTCGTGATTGCCAATCGACACGGCTTCGTTTCAGGTGTGGAATGTACCTGCCCGCCAGAGCCAGTCCCATACTTGGGATTTCTTCAAACACCTAATGAACTTTTTCGCTTTGGAATGGATTTTCCGGGTCGTATGTTACGATACCGAACACGAACCTGACTCGACCTGGCTTAATCGGAGGTTCCGATGGTTCCGATACTTGACAGCCCCGACTACCTTAATGGATGCGTTGGCCATTTTCCCCTATTATCTCGAGAGCATCCCACATATCTTCGTCAGTCTCCGATTGTTAAAAAGCTTTCGAATCTTCCAGTTGATACGACTTGGGCAGTACAATGAATTGTTTCTGTCCTTGACGAATGTCATAGTTATTTCGTTGAACTATCTTCGATTACTGATTCTGATTTTGGCGTTTGGTTCGGCCATCTTTGGCAGCCTAATTTATTGGGTGGAACGAGGAACTTGGCAATATCATGAAAAGAGCGGACAGTTCCTGTTTGTTCGGATGGGAGTAGATGGGGTGACCGAAGAGCCATCACCCTTCGGATCCATCCCTCAGTCCTTTTGGTGGTTCCTTGTGACAGCGACGACCGTCGGATATGGAGGTACGATCAGAAAGAGAAGTCGTGTATCCTTAGTGCCTCAAGTCTCGTCGTTATCTTCTTCCGATTCCTCACTGTTTACATTCAATCAAATTTCTGTGGGTTTTCGTCGACTTCTCCAACTAGACTACTATCCGACCAGCACAGCAGGCAAGTGGATTGCGTGTTTCGCGATGATGATGGGAGTGTTGGTGATTGCCTTCCCCGTTTCTATCTTTTCGGATTTGTGGCGTGAAGAGCTTCAAAAGGTACAAGGATTCCAAGTTCTACATCGTACGGAGGAAATGGAAGAGGATTGTGACGACGGTGGGACAGAGAAGGAAGACAATGATGATCTTCGTCTTCACGAAGAAACTTCGTCTCCTTGGAAATATTTACCGACTTTAGCCACGGTACCCTCTAGCGCCAGTTATCCCAGTACGCCCGTCCCTGGCCGTACCACGACGTGTGATCGACGAAAGGACAACGAACCAAGGGGAACGGCATCCCCCGTCCACGAAGAGACGCCTCTCAAATCCGACCATCTATCTTTCGTCCCATCTCATGGATATTCTTCTACAGGCAAAAGTGCACCTACCACCGCCTTATTGGAAGATGCCACTGGTATCGGAATAAATGCTGATGACATACGGGAAATTATGGAATGTCTTCGTCGGATAGAAGAGGAACAAACGCGACTTAGATTCCTTCTGCAGAAACAATTTTCGATGGGTTGAGCAAGAGAATAACCGAGGGCGTCCATAGTCTGAAATACGGATTTGGTAGTGGAGGAAAACTGGGCTATTGGTCATCAATTATCGTCGACGATGAAAAGTTGAAATATCAACGGTTGGTAACGATCGGTCTCGTCATTGAATGTTCCCTCCGGAACTTTCCACAATACCATCTACCCTTTCGTGCAAAAGGAGAGACAGTATTATCTTCAAAGCAGGACGTCGTCACCATCGTCGTCAGCTGAGGAAGGACGGTGTAGACGACCGCTGATGTCCGTTGCCTACTACCATCGGTATGCCATTGTCGTCGTGCCACAGCCTTCGGAAAGTGGAGTCGATCCAACATGGTCAAACATGAACTAGCACATGTCAAGGTTGTTCGGAGTATTTCTGTACTACTATGTTACCGGGAAAATACAACCGAAGTAGCACAACACGAGAATTCACCGTGTTAATTGCGTACCCACTTGCCGAGGGTGGGTACGCGAGACGTTTTGAGGACATTTTTCTACGTGACCTGAA
>Ga0194115_10003725_pt1 | contig 16936 bp, 13 predicted proteins | sample TA2MahsurfametaG_3_FD_148656 | JGI IMG/M metagenome (GOLD analysis project Ga0194115, IMG submission 148656) | Freshwater microbial communities from Lake Tanganyika, Tanzania - TA2015002 Mahale S4 surface | ecosystem: Environmental > Aquatic > Freshwater > Lake | place: Tanzania: Lake...
TGGCATTACGATTTAGCTTTTTCATGTTGGGAGATGTTTTGTTTTGGGAGATTAACGAACGAAGGCAGAGATTTTCAGAGGGAGAAATGGGACAGAGGCATCACAGTTGATCGGACACTTCTGGCATTTCACCCGCTGAGATTACCAGATCACGGGGAAGAAAACCATCATCCTTTCGGATGAATTTCGATCCCGCTGAGAGGAAGCCGAACGGACGAGGGATCGGGATCCGCAACGATGATCCGTAGGTACGCATGCGATGACGGAACCATTGCCGAAGTCGGCGCGCGGAGCAAGCCAAGCCTTGATCGGGTCGGGTCGGCCAGGGCACTCCCCTATTATAGTTACTGCTCAGACCGCGGTGCCCGTGAGCTAGGAGCCCACGTCCTCCGTGACCACCCTTGCATTCGGATTGCGACACAGGCTGACGAATTCTAGTCGGGTTTTCACGCCGGCCTTACGCAAGATGTTCCGAATATGAGTCTTAACCGTTGGAAGCGCGATTTTGAGCTGGTCGGCAATCACCTGAGCCGGCGCACCGCTGAGGATAAGTTCCCCCAACTCCGCTTCACGCCGGGAGAACTTCAGGGCCTCCGCGATCTGGGAGAAGGGAGCGGGGCCATGGCTCAGCTGACGCTCTCGCAGATTGGACGTGAGCATCGCGTAGGGCCGAACGCCCAGGGCCGTCTGGAACGCCACGTAGCGGACCGCCCCGTCGAGCTGATTCCCTCCCAGGTTTAGGTTGAGGTTGAGGTTCACGATCGCACCCTGCGACACGACCATCTTGCCGGAAATCGGGGGGATCTCGACTTGGTTAAAAGACTGGAAAGAGCGCTGGCAGGCGCGCTGCCACTCTTCCGGCAACTCGACGGACCGCGGGAGCGAGAAGTTCTGCATGGCGTTGGCACCATGGTTCCACAGGTGCATGTGCTCGCGGAACCGCCGGTTTTCAAAGAGCACGCGGAGCTTGGAATCGAGGATGCAGAGGCCTTCGGGATGCAGATTACCGACCATGCGGAAGAGCCCCGCCAGAAATTCCTGCTGCTGATCCTGCGCCAAGATCTGAAAGCAGCGGTCGAAGAGACGCCCGACGCGCATGAGCAGGTTGACCTGCACCGTGTCAAAGTTCTGCTCACTCGACGGCCGGTAACAGATCATCACCAACTCGATCTCCTTGGCCCGCGACACCCGAAGGATGCGGCAGCGCGACGATCGATCCGGGGAAATCTCCTGCGCAAGCTTGGTCAGGAGAGCAGCGCCCGCATCGGGATCCAGAAAGACCGCCTCCGTGCCGGCCTTAAAAGCTTTTGCAAGCAGTCGGCTATTTTGAGCCTGCACTCCATGACCAACGAAGAGAGGACGGCCGCCCGCCTGCAGGCTCGGGGGGAAAATGCAGGCCCAGGCACTCAGTTGAAAGAGGGCCAAAGTCTTCTTCATCGCCTGCTCGAACCCCACCAGATTGCGCTGGAGGGCTACTTCCAGCAGGCGTTCGTGGAGCGGCAGGAAGTCGATCATGGCCCAACGCGAGGGGCGACTAAGCGCCGTGCGCGGAGGCCGCGCCACCCACCGTAAAGAGAGAATAGAGCCAACGCCCAACCCGCTCGGCCACGGTGGTAGACCGGCCGGCAATCGTTACGCGGAGCCGCAACCCCTCAACCGCCATGTGGTCTGGATTGGGCAAGGGCGCGGACGCGAGGAAGAGAGGGAAGTGAAAATCAGCCTGAGGTTGCAGCACCTGCGAGGGGGCTGGACCCCCGAAGAAGGACAGCATGGCAAAGTGTAATTCGTGCGGACTCGCCGGCTGGTTGGCGATGCCCTCGATTCGCGTGGAAACCGCATCGGCGCTGGCCAGCCAGTGTCCGCTCACCCTGCTCCCCGCCTCCACCAACTGGGCTTGATCCTCGGTGAGCGGGATTACCAGTCGTAACTCCCGAGTGTCCGCGATCCGCAGCAAAGGCCGCTGCGGGGTAGCGAGGGAGCCCACGAGACGCTCCGGTTCGGGGGTGATCACGTAGCCCGCGACCGTCGACTTCAGGATTAGACGCTCGGCGCGCTCCGTGGCGCGCCGGTAGCTGGTCTCGGCGATCTCCAAACTCTGTGCGCTGCGCGCTGCACCTTCGGCGGCAATCCATTCGGGCCGCAGCTGCAACGCGCCCATCTCCAAACGGGCCCCCGCTACATCCGCCTCGGCGATGGCCACTTCCGCCACGACCTCGGAGCTACTGAGCGTAAACAAGACCGTGCCTGGTTCGACCCACTGTCCGGTGCGGACGTGGACCTTGGCCACCTTGCCCGCGACCTCAGGAGTCACCCACTCGCCCACGGCCGCCATGGCCACGGCCTGCTGGCTAACCTTGTAGCGAGTCGGGATGAAGAAACTCGCCGCGATCGCAGCCGTCAGGCCAGCGACCAGCAGAGTGAGTCGCCGGGCAGCGGAACCAGTCTTCTCGATATGGGCACCTGGCTTCATAACATCGTGGATGACCTTCAGGATAGGAAACGCAATGAAGGACACTTCGACAAAGATTCCCAGCGAAAGACCGAAGTCGTGCAGCCCATAGGGCTCGAGGACGGCGGCGAAAATCTGGGTGACGCCGTAGATGATGAAAATCATGTACGCGTAGGCCGCGATCGCGTAGACGATGAACACACTCTCCTGGGAGTCGTGAATGAAGCTATCCTCCTGCTGCCGATTCCGGTAGCCGAGGAAGATGCGCTGCAATTGGAACGACACGTACGCGATGGCCTTGTTGCGCAGATTGGGAATCTCGAGCAGATCGCACAGCAGATAGTATCCATCGAATCGCATCAACGGGTTGGCGTTGAAAACGATGGTATTGACGCTCGCGACCAACATGAGGTTGAACGCGATTCCGCGAGCGAGTCCATCTGGGAGAAAGAGGAAGAAGTGCGCGGCGATACACGCGATGATCAGCTCAGTGAAGACGCCCGCGAGGGTAACGTAGACCTTGTGGCGTCGCTCCCGCATCATCCACGCGTCGGAGGCATCGACGTAGCCGCAAGGCGTGAAGAACATGAAGCACACTCCCATTTCGTGCACCTCGCCCCCGAAATGCCGGCACGTCATCGCGTGGCCGAACTCGTGCAGCGTCTTCGCGATGATGATCGCGAGGTAGAGTAATCCGAGGTTAGTGGCGGAGAAGAAGTCCGGGACGCCCGCAGTGAAAGCATCGCCATTGGCGATGACGAAGCCGAGGCTCCAGAGCATCAGTCCGATGGCCCCGGCGACGAACCATTTGGTCCAGAGAAACCGGAACCTGCGGGTGAGGCCTCCGAGCCACGGGCTCGGGTCGACCAGCGGAATCTTGAAGAAGAGTGCCTTAGCGATCACAGCGGCCCACACCTGAAGGAGCCCTTGACCTACCGTGCGGCGCGCGTTCTCGACGAAACGACCCGCGTTCTGGTTGAGCAAGCCGCCGACGGACAACTGATTGATGAACGTGGCGAGCTCCTCAAGGGAGCGCGGGCTGTTGGGATAACGCGCCGAGAAACGCCGGTGCACCTCAAGCAAGGTGCGCTTACCATCGAGCTGGCTAATGATGTAAGCCTCCTCCGGTTGCAGACGGAAGTAGGTCAGGGCGAGCGGATCCTTGAGGACGTAGTATTCCTCGTCCTTGAAAGTCTGGCGCCGGACGATGATGTCGACGCGCAGCCGGGATGGAATGACGCCAGCGAGTTCAGCCTCGCGACGCGACAGCGGGGCCTCGGCAACCGGGGACCCTCGACTTGGAATTACGGCTTCCATGCGGCGGGCTGATCGGTCGCGGCGCCACCGATGGCCTGCTCGATCTGAGCGACGGTGGCGTTATAGCGAAACACCGCGTCAAGATACCGGTTCTCGGCTTGGCGCGAGATCATCTGGGCTTGGAGAACCTTCTCGAGACTGGTTTGACCATTCTCGTAAAGCCGGCGGGCGACCTGAAACGCGCGCGCAGCGAACTGGCGGCCGGATTCCTGGGCGTCGACACTCTTCCGGGTTTGCGCAAGCGCCTGGTAGAGCTCGCGTAGGCGAGAGCCAATTTGCAGCTCCAGATCATCGAGCTTCACCTCCGCGATCCGACGTTCGGCGAGAGCGGCACGCCGGCGGCCCCGGCTTTCCCCACCATCGAAAAGGCTCCAACTGCCGCTGGCGCCGATCGTCCAACCATCCAAGGTCCTGGAAGAGTCGTAGTAACTACTCCGATTCGACCACGAGGCAAAGGCGTCGAACCGCGGGAGGGCCTCTCCTTTGAGGGCGGTGATTTGCCGGCGACTGGCCTCGACCGCGAGGACCGCGGATTCGAGATCCGGACGGTGTTTGAAGGCGAGCGCGGACGCGGTCGAGTACTCGAGCTCGAACGTGCGCGCCGCGAAGTCGCCGGAAAGGGCGAGTGGAGCAGACGTTTCAGGCAACTGCAGCAGCCTTCCGAATTGTTGCTCGGCGAACGTCAGTTCGCGCTCGATGTCGGATTGCTCCGCACGAGCGATCTGCAGCAGCGACTGCGCATTGAGCAGATCGAGTTCCGGAATTTCGCCCACCGCCTGTTTGCGGGCGGCATAATCGGCCAGTTGCGCAAGATCAGCCACCCGCTGCTTCTCGGCAGCCAGCTGTGCCCGGCGCACCAATACGGCGTCGTAGGCCTGACGCACCGCCATGACGACCTCGTTCGCCACGGCGGTAACGCGCAGTAAAGCCTGGCGCTGGCGCAGACGCTGGCGCTCCGCGAGATTGTAGGTGGAAAATCCGTCGAAAACAGTCTGGCGGACCTCGATCCGGAGATCGTAACCCCACTTGGATACAGCGGATCGCTGGCTGGGGGGTTGGCTGAATTCGGACGGCGAGCGATCGATCAGTGAGTCCTGCCGTTCATCGGTGGACGCGACGGCGTTGACCCGCGGGAGCATCCGCGCGCGGACCTGTAAACGCATCCCCTCCTCGCGCTCAGCCTCCCATTGAGCCGCCCGGATCTCTGGGTTGGCTTGCATTGCGCGTTCCAGGGCAGCCGGAAGATCCCAAACGGCTGGAAGGGGGACATCCGCGGAGGAGGAAGCCTTCGGCAAGGCGGCCGGCGCCGCTAGCTCCGTCGCGTTCGCAGACAGGCCGAGGCTGAAAGCCAAAGCCAACCCCGGTAATAGCCGGAAAAGCGTTAAACGAAGTGCAATGCCCATGAGATAAGGAGTCCGGCCACCGCAGTCCGATGGCAAGGGGGAGATGTCATGCCGGGTGCCCAGCTAGTGCAATGCTGAATTGAGCCGCGCTAACGAGCGAAGGCCTACTCCACCACTCGATGAATCATCCGAACGGCGGAGCCGTAGAAAAGGGGTAAATTCCCAGCCGGATCGGTACTCATTTCGAGTTTGCAATCCCCGGGTGCTCCGGGATTCCATGGACCTTCCCCACGATGATCGTGCAGCAAAATCCTGTGGCAGCTCAGTTCCAACGTGCGGCGAATGACATCGCGGCCCGCTTGGCGCAGTTGGCCAAGGAGCCCCCGGACCTACTGGCCTACTTCCGCGTTCACGCCGAATGCATCTCCAATACCCTGCGCCCAGCAGGCTTTGCCTATGAGATGCAAAGTGGGCAATCCTTTCAGCGCCTGCTTCATAGCAATCTGGAGTCGCTGAATTACCGCGGCATGCCCGAGCAGGAGGGAGTCTTTCTGCGAGCGATCAAGTTGGCGGCGACGCGCAAGAATCCGGTCCGAATCGGGCCCCACACACTACCCGCGGCAGGCTTACACGGGCTCTCGGTGGAGGATTCGCCGGCCCCGGAGGAGCTTCCGATCTTTAACCGCACGGCCTTCGAGCAAGTCTTTGTTCCGATCTTACTCGGCCAGTCGACGGTCGGCGTGCTTCACATCTGGTTCGAGCCCGGTGCGGCGGATTTCTCCCAAGCCCGCGTGGCGCTGCTCCAGAAGGCCTGCGCCGAAGTTGAGCTCTACCTCAAGGCGCGGCGCCTTAGCGACATCTCGCAGGAGGTGACGCGCCTCACGAGTTACTCCCGCTTGCTCGAAAGTTTGAGCGGCGATCTCGAGCTCGAGTCGGTCGGTTGGAACATTGTCAATTTTGCCCGGGAAACGATCGCGTGCGATCGGGTATGCTTGTTTGTGGCGATGAACTACGAGCAGCCGTTCCCCGGTGCACCGGTGGAAAACGTGCTCGAGCATGAGTTTGAGCTGCATGCTTGCAGCGGCCTCAAGACGCTCAACCCCCGCAGCGAGCAGGCCGTCATCCTGCGGCGCGTGGCCCGGCGGCTGACGCAGAGCTCGCTGACCCCGCTGGACATCGGCCCGCTCAAGCAGCGCGCCGAGCCTGGATCAACCACGGGGGCGCCCGATGCCGCACCTGCGGCGGTTACGGGGGCAGCCGCTCCCTCGTCGCCTGACGGAACAGCCGCAGCCGGATCATCACTGACAGAAGCCGCTACCCCCGGGAGCGAGGCCGTCACTCCGGTCAACGGGGCCAAGGCTCCGACGCCGCGTAAGCTGGAAACCGCGCGTCCAGTGGTCCGCCTTACTTTGATCAACCGCGCGACGCTGCAGAGGCCCTCGAATCTTCCAGAGGAGGTCCAGGATTACTTCGCGGTCATGCCAATGAACTGGGCGACCGTGCTGCCCCTGTTCGATCGCAATAATCGCGTGTGCGGCATTTTCCTCTTCGAGGGCGTTAAGCCCGCCGAGAATCTCGTCACGACCTTCCCGCGCATGCTCGACCTCGGCGTATCCGCCGGTCGGGCCCTCGGCACGGCGCTTTATTGGAATCGCCAAAGGTCGGTGCGGCTGGCACAGCGTTATGTGCGGGCGAAGCGAGCCTACATCGATACGCCTGCGAAGAAGAAGTTCCTGAAGTTTGCCCTGCCAGCGATCATCTTGGCGCTCCTCCTGCTGGTGCCCATGGACTATACTCTCAAGGGAGACGCGACGATTCTTCCCGTGCATCAGGTGACCCTGCCTACACTGGTGAACTCGCGCCTCATCAGCGTCAGTGTCCGCGAAGGAGAAGAGGTGAAGCAAGGACAAGTACTCGCGGAACTGGATACCCGTGACCTCCGACTGCAGGTGCGGCAGGTGGAACAAGACTACGAGCGCTCCTTGCTAGAGACCCAATCTGCCATGGCGCAGCGGGATGAGTTCCGCATGCATGCCGCGCGGCTGAACGCGGAGAAGTCGCGGGCCATCGCCGACAAGCTGAAGCTCGATATCGAGCAATCGACCCTGCGGGCGCCAATTGACGGCGTAGCCTTGGGGTCTCAGACGCTCTCCACCCGCTTGGGCGAAATGTTGCGGATTGGAGAACCGGTGCTCGACGTCGTGGATCCCTCCATCTGGCAGGTCAAGGTGAGCATGCGAGAGCAGGATCTGATTTATCTCGGCGACACACTCACCAAGGATGGTAAGGTTCCGGTATCGCTGACGCTCGCCGCGAATCCCGCAAAGCGGTACTCGCTCGAGGTTAATTCCCCAAAGCAGATTGCGTACGGGCTGGATACCGCTCGTGGCAAATACGACTTCAGCGTGATGCTTCCTCTCGAGACTACGATTAGCGACGCCTCACTCCTCAAGTCCGGCTTCGGCGGCCGCGCCAAATTCAGCACCGGACGAAAGCCGTCGTGCTACGTTCTGTTCCGCGACTTCATCAACTTCCTCCGCGTTCGCTTCTTCTGAGCCATGTTCTCTTCGTCCGGCGCCTTTTTTCGTCTCTGCCTTCTCGCGGCGGCCGTCGCGGGCAACGCCATCGGCCAAGTCGCTATCCCCGTTGCGGGCTCGACCCAAGAGGAAGCGATGCGCGGCTCGCTGCGTTCAGTGCTACGCCCGATTGCCGATATCCGCGTCAGTTCAAAGGCCGCCGGCGTGATCGAACGGTTTCATGTTGAAGAAGGTGCCGCCTTGAAGGCGGGCGATCCGATTCTCTCACTCGACATGGACGCTGAACGCGCGGAGTTGGCGCAGGCCGTCGCAATGGTCGCCGGCGCCCAAGCCGAGTTCGAACGCACGAACTCGGAGTATGAACGCGCGCGTCCTTTGAGCGTTGAAAACATCTTTAGCGAAAAGCAACTCGTCGAGGCGCGCACGGCTCGCGACCTAGCGGCCAGCCGCCTCGCGCAAACAGAAGCGGCGCGCGACCTGGCGCAAACCCGCCTGGCCAACCGCACCCTGACTTCCCCGATCGACGGCGTCTTCCTCAAGACCAGTAAGTCCCTTGGAGAAGCCGTCGAACGCTTCGAAACGGTCGCCCGAGTGGTGGATTCCTCCCGCCTTGAGATGCTCGTTTACGCAGACGCTAAATATTTCAAAAGCTTTTCACCTGCAAAACAGGTGAAGGTCCGTGTCGCTTTGCCCACCGGCGGGAGTCAGGTCATCGATGCGCAAGTCTCTCACGTTGATCCGATTGTCGATCCGTCAACCGGAACGTTCCGGATCAAGCTGCAAATCGCCGTCACCAACGATATCTCCGCTGGGTTCACCGCGGTGCTACTTTTACCCGAACTCTAAGTTTGACCTCGGCTGGTCTGCCGAGGCACAACTAACCCCTGACCTATCATGAAGCCCGCCGTCCAACGCGCTCGTAACCTCCGGCTGGAAATGCTGGAGACCCGTACGCTTTTGGCGGGTACAGGCTTTGATAAGGCGTTGGCCGAAGTTTCTCCGGCCATCAAGGGCACGGGTGATTTCTCCGTCTCGTTCAGCGAGCGGATCGGCCAGAGTGAGATTTTCATTACGGGCTCCAACCTGGGGACGGTGACGATCAACTTCGACACGCTGCCGAGCTTCGTCACTGCCGTGACGGTAAAGAACTTCGATACGGTCACTTTCTCTGGCACGGATTCACTCCAGAAGTTGGTGGCGTCGGATATCAAGGTCCTCGACGCAAAGAGTATCTCCGTCAGCACAGGCCTCTACGCCACGAATGTGGGATCCGTGTCTCTCGCCACGGGTGGTGAGATTGCCGTACTGAGCGGCACCGCCAGCAAATTGGATATCGCTCGGCTAGACAACACGCTGATCATCTCCGATCTGCAGCGACTTTCGGTTTCTTCGGTCACTCCGACTGTTTCGATCGTTAGCCTCAACAGCACCCAAACGGTCACCATGCTGTACCAGGCGGAGTTGGTCTCGGTCGCTGGCCTGGCGGACTCATCCAAACAGGTTCAAACCCTCATCGGAGGAGAGACTCCGAGCAGCGCGCCCAACGTGCTCACGCTCGAGCCGAACGAGCGCACAAATCTTTTCATCGCCCGCATCCGAGAACTGCTGCGGTCGAATAGCGGTCTGAATCCCCTGTCGTTCATCGAATCACTCGATCGTTTGGATGCGCATCTCGCGCTGGATTCGGCATCTGCGGCAGCCCACCTCCACTTCCTACCCGATCACGGGTTGGTCGCCTTGCCCGCCCCGCTCACTACGGGCGACGAGTTCTCCGTCAGCATCGATTCAATCCCGCTCATCGAAACAATCGACTCTGCTCCGATCGTTACGTCGATCGGCGGAGCGGAGTTCGATAATCCTGCAATGGCCGATGATACCATCGTCGTAACCACGGCCGAATTCGGTCCTGATTTTTCCGATGGGATGGTTGCTCCGACTGCAGATCGGTCCGAACGGCACGGCGATATTCTCGTCACCAGCGAAGCCCAAGAGCTCTTCATGGAGACTCTGCAGCGCGACGCCCGGACGTTGAAGGATATCGTCATCGAAGGTATCTCCGCGGAGATCACGCCCGGCGAACGCACCGCGTTCCTTCTGGTCGATCCGAAGCCCATGCGTAATTCGTCTGATCGCAATCGCGAGTCCGCCGCACGCGAAGGGGCCTCCGTGTTCGAGCGGACTGGGTAAGCGCTGGCCGTTTTGACTCTTCGGTTCGAGCCGGCGGCCGGCCTCCTCTTGAGGCATGTCTCCCTACTTCCCGTTCAACGGCGAGCCCTATTCCCCAGCGATGGGGATCAAGCCGCTCGATCTCATCGAGTGGTTCCAGCCTGACGCGTCGCTCGCCCAAGACCTCGACGAGAAGCGGGCGATTCTAGCGACCGCCCCGCACCTTGCGCTCGCCGTTGTCGCTGAACCGGCACTCGCCGCTGAGACGAGCAAGGCGACCGTGGAGCTTCTCCGGCTCGTCATCGAAAATCTTACCCGATATCATCCCCTTCATTACGCACTCGATCCTCAAGGAATCCGGATACGCGCTTCTAGGCACACTGTTCAGGTACCTGATGCTAATTCTGAATGTGATGCCGGTACGCTCCTGCGCCGAATCGCCGGGATCGTTCAAGAAGACGTCTGCCTGCTCTCGCCCAACCGTCCCGCTCGGCTCGCAGCCGGCCTCGTTTGCTTCCCGTCCCGCTGGAATATCGCCGGCAAGGTCGGACTCGACGCGAGCGCGATCCACGAAACAGTCCCAGGATTCGCGCAAACCCTCGCTCAACCCACAACGAGCTTTCTAGATCGGCTCACCCCAGAACGCTCGTTCGCGCGCCTGAACTGGACGATCCACGATTCCGCACTCCGCTTCGCGCCGCATTCCGTCGCCGGCCGCGCCGACCTCACACCCGAAAATGTGCTCGGCGAAACCTTCCTCCGCATCGAGCGGCAGACCCTGCGCCGACTTCCCGCGACCGGCTTCATCGTTTTCACGATTCGCACCTACATCGACCGCCTCGAGGGACTCGTCGCGGACCCGGATCGGCGAGAACGCCTGCGGCGCACGCTGGACTCGATGCCAGACGATGCCGTCGCCTACAAGGGCATGGCGACCTTCATCGCCCCGCTCCGGCGCGCACTCGCGGGTCGGGGCTGATCTCAGTAGCCACGCGCAGCGTTGGTCCGTCGCGGATCAGCGTAGCCGCGGATCTCGCCCTCTCCCGATACGGCGATGACGTTGATGCCGCCAAACGTCCGGCCGGTGCCCGCAGGCTCGCGCAAATTGACGTCCCACCCGCGCAGACGCAGCGCGCTGACCACCTGGGGGTCGAGGGTCCCCTCCGCTTCGACCGCATCCGCACGCTTCGGGTCGAGTGAATCCTGCCAGTGAACGCGCGTGTCGCCGATCGCGTCCTCGACCGTCCGACCCAGCACCAAGACATCGACGAGGGTCTGGAACACGGCCGTGGGGATGCGCGAGGCGCCCGGAACACCGACGGCCAGCACCGGGCGTCCTTCGCGGATCACGAGGGTCGGCGTGATCGTGCTCCGCGGGCGACGATAGCGGGCGACGAAGTTCGGGCTGCGTTCGTCGCTGAAGGCGAAGTTGCTCATGGAGTCGTTCATCACCACGCCGGCGGCGACCACACCGGCGCCGAAGTGCAGGCTCAGCGACTGCGTCGCGCAGACGACGTTGCCTTCGCGATCCATCACCGCGAAGTGCGTCGTGCAGGCCTGGAGAAGATCCACCTCATCGGGTGACCACGCGGCGGCCCGGGGCAGGGCTTCCGGGGAACGCACTTTTTCGCGTATCTGCTGAACGGATTCGGGCGATACGAGCCGCTCGAATGCTGCGCGACCGGAAAGTCCATCCGCCACGGTGCGCTGGATCACGGGACGGACCTCGCGCCAGATGCGGCCGAAGTGATCGAGGTTTTCGGGCGAACGAAGCGGCGCGGCGATGGGCGTCTCTTCGAGCACCTTGAGCATGCCGAGCGCGAGCGCCCCCCCGGTCGCCGGCGGCGGGGCGCACTGCAGGGTGTAGCCGCGGAACGTGATGCCGATGGGAGTCGTGACGCGCGCGCGATAGCCCGCAAGGTCCTCCAGACGGATCATGCCGCCGCCGGCATTCGAGGCTGCCACGATGGCCTCCGCGACCGGCCCACGATAGAAACCATCGGCCCCCTCACGCGCGAGGATCTCCATGGTGCGCGCGAGGTCCTCATTGGGAAGCCGGGAGCCAGGAGCGGGAATCCGGTCGCCCGGAAGGTAGAGACGCCGGATATCGGCATCGCCACCGTGGAGCTTGTCCACTCGTTCCGCGAACAGGTCGCTCGTCTTCGGCAGGACCGTGAACCCGCGACGAGCGAGGTCGATGGCAGGCGCCACGACCTCGGCCCAAGGCTTGCGCCCCCAGAGCTGGTGAGCGGTTTGCAACCCGGAGGCGAGGCCGGGCACGCAGACGGCGCTCCAGCCATCGTATCGCGCCTTCTCATTCAGACGGCGGTACGCCGCGGCATCGAGTCCCCCGGGCGCCTCGTCCATCGCGTCGATCACGAGCGTGGTTCCCGTCGCCGCCTCATAATGCAGCAGCAGCAGCTTTCCACCGAGTCCGGAACCGAAAGGCTCAGCCACCCCGAGAGCGAGCGAGGCGGCGACGGCGGCGTCGACCGCGCTGCCGCCGGCACGGAGCACGGCGAGACCCGCCTCGGCCGCCTCGGGATGACCGGCCACCACCATTCCCTGGCGGGCGCTGGTGGGCTCGACCGTGACGGGCACCGCGGCGGCGCGGAGCACAAGCGAGGTAAGGGCGAGGAAAACAACGAGCAGGGCCGCGCGACGACCGGTGACGGCATTCATCTCCTCCATTGGGTGCGACACCCACAGGTAAGGCAAGCGTTGGCATCGCAACCGGCTGCGCATCCAGTGGATTACGCTGTTCCGCTCGGGGCTCGACTGCTACCGACGCCCTTCCTTTTCTCATCTCATGGCCCGCATCAAAGTTGCCCAATTCGGTCTCGGTCCCATCGGCATCGAGTCGCTCAAGTTCGCCGCCACGCACGCCTCCCTGGAGATCATCGGGGGCGTGGATATCGATCCAGCGAAAATCGGTCGCTCGCTGGACGAACTGACCGGTGTTTCGACTCTGCGCGGGGCGCGGGTCTTCGATTCGATCGCGGCCCTGCTCGCGAGCGGTGTGCGACCCGACGTGATTCTGCATACCGCCTCCTCCAGCGCGGCAGCCTCGCTCGCGCAGGTGCGACCAGCGCTCGAGGCCGGCATCAGTGTCGCTTCGACGTGTGAAGAGTTGATCTTCCCGGTCCTCCGCACGCCGAAGGAGACGGCCGAGTATGACGCTCTTTGCCGCCAGTCCGGCGCTCGCGTCGTGGCGACCGGCGTGAATCCCGGCTTCGTGATGGACGTTCTCCCCATCTGCCTCACCGGCGTGAACCGTCGCGTCGATTCGCTCTACGTGGAGCGCGTCGTCAACGCGTCGACCCGTCGGCAGCCACTGCAGGCCAAGATCGGCAGCGGCATGGCGCCGGACGACTTCCGCGCGAAGTTCCGCGCCGGTCGCGCGGGACACGCCGGCTTCCAACAGTCCCTCGGATTGCTGGCCCACGCGATGGGCTGGACTCTTGATTCCGTCGAGGAGACCTGCGAGCCAGTGCTCGCTCCGGCGACGATCACCACGCAGTTCTTCCGCGTCGAACGTGGCCAGACGTGCGGTCTGCACCAACGCGCGATCGGGCAGGTCGGAGGCGAGGCCAAGATCATTCTCGACCTGCAGATGTTCCTCGATGCGCCCAACCCGCACGACACCGTCGTCGTGAAGGGAGATCCCGCACTTCACCTAACATTGGCGGGCGGAGTCGCCGGCGACTCGGCCACGGTTGCGGCGCTGGTCAACATCGTCCCACGCCTGCTCACGGCCCAACCGGGCCTGCGCCTGATGACCGAGCTGCCGCTGCCCTCGTGGGTCAACCCGCAGCGCTGACGACCCCCGGCCGGCGGAGGGCAACCAAGGACTCGTGCGCCTCCGCCCGTGCTTGAAAAACGGTTACATGCTCGAACGGCCACGGTGTATCCGCGCTTAAACTCCAATCGTAGTGCTCGTGCACTACCGAACTGGCTTCGGCAAAATAGGGCGCGTAGTCGGTTCGAAAATACAGACCGGCGTTCGGTGCACACCGCGCGGCAAGACGGCTCAAAAACTCCGGCTGCATCAGACGATTCTTGTGATGGCGGCGTTTCGGCCAGGGATCGGGAAAGAGGACGAAAACCTGGGAGAGTGAAATCTCCTCCGGCAAGGCCGAGAGCAGGTCATCCGCGTCGGCGTGCACGAAGTCCAGGTTCGCCAGCCGGGCGCGATCCCGCTTGCGCAGCGCGCGAGCGATCCGGTCATTCGCGATGTCGAGACCGAGGCAGCGCCGGTCGGGATGCGCCGCGGCGTAGGCGGTGAGGAAGTGTCCGTGACCACAGCCAATCTCCAGCGTCAACGTGCGCACCCCGGTGAGGCGGGGCGCAAGCTGCGCCCGGAGCTCCGCCCGGCGGGACGCGAGCACGGCCGGATAATCCGGGATGGACGGAGGAGGCATGAGGAATGAGGCGGAGCGGGCGGAAACGCCGGCGCCGGATGCGGCGCGCGGGAGATCCCCCTAGCCTCTTGAGCTCGGGCCCCGCGGGCAACTCCGAACCCGCGCCGCTGGGGGCCCGCGGTGGCGCGGGACGGCGGCGCTCCTTCGCCACGGCAGGGCAGGACAAAACGCTGTCCCCTACTCCGCGCGGCTCGGGGTTTCCGGTGCGGTTCGGCGCAAAGACGAGCGACGCGGTGCCGCCAACTCTCCGCGAGTACCCGTCTCGCACATCGCAGGTAGAAGTGCGCTTAGCGCGAAGAGCCGGACCCACCGCTGCCGCCCGCGCCCTCACCGCGACGCGGCAGGGTGAAATGGAACACACTGCCGGAGCCCGGCGTGCTCTCGGCCCAGACCCGCCCGCCGTGGAGCTGCACGATGTGCTTGACGATGGAGAGTCCGAGCCCGGTGCCGCCGGTGTCGCGGGAGCGCCCCTTGTCGACGCGGTAGAAGCGCTCGAAGATGTGCGGCAGGTCGGCGGCGGGGATGCCCGGACCCGTGTCGCGGACGCTGACCTGGATCTCGTCGCCGGCGCTGCGGAGGCTCACGTCGATGCGCGCACCGCGCGGCGTATGGCGGAGGGCGTTGTCGAGCAGGTTGCCGAGCACCTGGCTGACGCGCAGCGGATCGAGTGGGATTGGACTGTGGAGATCGGCCCCGCCCTCCTCGTGCAGCGTGAGCGGATGTCCGGCGGACTCGGCGCGCGCGCGGTAGTCGTCGATCACGCTGCGGACGAGCGCGGCGGGATCGTGGGCCTCGGGCTTGAGGCCGGGCGTGACGGACTCGAGGCGCGAGAGCAGCAGCAGATCCTCGAGGATGGAATTCAGTCGCTCGGTGTGGCGCTGGATGGTGAGCAGGAAGCGCGCGCGGTCCTCGGGCGCGACGCCCTCCTGCCCATCGACGAGCGTCTCGACGTATCCCTTGATCACGCTCAACGGCGTGCGCAGTTCGTGGGAGACATTGGCGACGAATTCCTTGCGGACCCGTTCGAGGCGCTTCTGTCGGGTGACATCGTGCAGCACGAACAACGCGCACGTGCCCCGGGCGGGATCGAGCGGCGGGATGACGGTGCCGGTGACCTCGACCCACGTGGACGTGTTGCCGTCGACGAATTCGATTTCCTGCTGCGGTGGCGCGAGCTGGCGGCGGACGGCCTCGACGTGGCTGAGGAGGCCGGCGCTGTGGAGGACGGACTCGAGACGCTGTCCGAGGATGTTGACGGCCTGCGGGAAGATCTCGTGCAGCGCCTGGTTCGCGAGCAGGATGTAGTTGTTGCCGTCAACGATGAGCACCGCCTCGCGCAGGCTGCCGAGCGTGGCCTCGAACTGCGCGAGCTGGCTGCTGCGCAGCGTCTGGAGATGATTCACCTCCTCGATCAACTCGTTGGTGCGGTCGCAGAACTCGTCCCACGATTCGCCGAGCGCGCCGGGGTCGTCCTCGCGGAGCAACGGCTGCTTGGTGAAGATGGCCTTCTGCAGACGGCGCAGGGCGGCCCCGTGTCGCCACAGGCGGACGACGGTCCAGAGCAGCGCGATGCTGAGGACGACGATGAGGGCGACAGTCATGCGGAGCGGGAGCCCGGAGCGTGCGCCGTCGTGCGGCGGGACGCAATCCGCGCCTGCCGGGCGGGGCGCGCGGGCGCAGGGCGGTCAGGACCCCTCGCGCGGTCGGCGTTCGGCGATGCGGTACCCCACCCCACGGATCGTCTCGAGCCAGTCGGCCTCGGGACCCAGCTTCTCGCGCAGACGCCGCACGTGCGTATCGACCGTGCGGGTTTCGATCTCGGTCTCGTAGTTCCAGACATTGAGCAACAAATGCTCGCGCGTCTGCACGCGGCCGCGACGCTCGAGGAGCAGTCGGAGCAGCTTGAATTCGGTGGCGGTGAGTTCGACCGGCTTCCCGGCGATTGACACCTCGTGACGCTCGACATCGAGGACGATGCCCCCCACGGACAGCTTCGCGGCACCCTCGGCCCGAGGATCGGCCAGACGCCGGAGGATGGTCTGCACGCGCAGAATCAACTCCCTGACACTGAACGGCTTAGAAATGTAGTCATCCGCCCCGATCTCGAGACCCTGGACCCGATCGTTTTCCTCGGCCTTGGCGGTGAGGAAGATGATTGGAACCCGGCTGAGGGCGGGATCGGCGCGGAGCATCCGGCAGATCTGCCAGCCGTTCAGCTCGGGCATCATGACATCGAGGATGACCAGATCGGGCAGGAACGACCGGGCGGCGCCGACGCTGCGATTCGGGTCATTGATCGCCTGGACCACGAAGCCCTTGGCCTTGAGGTGGTAGCTGACGAGGTCGGTGACGTCCGATTCGTCATCGACGACGAGGATCTTCTTCGGCTTCTGCTCCGACATGGACGGCACTCTAGCGTAACCCCGCGGGCTGCGCCGAGGGCAAAGCCGGGCCGTTTCGCAAATGTTACAGCGCGCCGGGGCCCACCCCCGACTCACCGGCGCTCGCCCAACTTCCTTGGCTGGTGCGACTCCCGTGGCTGTGTCCCCCTCGCAACGTCGGACCGAGTCCGCGGGGGTCGCTCCCGGCCCGAGTCACCCAAGCAATCGAACGCCCCCCTCCCCCGTCGGCGCCGGCCTCTGCCAGCACGGTCCAAATCGGCCCACCACGCTCCCCGTCTTGACTGAGAAACCATTATCGAAC
>Ga0194115_10003730_pt1 | contig 16918 bp, 15 predicted proteins | sample TA2MahsurfametaG_3_FD_148656 | JGI IMG/M metagenome (GOLD analysis project Ga0194115, IMG submission 148656) | Freshwater microbial communities from Lake Tanganyika, Tanzania - TA2015002 Mahale S4 surface | ecosystem: Environmental > Aquatic > Freshwater > Lake | place: Tanzania: Lake...
CCGTGTGTGAATACTACCGTACCACGCCGATCCGCTTTGGTTTCCCTTTTCTCGCTGAAAAAGTCGGCGCGAGGGGTGACCTTTTTCTTAGCCACCTTGTCGATGTCTCTCTCTCTGGAGTGAATGGTAGCCACGTTTACCATTAAGGATTTCTGCTGCTTCTCACCCCCAGCCCACCCCGCCCCCACACGCTAGTCCCACGAGAAAATAGAGACTAGGCACTACAGTCTTTCGCTCAAATCGTTAGCACCACCATGTCCTCAGCAGAGCAGAGAGTGAAGAAGTTGGCACGGCTTTACAGCAACACCGTTTGTGCCAATTGTGGAACCATCAAGAAGTTTGGCCATTCGACTGTATGTATCAAGTTTTTCACCTTTGTTTGCAATGATTGCAAGTCTTCTCATCAAGCCATCAGCCATCGATGCAAGTCGTTGACGATGTCGAGCTGGACAGACGAAGAAGTTGATGAGCTTGAACGGAAGGGGAATGACTATGCTCGACGAACTTGGCTCCAGAATGCTCCACCAATCGGAACGAATGGAAGGCCGAAAGAAGGAGACCACATCGATGTTTTCAAGCGATTTGTTGTCGATGCCTATGAACGAAAGAAGTATTACGGAGAAGATACAGGAGCTCCACCACCTCAACAACAACAAGCGACGTCTCAGCCAACGCGACCGACTCAGCAGCCGATAGTGACGGCAATGCCGCTGAATCCCCGTCGTCCAGTGCAAATGCCAGTGCCAGCTCCTGCTGTACCTTCGCTAGTTGCTGCTGATTTGTTAGGCTTCGCCACTGCGCCTGTTGCTGCGGCTCCTGCTCCTGCAGCACCTTCTACCGATCTCTTTTTGGCCAATTTTGATGCGTTTGGTACCTCATCTACACCAGCTGTGGTCAACACTTCTCAATCAGATTTTAGTACTACTCCAGTTTCATCAGTCACTGGTTCAGCCTTTGGGTTCATGTCTGCACCTCCCGCACCAGCACCAACTCCCATACAAACACCGGTTGCTGCGCCTTCTACGAGTTTTGCCTTCATTTCTACTCCACCTCCCTCCGCCGTCGTCGCTCCGACTCCAGCGGTGACTACCAGCAATAATGATTTTGCTGATTTTGCGGGATTGACTATCTCGTCACCAGCTCCGGCTCCCGCACCGTTGCCATCGACAACCACCAAACAGCCGGTCATGCGTCACTCTGGTGCAAGTCAAAACGCGTCCTTGATATCTTCTATGGATAGTCTTGCCGCGCCTAGTACTGGTTTTGGAGGGTCTAGTAATATGGGCATGGGTGGATTCGGGAATATGGGCGGAATGAATTCTCACGGCATGAATAGCAATAATGGCATGGCGGAACAGCAACGCAAGATGATGATGATGATGCAGCAACAGCAAGGAATGATGGGTGGCAGCGGCATCCCTTACAGCAATATGAACGGCAATATGATGATGGGAGGAGGTATGAATAATAATGGTATGATGGGTGGAAGCATGAACAATAATATGATGGGCAATAGCATGATGGGTGGAAGCATGAACAATATGATGGGAGGAAGTACAAACTACAATAATAACATGATGGGTCCTGGGGCTGGTGCCATGGGGATTGGTATGATGACACCTCAGCAGATGATGATGATGATGAGTCAACAACAGGGCGCTGGTAGCAATCGAAAAATGACGACCGACTCGATGAGTTCATTGTCGTTGAGTGGGATGGATATGAATGCTTGGACGACTGGAAAGAAATAATGATTATCCATTTTGAGACTTGCTACGCCACAAACCGTTCGTTTTATCATATCGATACTGGGTCGCCTTGAATCATACAGACCAAGTCGTTCCGCAGAAGGAAGGAGACGACTCTACCTGCTTGATACTCCAACTGTATTGATTTCGGTAGTCTCTTTCGTTGTTTGTCATCCACCTCTTGAAAGCCAAATTTTTTGTAGAATGGAGTTGTAGATTTGAGTGTCAACAAACAGATTTGAGATGTCGGCTTGTTCTTGTTGTGTCGTTCTACTAAAGATTGGACAATTTCGGATCCAATTCCTTGACTCCGATATTCCGGTTGGACGTATAAAGACGCAAGCTCGGAATAATATTCGTCTAATGGTCGAATCTGACCAAATCCGAGGACCGATTCTGAAGGATTCCTATTATTATTGTCTTCATCCTCCTTCGTACTGCAAGCAACCAGTAAACATTCCGATGATAGTGATAGTGGATTCATTGCCTGTTGAAGAAGTATAGATCGTGCCAAGGATACATCATCATCACTTGCTTGTCGTATCTTATAGGAAGAAGAAGAAGTCATTGGGAGTGCGAATGTCAACCAAAACCTATCCAACGATGACGAGGACAATAATAATAACAGCAAAAACCTTAGGGATGGAAGACGATGTAGATACATGCTGGTAGAAAAGAATCAATACAGTGATGAGTGACTTTTGTCCAGAAGGATGAAGACGGTTCTTGAAAGTGACATGAAATTGAAACTGGTGCAGGAAGGATTCTATCGATGTTGCAAAGATCAATAAAGTATGTATGGACATATGCATGTTGCCAGGTCTGAATACGATACCTATATACCATGAGAAAAAAATACAGAGGCTATGTATATAGAAGACGTAGCGTAAGGCGAACTCACCTTAGCCAATCCGATGCAATCTTCTCCGTTCTTGGGCATATTCTTTGAAAGTCGTTTTTGAAATATGCCCTATTTCTTCGAATCCCATCTGGAGATGGATGAGAGTGGGTATCGAGTTCGCAAACAGATGTCACTTCTGAACCACTGTGAGGGTGTCATTCCGCAACAACCTACTGTACCTGCTTTCCATTCCTTTTTCGCACCCTCTCCCCCCAAAACAGAAGAACGTTTTGGTCGTCGTGTTGGAGAGACCTATTCTGTTCATTGTGATTTTCGATTCATCGTTGCTGATCTGGGGATGAAGACACTGTGGGTGATCAGGAAGCTATCCATTATTATGGTCGTTTCTTTGTCATTAGATCATTCGAGTTCATCCAATGCCAGCCGATGGAGACAAAAGTCCTTAAGTCTTCCAAACAATCGTCGTGTTGTGGATTCCGAGACGGAACCAATTGTTTTTTCAAAGAAGCTTCCAGTGTCGAACAAGAAGGGACAACCACCACCAACAACAACATCGACCGCAACCACCGAGGGACAATCAACGACGACAGCCTCTGTATTTAATCTTGTCAACAATGTAGCAGGTGCAGGGATATTAACATTAAGTGCTGGGATGGCATCCGGATCAGGTTGGATTCCAGCGATTATGATTTGTGTCGGATTAGGTACACTCAGTGCTCATTCCTTTTCCATTATTGGTGAAGCCTGTGAAATGACTGGTGAAGAAACCTTTAAGGGTCTTTGGTCGAAAACGATTGGAGATTCTACAACCTATTTAGTCGATGCGATGATTGCCCTCATGTGCCTAGCCTGTTGTGTGATTTATTCTGGTATTCTGGGTGATGTTTTTACGCCACTTTTGGATGGGATGGGTTTCCCCGATCAATTCAATAGCCGTACCTCCAACATTCTTGCCATAACGACGGCAGTACTCTTTCCACTCTCTCTTATCAAGGACCTGTCCGCGTTGGCATTTACATCGATACTTGGATTCTCTGCCATTATGTATACGGTGATTTTCATTGTAATACGAGCTCTCGATGGGAGTTACACTGTCGGTACAGGAAGATTTGCGATTGAGGGTGTCCTAGCGGGGATGCCCTCCTTTGAACACATGTCCCTCTTCAACGTCGACTTTAGTTCATTAGTCCTTGCATCGAATCTTGGACTTGCCTTTATCGCTCATTACAATGCCCCATCGTATTACCGAAGTCTACAAGATACGAATTCTAAACGATTCCGTTCTATGGTGAATATCGCCTTTTCGATCATTGTGAGTTTATACACAGTGACCATGACAGCAGGTTACTGGACGTTCGGTGAAGCTTGTCAGGGAAATATTCTCCTCAATTACCATCCCAACGATATCTTGTCGACACTTGGACGATTTGCAACGGGGTTAAGTATCCTATTCGGGTTTCCTCTGGTAGCCTGTGGAGCTCGTGAATCCATCGCCAGTTTGGCTTCGAGCTTTGGATATACCTCCTTTGGTTCCAACGAATATCATGCCTTTCTCGTCTTTGGGATATTATCCCTCGTAACGGCGATTTCTTGTACGGTGAAGGATATATCATTAGTCGTTGGTGTCACTGGTGCCGCATTGGGATCATTGATCGTGTATGTATGCCCTTCCATCATCTATACGAAGGCCGTGCTTCGATGTTTTGGTAAGGGAAGTCCGGAACACAACCGAGCGAAGAAGAATCTTGCCTTAGTCCCATTCGGTCTCTCCATTGCGTGTCTTGGATGCTTCATGACCGTGAAGGAGTCCCTAGCAAAATAATTTTAGTCTGGTGTCTGTTTCCAAGCGTATTTGTGTTATGTTATGTTATTGTACCATGCATAGCTCATGGAATCTACGTTTCTTAATGGTTAATGTGTCGAGAGAAAATAAACTTATACAACGTAGCATTCGATTTTGTCATCAGGTTTAAAGTCTTCGAAATCAACGAGGCCAATACCACATTCGTTGCCTGCCTCGAGAGAGTCCACTTCAGCCTTGAAGTTTCGTAGACTCTTGATTCTGGATTCAATCAGAATCTTATCACCGCGCATTACGCGAACATTTCCACCCTTTCGAAGAATACCATCAATACATCTGCTTCCCGCAATGTTTCCCGTCCCACCAATATTGAACACCTCTTGGACGATGGCCGAACCAGTGTACTCACCCTCTGGCGTTGGCGAAAGCACTTCTTGCATTCGAGACTCCACGGATTCAATGGCATCGTATACGATGTTGTAGTATTCGATGGGAATATTTCTGGTACGGGCTTCTTCCATGGCGGCATACGCAGCGGCGCAGTTGAATGCCAGAATAGTGGTCTTTGGTGTGACCCCCGCAATCGCAACGTCACTCTTGCTAACTTCTCCCGCTTCGCTGACCAAAACCTTAACTGTTACAACAGCTTCCTCGTTTTCAAGCTTTAGTTCTTGCAAGGCTCGAGTCAACGCCTCGGCTGATCCCTGGACATCAGCCTTCACAACAACACACATTTCACGCCTCTCCTTATTCGAGCCGAATGCGAGTGATACAGAACTCATGAGGCCATCCTGATATGACACTGAGGACCGTTCTCTCGATATACTGTAGCAACGAAAGAGAGATTGAGCCACTGATTCTCCTCTCGAGTCCCTTAAGACTACACACCAAAAGATCAATACGTACCGCTGTCGACTTTCGGCAAGGGTTCTAGCCGACTGTTCGTCGTCCATCACGAGCAAACCATCACCTGCGGACGGAACGCCCTCGAATCCCACAATGTTCACCGGTCGACTGGGACCGGCTTCAGTCAATCTTGTCTTTCCATCATTGGGGTCGATAAGGGCACGAACCTTACCGTACGTTTCTCCTGCCACGAAAATATCTCCCACTCGGAGGGTTCCTTTCTTCACCAAAGTCGTAGCTACGGTTCCAAGACCTCTTTCAATATTAGCTTCTACGACAATGGCTTCGGCGTTACGGTTGGGATTGGCCTTCAGATCTTCAACTTCAGCTTGGAGCATAATCTTGTCCAGGAGATCGTCAATATTGGTTCCTTTCTTTGCACTGATTTGTGACGACAGAACTTCTCCACCAAAATCTTCTGTCAAAATTTCGTATGCAGTCAAATCGGACATGACTCTCATGGGGTCAGCAGTTTCGAGATCACATTTGTTGATTGCAACCACCATCGGAACACCAGCCTGACGAGCACACGCAATTGAGTCGGCAGTTTGTTGCTTCACTCCATCATCGGCAGCGACCACCAAAATAACGATATCTGTAATGTTCGCTCCACGTTGTCGCATGTCGGTAAACGCAGCGTGACCGGGGGTATCAATGAATGTAATCGTCTGACCCTTGTGATCAACCTGATACGCAGCAATGTGCTGAGTGATACCACCAGCTTCTCCCGCCGTAACACGTGTATTTCGGATGGTATCCAGCAGGGAAGTCTTTCCGTGGTCCACGTGTCCCATGATCGTAACAACGGGAGGACGTGGCTCCAATAAATCTTCATCATCCTCTTCAGCCACGAAGCCAGTGTCCAAAGCAGTTTCCTCGTCGTCGCTAGAATTACCATGATGTGACAAAGACAGGGATGAGAAAAAACGATGAATGACAACGAACAACCCCAACCATATCCGAAACTCACTCTTCCCAATCTTCGTCATCGTCTCCGATGATCTTTCCAAAGCCTTCGACGACAGCAACGCATGTTGCCTGGTCAAGATTCTGTGTCATCGATGCCATTACACCCAAGTCAGACATCAGAAATTTGATAACAGCTACTGGTTTCTCGCCAATCAGCTCAGCCAACTCAGCAACAGAGACGGCTCGACTGCACGGAGACCCTGTTAGTCATTGATTCTGAGAAGAAGAAAAACAGAACATACGACAGGTTGAACTTACTCAGGAAGGTAGACAGTCCGACGCTCTTCGGCAGCGGCAGCTTTTGCCTCCTTTTCTGACGTGCGGTCCCTCTTCTTTAGACTACCACGGCGACCTGACAGTTGAGCCTCTCGTCCTTTTCTTCCAGATGGACCCATTCGAAGAGATGTCTTTCCACTGTTCCTAGAATCGCTATCGTCCTCTCCTTTCTGTTTTCCCGTCTTTTTTCGTTTTCCATCCTTGGTACTAGAAGCAGGTGGGGGGGGGGCGCCGGCTGTGGAAAAAAAAGAATGAGAAGACACCATGGTATGGATCAACATCTCGAGTAATGAGGTCATCATCAATCATACGTACCAGCTCCGGCAAAGACTTTCTTGGGCTTGGCGGCGACATAGGCACCCGCAGAGTCACCGCCACCACCACCCGAGGTACTCGCAGAGCCTACCGGTCGAGCGTTTCTGTTCGCATTTCGATCACCACCGCCCCGACCACCACCACCACCGCCGTCTCGGTTATTGTTGTTGGTGCCATCGTTTCTGTCTGTTCTCGGAGGTCTAGGCTCTGGAATAACGGCAGCAATCCGTTGGACCCGCATCGGATTCTCCAGCTTTAACGCTACCTGACCACCGGCACCGCCTCCGCCGCCACCACCAGCACCACCGGGACCCCCTCCTCCTCCGTCAGGACGATTCGGCCTTCTTCCATTGTTCTTGTTATTTCTGTTACCATTGAATGCTCTTGGCTCTCGTGGCCCCTTTGGTTCACGGGGCTCTCGTTGCTGCCGTGATTCACGGGGTTCTCGTTGCCCCGACGACGGTGGTACTATAGTCTCTTTCAATACCGTTGATCTGTCACCCCGAAAAATGTATGTGTCAGAGAAAAAAGCATACTCTCACAAAATCAATCTTTCCGTCGAGCACGCTCCAAGCAAAAACTGGCTAGCAATCCTTACCCCCATTTTGCAGTACAAAGACCTCCAAATACACGATCAGAACAGGCTGTTCGTCCGATGGATACTGGAACAAAGGCAGATATCGACCAAAGGGATACGACTGCCAACAGCGTTTTCAAAGAATACGAAGTCGTCATCTCGGGACGATGTGTTCAATCGTGATTTTTCTTCAAATCAAAAGGTTCCTGACTATTTCTCTTTCACGACAAAAAGAGGAGCTTTACCGACCGAATCGTATACCGTCGACTATACAGAAAGAAACCAACTGGTAATTTCCTTTGGTTGTCGGCTCTTTTTCCCCACAACGCTGCTTTCACAAACCAAGAGATGAGTGGCCCTTGATTCTCCTTCGCGATTTTTTTGTTCGTTGGTTGATTTGTCAGAAAAGAGAGAGGAGACAGATTGATGGCACCTCATAGGACTAACACGCACGAAATCCACATGACTGTAAGCCAATCAAATCCCTTCGTCAAAATTCTGCCTCCACGCGTTCGGCTGATACGCATAATGCATACGATACGTACTTACCATAGGAAACAAGACAGATTGGTCATTTCATATCTATGACACAATATCTACCATCACGTCATGAGCTAAATGAAATCGCACGTCATCCTTCGCGACTCTCCTTTGTACTACATATATATATGTCGACTACAGTATATCTTTCATACGTATGTCATGGCGATGACGATCGAAAAGCAGTGGCAAAATGTGACGATGAAGAAGCCCATTAGCAGAGTTGTGTCATCGTCATTTCACGAAACAGGTATTCCTATATTTCATAGACTTGTGCAACTCTCAAGGAGGAAGTGAACGAAAAAGAAGGAATGAAGAGTTCAATATGTATTCCCGCACTCGCTTTGTTATTGGTAGTCAATCAATGTCTTGGCTTTCAAAATCTCTTCCCGTCCTTTTCTCCACCAAAGATTTCCCTCCCACGAAAGGAAGCAGGAAGTAAAGATTTAGAAGATGAACTATTGAAGGCGATTGATGAACTTGGTGATAGTCGTCTTGCGAATGATGCTCGAGTGACTGAACTGGTCCTTTCATTGGAACAAACCAAATCAATTCCAACTCCTGCCATTGCAACCGAAGTCTATGGACGATGGAAACTCATCCATACGAACAATGCAAATACTGCTAGTCCCATTCAACGAAAGGCAGTCGATACTAGCAAGTTTGCCATCTACCAGGATATTGTGTTCAATGAGAAGAAACAGTTAGTCGTCAGCCAGGTGGTGAAATTCAGTGACGATGCCGAACTCAAGGTCGATGCGTTGGCCAGCACTTCTGCCTATCCATTGGATGAACTTACCGAGCGAAAGGGAGATGGGAAAATCTTTGGTCTTAATATTCTTGGTGTATCGAAGATTGGTGATGAAGCAGAGGAAGATAAAGACAGACCAGACTCTCGTATTAATTTCGTCTTTGATGAAGGGAACTTTGAGCTAGGGAGTCTCAAGATTCCCTACCCAGTCCCATTTCGGCTTCCGATCTTGCGAGATGCTGTAAAGGGGTGGATTGATATTACCTACATGAGCGATCGAGTACGCATCTCACGGGGCAACAAGGGTACGACCTTTGTTCTTGTCAAGGAAAATACAGTGTCGCGATAGAAAGTTAGACCGATCAATATCCATCTGGTGTACCACCTTTTCGAATATCCGAAACAGCTGATAGGGTATTTGTCTCAAAGTCGACGGCCACGGCTTGTACTGTCCCCGCATAGTCAATATCAAGCAGACTATCACGTCCTCGAGAAAGCAGAGCCGTTTTTGTTCGTTGAGGAACTTCTATCGTCGGACCTTGATCGAGATGTGAGAGCTCCGTTGTCGTAATTGCCGCATCATGATACAAGAGTTGGTCACTAGGGAACAGAATGTACCGTAATGCCAAGTGAGAACAACATAAAAAGCAAGATTTTCTTACTCGTACCGACATAGAACTTACTGAATTCTAGCGCGGGCTACCGAATGAAATAAATCCATCCCCAAGAAGCAATAGTTGATGATGACCTGCAGGACGGCCGTAATAATCTTGGGTCCACCACTCCCTCCAAGAACGAGTTCCAATTTTCCAAAATCAGAGTCACTAGATCCCTCAGCTTTTCGAAACACCATGGTCGGTGACATCGAAGAGAGTGGCTGCAAGCGAGTGGTATCCATTAGAAAGAAAGTAAGTAAAAAGACACAAGACACTCTGTCGTTCCACACTTACTCGCTTTCCTGGAGATATAAAGTTCGCTTCCGAGGGGGTAAGGCCATAGACATTACTTCGTCCAGGATTTCCAAAGTCATCCATTGTATTCCCAAGGAGGACTCCAGTGGATTCACTGAAAACATTCGACCCAAAGATATTATTCACAGATGACGTGATAGCTACCGCATTGCCATCTTTATCAACTACGGAGAGATGGGTAGTACCATTATCCTCCAGGTATCCGAATCTCCGGGCGAGTATACGGTGACTGGAATTCGACCGACGCAGCCTTCTTCGCCTGTCACCCTCATGTGCATCATCGATATCCTTCTCACCATCATGGTCATGGAGTTGTGCCCACTTTGTTCCACCATATTGTGATAATCGAAGCGTGGTGCTATCCATTGTGATCTTCCGAAGGCTCTCCATGTATAAACCAGAGGTCAGATCGAAGACTGCCTGAGCATTCTTGTCGACAAAGAACGTTGGGTCACTCAATGACATTCTTATCGCGAATACATGACGCATCGCCTCAGCTGTTCGATGGACTGCCAAGTCCTCCGCACAACTAGCCATAGGAAGACTATACCCGGAGAGGAATCGTATCGCTCCGATCAGTGCAGCACCTCCCGAGCTGGGAGGCGGAACACCCACTATTGTATAGCCATTGGCAACTCCACGCACGGGTGACCTCAAGACCGGCAAGTATTTCCTCATGTCGTCGACCGTGAGAATCCCACCTTCGGCCTGTACATCCCTTGCAATAATTTCTGCCAGATCGCCTTCATAGAATGCCTTACTGCCTTGTACGGCTATTAGAGCTAACGTTTGAGCCAATTGTGGATTTCGAAGGAGCTCACCCTCCTTATACCCCGAATCCCAATCATCATATTTCGTCAGAAATCGCCGTAGTGCAGGATAGTCACCATATTTCGCTGATACGGTTTTCATGCCGTGAATATCACCAGCCAGATGCATCGAGACGGGGACACCATTTCGTGCCAATTCTATAGCGGGCGCAACGACGTCAGACCATGGTAGAGAACCATGTCGAGCATGAGCCAGTTCAAGACCCTTTAGTTCTCCAGGTACGGCAACTGCCAAACCACCGAATGCTGAGGCAAAGGAAGATGTTTCGTCGGTCGTAGTATACATGTCTTGTGTAGCAGCGGCGGGTGCAGTTTCTCGGCAATCAATGACTTCTGTGATCATCGTGGTATCATCGTCTGGAACGTCCTTCTCACGTTGATCTTCAAATTTTGGCGATTCCGATGGATCATATCGAGTTTCATGATGTGATTTCGATGAATGAATGAGGATGAATGCACCTCCGCCTATCCCCGATGAGGCTGGATTCGCAACACCTAAACAAAGTGTCGTCGCGACTGCTGCGTCGATAGCATTCCCTCCTTTGGTCATGAGGATATCGACACCTACTTTTGAACAGACTTTATGATCCGATGCGACGGCACCATATTGTAGATTTTCAATGGCCGAATCTTTCTTCAATGTTAGAATATCTTCCTCGTTCGTTATCGTCGTCGTTTCTGTTGTCCATATTGTGTTACTAGATGATACTCTTGTAGTTGGGAATGTCAAACTTCGAGAAAACCAACCGATTAGAAAGAACATCACCATTACCGACAAGACAGCACAAACCAAAGAAACCATGTAAAGACGGAAAGATGTTCGTTCACGTGATCCTCTTATTCTTCTTCTTTCTTCATTTACCACCACATTACTGTCTCCATAGGAAGACGATGATCCTTCTTCTTGTTGTTCATCTTCGTCAAAACTGGAGGCTCTTTCGTATTCAAAGTGCGTCAGTAATTCACGCATGAGAATTTCCATAGAAGATCGGCGTCGTCTACCCTGCACCACCTTCTTTGATGGAGATCTTGATAATGATGGTAGTGATGATGATGATGATGAAAGACTGGCATCTGGGTTAGCCAATGGAGACTGTTCCGTAGCTGGGAAGTCACCGTCCATGATTCGCAAAGTAAAATGATGATGTGATGAAACTTTCCCACAATCTTCCTTGAAGGGAATGGAATTTCTTGGGTTGGGAGATTTTGAAAAATCCCGACGATCATGTTCTTTGGGGAACTCTAGAAAAAGTGTCGTAGATTCTATACCTGATGAACTAGAGGCGCACCTGGAGCTTCCTGATCGAGCTGATCAACACGACACGAACAGCGATGTCAAGAGGGTCGTATAGGCAGTAGTAGTACTACATAGTAGTATCGTGAAGGTCAACTACCTTTCATAGAAACAAAAATGAAGTCAACTCGAAGAATGGCAAAAGAAACAGATGCTGAGGAGGATAGTGATAGTGATGAAGAAGAGAAGTCCCATACGACTAATACCATGGAGGCTTCCAACAGTCTTGAACCGCAGACGGAACATGAAGAAGATTCTATATTCAAGGAGTATTTTGTAGGAGAAACGAAACGGACGTTTTCCAATCAACTTGAAATTAGTCAACTTATTGAAGAATATCAAGAGACATCAGGGATACGTCTTATCATTAAGAGATCGAATGGGAATAGTAAGACCTACTTTTGTGGTTCCCATGTCGATTGTTGTTTCCGTGCCAAATTTGGTCCCATCCGAAGTACGGGGACGATCGTCTTGAAGGAGAAGAATAGTAGCCTATCCCATTCAGGTGAATCTATTCTTATTACAACAGCAAAGGATGGACGTTCTGTGAAAAGACGGAAAAAATTTAAAGATGTTATAACAGCTGGATTAGATGGATATATGAAAAAGGTTAGTTCGGAAATGATTTATCCATACTTACAAAAATTCAAGGAAACGAATCCCGGAACTGTTACCGTCGTCGAACGAGATTTGAGTACCCATCATATACAAAAATTATTCCTTTGTCCTGGAATAATGAATGATCATTTAAAGTATGTCCGTCCTATCATGTCTCTGGATGCGATACAATTGAAATCGGATTGGAAAGGTAAGGGACTTTGTTTCTGCTGTTGGGAGAAGGGATGATGGCAAGAAGGGGCAACCCGATGATGAAAGATAGTCTTTCTTTCTTGCTTGCTTTCTGACATGTCATATGCTCACGAAAACCAAAAAAACGCGACAAGGGACATTATTGATGGCATCCGTAAAGACTGCATGTGATGAAGTCTACCCCGTTGCCTTAGGGATTGTAGAGGAAGATGAAAATCATAATGGATGGAAATGGTTCCTGGAACAATTAAAGACATCATTACCCATCCTTGTTTCGAACCCTCCTACTGATGATGATGACGACGACGATGATGATGATGATCGAATTCAGTTCCCATACTTTAGTTTCATTTCCAGTTGTGAAAATGGTTTAATTCAGGCTTTGGCAGAAGTCTTCCCACTCAATCATTCATGTTATTGTGCGGCGCAAATAAGACGAAACATCCAAAGGGCATACGGTGGTAAAGTCGCCGAGAATATCATTCCGTTATCGAAGACGTTTTCATTGTCATCGGCAGAGAAACTTATGAAGAATATCCCCGCCAGAGCTAGACAGTACCTTGCAAGTATCCCATCATCGCAATGGCGAAACACTGCATGGATGGAAGATTCAAGTCTTCCACCCCGATATGGCATTGTCACCTGTAATATGTCAGACTCATGGGAGAATGTCTTTGGGAAGGCCATGGAGGGGAATTGGTTCTCTACTATGGATCAGATGTTACAAAGAATGGTCGTACGGATTTCAGAAATGCGTGGACAATTGACCGGAAAGACTGGCGTCGTACCCATCGTCAAGACATCGTTAGAGGAGAAATGGGAAAGTTGTTCTTCCTATAATGTGATTCAACTGGAAGAGGAGGGGACAATTTTTACAGTTTCGAAACCATTCTTTGCACGTACGGTCGGTGAAGATATGTCTAGTCGGAGTTGCAATTTAGACGTCTACAACGAACGGTGTGATTGTGGAGAATGGCAGGGACAGGGTGGCGTCCCATGTATCCATGCCTTGGCGTACTTCAAACAACATCTGAAGTTGACGTTAGATGAGGTATTATCGGACCGTGTCAATCAGCATTACACATACGAGGATGAATCTAGGTTGTTAAAGAAGATTTGGTTCTCTGTATGTATTGATCATGTGATACCCGATGAAAGTACATTACCACCTCATGATATTGGGAAACGACCGGCATTACCACTACGACCACTACCAGCGACTATGATGGTGACGACGAAACAACGGATTCGGAACCGATCCCGATTCGCTTCGAATCCAGAAAATTCTCCAATCGTCTGTGGTCGATGTGGGATGTCTGGTCATAACAAACGTACCTGTTTGGCAAGGGAAGCACAAGCGGGGAGAAAGTGATGGAATTTATATAAAAACCGCCATGTAGAAAAATTTGTGTTGAATGTTTGTAAAAACATGTGATTACGAAACGGGGAAGATGAATGACGACGAAGGAACCATCGAGAAAAAAATGTAGTGAAAGAGTAGTAAGGTTTGGGGCCTTGCGGCTTCTATAGTACCATTCATTGTACTAGAGACGCCCATGGGGATGTTACAAAAATCGAGTTCACCACGATCGAACTAGTGCTTAATGATTCTTGCAACTGCCGTGGTGAGATCTTGTGGTGAACTATCGGACTGATGTACGTACGGTAGCAACTCGACTACTCGGGAGTTGGTGGGGGGGGATAGGTAGAATTGGAGACTTTATTGGGTAAAGGAGAAGATAGTCTAGAAATAAGTGGACCTTCTCAAGCAAGCGAACGAATCGACTAGTCTGAATCATCATCATCATCTTCCACATCCTCTTCGACGCCACCATCACCACTAGCATCATCGTCATCATCATCATCTGTCTCTGGTTCAGCCTTGGAAGATTGTTTATATTTTTTCATTTCTTCTTGATACTTTACTTTCGCATCGGCAGCCTTCTTCTCGTACTTGGCCTTTTCTGCAGGTGGTAAGGCCTTGAACATTTCACCAATCTTCTTCCCCAAATCACCAAAGCTTAGATCTGGATTATCTGCCTTGATCTTGGCTCTCATCTCTGTCGAATAGAACATAAAGGATGTCTTCCCCCGTTTGGGTGCATTCGGATCCTTCTTCGCCTTGCCCTTCTTCGTGGCCTTGCCACTAGCAGTAGCACCACCTGCTTTTCCCTTTGTCTTTGAAGTCTTTTCCATTCCAGGAGGGGGTTTGTAATTTTGCATTTCCTTCTTGTATCGCAATTTGTCCTCTTCAGCCTAACGAGAAACAAAGCAAACATCAACCAAACAGGCTGAGCCCGCGCCTGTCCGTAGAAAGAATTGACAAATCGATGAATCTCCGCCGACTTACCTTGCTCTCATATTTCTTTCGTTGGCCCTCACTGAGTGCTTTATACTCTACGGCAATCAATTTAGCCTATATGAACCGAGACAGACAGAGAAAGGGAGAGAAAGAAAGAATGGTGAGCGATGTCCCCCCCCTTGACCGGGGTGCATCCTCAGAACGGGGGTCCGGTCGAGTCTTGTGGAATGTATCCAACTTACAATATCTCCAAATTTGGCGTCTGGATTTTCATTCTTTACACGTTCTCGATGTTCATTCATGTAGATGAAGTAGGCCGTCAAGGCCTTCTTTGGTGCATTGGGATCCTTTTTCGGTTTTTTCTCCTTGGCAGGACTCTTCACGCCAGCCTTGTCCTTCTTTTGCTTCTTCTTCTTGGGAGGAGCATCATCCTCCTCATCGTCGTCTTCTTCATCATCATCATCATCATCGTCGTCATCATCATCTCCCCGTCCCTTTTTCTTTTTGGATTTTTGTCCGGTTCGTGCTTCTTCAATGTCCGAATCTAAATCATCATCGACTTCATCCCCAAATTCATCATCATCCAGATCATCACTACCGGAATCACTTCCGTCTCCCGCTGCGTTTTCAGCAGCATCCTTATCAGCTGCCGCTTGATCATAACTTTCATCTTCCGATTCTTCATCCATATCATCATCTGGACCACCATAAATCTCATCTTCATTGTAGACAGGTGCAGAGATGGCTTCTTCGGCAATCTCTTGAATATTCTTCACCGTGATACTCTTACTAGATAAAAAGTTGTATAGTGATTGATAGTCGGACCGATCAATGCCCGAAAAGACATATTCCTGTGCCGAATTTCCCGATGCCGCACTGGATTTCAAACTGACTGCTAAATCAAAATTCCTTGTCGAACCAGCTCCACCCCCATAACGTTGAAATTCGACACTTTCCACCTCATTGAAACGTATTAGGAGTGGTGGTTTATGGATAAAGACAAATTGTTTCTCAAGAGGATATAGGAGTCCCTCATTGGCACGTAAAGCACACTTGACACATTTGTGTGCATTTGCATTCTCATACTTTCCAGGAATAAAGACTTTCTTCTTCGCAATAACCTTAAAGGTCTTTGCGACGAGATTCGCTAATGATCCACGCATGACGGGTTGTAATTCTCCACCATATTCCTTCTGTAGGGTCGCCTCATCTAGATTGACAGTCACTTCATCAGGATCCTTCGATGTTTGTAAGACGAGATATTGGTACCGTTGTTGACCTTGACGGATCGGTTTATCGAGAGCGACGACAAAGGCCATATGGACATCATCTGGTTTGGGAAGTAAGAAGAGACGACTGATATCATCATATTTGATCTTGTAATCATATTTTTGTCCACGCATACGAAAGAAGTGACCATCTGAGCGCAGTGAAAAAAATACCAAAAGACAAAAGAGTGAGTGAGATCCAAGACGCAAAATTTGGATACAAAATCATGAACCACCCCCCTCCCCCGCACCCTCTTTCCCCGAGGATGGATGTGGGGTTAAAAAAAAACGTACATAATTCAATTGAATATCGTCCACGTGGCGTAAGGAAGGAACCCTTTTCATGTTCAAATTCGACAATGACATCTCCGGAAGCCTTTCGGATACTGGCAGTACTCATAATCTTTTGTTGTAATAATTCTGCCCGAGTTTTCAAAGATTTATCACCCGTATCTTGATCAGGATCAGGTGGAATATAAAAACGGATACTCACTAATTGATCCTTATTCGCTTCGACTGCATCACTTTCAGGGAATTGTAATTCAATCTCATTCCGATTATTCCCTGGTAGGACACATTGAGATACTTCGGCCAGATCTAATGACATCATTTCATCACCCTCACGAATTTCAAATTCCTATTTGCGTACATATTTCGTTTGGTTCCCCCCCCCCATCCCCCCCCCACCAACCCCCAAG
>Ga0194115_10003732_pt1 | contig 16912 bp, 18 predicted proteins | sample TA2MahsurfametaG_3_FD_148656 | JGI IMG/M metagenome (GOLD analysis project Ga0194115, IMG submission 148656) | Freshwater microbial communities from Lake Tanganyika, Tanzania - TA2015002 Mahale S4 surface | ecosystem: Environmental > Aquatic > Freshwater > Lake | place: Tanzania: Lake...
GAACTGGGAGAGTCGTGCTTTTGCTTGCCTCAGTGCTTGCGGTTTTAGTTTTCGTTTTTGTTCTTTCTTGGAATGGTGCTTCCAGTTTGGGACTTGCATTGTTCTTGGGTGATTCAGACCACCATACTATGTATTAAAAAATTAAACAAGTAGTCCAGTTTTTAAAGTGTCTCTTTATTTCTTTTTAAGTGTGATTGTCTCATCTTTTCTTTTGTTTCTTCAGAATGTTTTGTTCCGGTCCTACTATTACCTCTTTTTTTAGCAGCGATTTTCATCTTCTCTATTGTTTCAGGGCTCATCTTTTTACCCCTACCACCTTCTCCTATTTTTTTCTTATGTTCTTCTGAAAGTTTTCTTCCAATCATCGCAGTTCTATGTTTTTCAATCTGCTCCGGTGTTCTTTTCTTTCCTATTAAAGATTTACTTATTTTTTCACAAGTTTCTTTTGATGCTTTCCATCCGCTTTTTCCATCTCCACCATTCGTAAGATTTCTCAAAATTCCAGTATTATTATCCTTTCTTCCAAATAAAGAAATCATATAAATTTCGTGTTTTATTGCTTCATCTTCAGTTATATTATTTTTTAATATTAAAATTCTTTCTTCAGGTGGAACAGGAACATAATGTCCTGGATGCAAATGTCTTTGAGTTTTACACTTTCCTTTTCCAATATAATATGGTGTTTTATTTTCTCTTAGATAGGCATAAGTATAGTAATTTTCCATTATTACACTTTCAAATTGCTATACTTATTTATATCTTATTGTTCCATTCTACTAAACCCTTTTACCTTAGAGAATTTTATGACACTTTCAAATTTGTCCTCCAGTCCTGTCTTGTGAGAGATGACAAAAATGTTTGCATCTTTAATGACATAACGAATAATCTTTAAAAACTCCTCTGTGCCAAATCCATCAAGTGAAGAATCAAATACCTCATCCATAATCAAAAGATTGGTGTTGACTGAGTTTTTCATTCTCGCAACTTCTCTCCAAGTAAACAAAAGTGAAAGGTCGATTCTCATTTTTTCACCTTCACTAAAAGAAGCATAGGAGAAGTCTTCGTGAATTGGAGACTGGACGGTTTCGTTAAATTCCTCATCAAGAGTGAAGTTAATATAGAAGTCCATCATCTGAAGATAACGGTTAACTTGCTGATTTATCAGCGGTAGATACTTCTTAATGATTTTGGATTTAACTCCACCGTCTTTAAGCAAACTATACGAAAAGTCGTAATAGTTAATTGTGTCTTTTTTAGAAGCGAGCTCGTCGTATGTAGTTTTTAGGTTGTCTTTGAAGGATTCTAACTTCTCATGTTCAGTATTTCTGTTTGCAAGGTTCTGGGTAAGAACTTGAATTTCATGTTCAAGATCTCTGATTTGTCTCTGACATCCAGCGATCTTAGTATTGTTTTGAGAAATGCCATTCGTTAATTTTGAGATCTCCTTCGATAGAGCGGTGAATTGACGCTCTCGCTCTTCTTCCTCTTTAATTGCCTCCTCTAGTTCTTTATAACCAGATTGCAACTCCTTTGCCTTAGATTGAGCGTCGTTAATCCTATTTATTCTAAAAGCCTCTTCGATAGACTGTGTACAGGTAGGACAAACCGTATTCTCTGTAAAAAACTTATGTTCTTTAGTAATGATAGATACTTTTTGCGAAATCTTACCTTTAAGATTTCCTAACTTACGAAGTTTATCTGTTGCTCCCGTGTACTTCTCCAAATACTTTTGAAGTTGGTCAACCTCTTTATTTTTATCTTCGTTAACATTCATCCAGTTATTTTCTTCAAAAAGAAGTTGCGAAATTTTTTCTTCTTTCTCTTTAATGTTTTCTTTACCACGATTCTCAAGTTCTTCAATGAACTCTTGTTGCATCTTGACTTTATCAAGAAGAGATTCCTTTTTCAACTCAAGAACTTTAATCTCTTCTTTTGCTGAGCGAATTTTTTCTTTGATAAGAGTATTCATTGAAGAAAAGATTTTGATATCAAGCAAATCTTCAATCACTTCTCTACGATGAGCAGCAGAAAGTTGCATAAAAGGAACAAAAGTGCTACTACCGAGAATCACAATCTGAGTAAAGGACTTATAGTTCATCTTAAGAACATTTTGCTCCAACCACTTTTGTTGATCAAGAACTGCTGCAGACTGATCTAAGGCCGCATCATTTCTCCAAATTTCAAAGACTGCTGGTTTGATCCCTCTAAGCACTTTCCATTCAACATTGCCAATAGAAAACTCAACCTCAACCTTACAATCCTTTTCATTCGCAGAATTGATAAGTTGAGGTTTATTGATTTTGCGAAAAGGTTTTCCAAACAAAGAAAAAGTTAGAGCATCAAGAACCGTGCTCTTACCTGCTCCGTTTGTACCAATAATCAGATTGGTTCTGTTTTTTGTAAAGTCAACTTCAGTATACTGATTACCAGTGCTTAAAAAGTTTTTCCAACGAATAGTTTTAAATAAAATCATGTTGAATGTCAGGAGGAATCACAATGTCATTTGGAGTAATAATAGTATACCTATAATCATGCATTTCGCAAGTCTTTATCATTATATCATCTTCTATCTCTATTACATGCATCTCAGGAAACCCATTATCTTCTAACATTAAAGCATATCTGACAGCATCATCTTCCTCTTCAAATAGATAGAGAATCTGATCCCCATCATCATCCATCACGGAATAAGCACCTTCAGTTTCTTTTCCATTGATAGTTAGAATAAACATATTAGATTAGTTCACATGCCTCCTGATAAATTTCTTGAATCATTTTTTGAACGATTGACTTATCAAGATTGATTTCTGCCTCCTCAATATATCTATTCAAAATAGAAAGAGTATCTTCAGACTCAAAGGCTTCAAATTCTTCAGATTCTTTAATCGTAAAGTTTTCTACAATTTTGAGTTCTGCTATATTAGAAGCATAAAGTTTATCAACAAACTTTTCAAACTTTTTAGTATCTGTTTTTTTGCGAACAATGATTCTTACAATCTTGTTCTCATATTCACGAGTATCAAAAGTTTGATAGTTAGTATCCTCATAATAAATGTTGTAAAACAGTCTATATGGATTGTTTACAGATTCATGAGTGATTGTTTCAGTATCAAAGATATGAAATCCTCTTTTATCATTCACATCATTCCAGAACATTTCATAAGGATTTCCTAGATAGAAGACCGTTCCGTTGTCTGATCGAGTGTGATAGTGTCCCGAGTAGACCCTGGAGAACTTGTCAAATAGTTTGCCCTCCAGACCATGCTCCATGACGATTTGTTTATTAACTCTAAATCCTTGGAGTTCAAGGTGCCCCATCGCGCACGGGCAAGTTGTCTTTTCAATAAGTTTAAGAGTGTTTGCTTCATTTTCTTGATTAATCCATGGAATAAAAAGTGTTGGAAGTTTGCCCAACATCACTTCAGTTGGTTCTGAATATACGGTCACATTATTATACTCACGCAGAAGAAGATCAACTGCGTTTACATTATTTGTATTTTTGTAATAGCAATCGTGATTACCGGTAATTAAATGGACATCAATACTCATTTCTTGAAATCGATCAAAAATATTATTTTTTGCCCAAGATAAGGCAGAAAAATCAATACCCTTACGACTATCAAAAGCATCTCCTAAATGAATAACTTTATTAATTCCATACTCTTCGAGTGTTGGAAAAAATATATCGTTATAAAATTTTAAAAAATAATCGTGAAACAACTTTGAGTTTTTTCGGGCACCGTAATGAGTATCTGTAATGATTGCGACTTTCATTCAATAGCGGAGTTTTGAGTGAATATTGTCCTTGATACTATTATAGTCGCTATAGTTGGATCCGTCAAGGCTGTTGTCCTCAAATACCTCAGAGTATCCAGAACGCTCAAGGATTTTGTTCTTGATTTCTAACTGACGCTTCTCTCTTTGAATACGACGAAGAAAAGCGTAGTGAATGATTTGAGTGAAGTATGCGAAAGGATTTTGAGACTTCTCTGGATTGAAGTTGTGGATGTACTGCACACAGTTTTCAATACCATCCGAAATCATGTCTTCCTTAAACATGTAGTTCACGAAGTTTGGCTTAAAGGAAAGGTGATTGGCAATCTTCAGGAAACACTCTCCGATGTAGCGAGGAATAGGAGGTTTTGGTTTTCCTTGAATCTCTGCGATTTCTTTGTCTTCACGGTACTTAATAAGAGCAGCAAGAAACTCTTTATTGTTGACGTAGTGCTCTGACCTTCTTCTCTTGGTCATAACTGCTGTAGTTATCATAAGTTTTTATCATTATTATGTATAAATTATACCACTTATATAAATGCTTGACAAGGTATTCAAAACCCTGTACAATAACCTTTGTCGGGGTTAAAAAGATTAATTTAGCTACTCTTAAAGATCTTTTCTAATATCTCTTTAGCATCACTGACATTAGCAAGATATCCCATTCTACGATTAATTTTTGATTCTCTTCCATCTTTTGTAGACTGACGTACATAATTTTGATAGAGCATTATCATTTCAATATCAGAAGATTCACTCATTGTCAAAATATCTTCTATATTGATAATGAACATATCTTCTGTTGTTGTCTTAAGCCAAGGTTCTAACTTATATCCAACTACACCTGTTCTGCCTTTGATTTCAGAAACTATAATAGGATTAGTAACTATAAGTAAAGTTCTATCCTCTTCTTCTGATGCTGCAACTTTACAGAAGATTTCTTCTCCTGTCTTAAGCTTTACTGTTGCATAAAAGTCTTCTTCAATTCCCATTTGTCTTAAGTTGTATTGTGATTATTTCATAGTTAAAATTTTCTTCATTATAGATTTTAATTCTTTCAATAAAATGATTTAGAGTATAGTTTCTTCTTGACTTAGTTGTACAATCATCAGAGATGTCGTAGAGGACTGCTTTAGTTTTATTTTTTCCTTTTCTAAGTACTCTTCCAATTGATTGTAAATTTCGGATTCTCGATTTACTGGGTGAAGCAAAGATAACATTATGGAGGTTCTTAATGTTAATACCAGTAGAAAAAGTTCCATAAGAGGCAACAATGATTGCGTTGTTCTCCCTCTCAGTTATTTCTCTTACCAATTCTCTCTCTTCAGCATCCACTCCACCATGAACAAAAAATACTTTACGATCATCACTCTTATTAGTATTTATCTTTTCATAGAGTATTGCACCATGAGATTCTACTCTGCTGAAAAGAACAAGAGTATTTCCTTTTAAATCTAATGCAAGATTTTTAATAAAGTTATTTCTTTTTTCGTGAGAGATTAAATATTGTATCTCATCCTCATAAGTTTCAAACTTTTGTGGTGAGTGTTTTAGAACAAGGCATTGAATATCCAACTGAGAAAGATGTCCTTGTCGCATTAACTCATCAGTTTTTGTGACTTTGTATGATGGGCCAAATAGTCCCTCTAAAACCCATTTATGAGTTTGAGTTCCATCAAGTGTCCCAGTGAATCCAAAACGATACTTTGCATGATGAAGTTTTGTCATGATTTCAATAAGTGACTTACTCTTGAATAAATGAGCTTCATCTCCTATAATTACATCATAATCTTCAAAGAATGATCGTTCTAGTTTATATACAGACTGCCAAGTTGTGATTGTAACTGGATACTCATTTGTTTTTTCTCTACCAGAATAGATACGGTGGCAATATGAATCAGCATCCCAACCATAGTCTAAAAAGTCTTTATACATCTGTTCGACTAAACTGGTCGTTGGAACAACTAAAAGTATTTTTAACTGCCTTTCTACATAATACCTCACGAGAGAATAAATCATCAGAGATTTTCCTGAGGCAGTCGGTGATATCAAAAGTTTTCTATTATGCTTTAAAGCATCGTGTACTCCCTCAATTTGGTATTGACGTGGAGTATGTGAGCAAATAGATTGCATGTATCCCTTAACACCTTCATACGTGATCTCCTCATTTTCTTCGTAGGGAGTTCCATAGAATTTGTTATCTTCAAACTTATAAGTGTATCCATATTGCTTACAGAAGGATACTATCTTATCTAAGAGGCCAACATAAATTTGTTTCGACCTCATATCAAACAAATGAATTTCCCCATTCCAATTCCTTCCACGGTACTGGGGCATAAATTTTGCATTAGGAACCTCAAACTTGAAATGATCTCTTAGCTCATATTCAATATGAGGTTCCGTGTTAATCTTTAAAAATACTTCGTTGGACTTGGAAATAACAAGATTTGCTGTAGTGTCAATCACATAGATCCATTCATCTACAGGTATTTATTTACCCCAGTCCAGAGTTAAATCTCATAAACTCAATCGCATTTTTAATTTGATATGTTCTGTTTTGAATCATCTTAAGAATGCTTTCAATGTAAACAAGCATTGTATCGTAGTAATCAATCTTCAAACATACTGTTGAAAGTTTTTCATCTGCATCAAGATACTTTTGCATCGTATCTTTGTCACGAATTTTTTTTGGAAATGGATTTTCTATGTATACTTCAGGATCTGCTTTGCCTGAAAAATATTCATATCGCTCATGACGAATATTTCTTTTCTGTTGCTCTGCTTTCTTTCTCAAAAGAAAAATAGTATTATATAAATCAAAATACTTTGCATGAAGAACAGGGATATTTAAAGATTCTGTGTGTAAATTATCTGGATCTACTTTCGAATCTTTTTCCCACATTTCCTGAATTTTATCAAGATCAATACTCATAAAGGAGTTCCGCTAAGGGTAGTTACATTGTACATAGTATACTTGAAACTTACCTCAGCGGTAAAGTATTGGATGTCAGTCTGTGTTGCATCAAATGTTAAAGTTTGTAATGAGTATGGGAACATATCCTTAAACACTACTTGAAAATTGGGAATGGAAGAACTAGTTAAAACTTGAAGAGTTCCATCTGAATATATGTTTGGATTTTTCTGTACAAATCTTGATTTTATTGTACCTTCAGCAGCAAGTTCTCCAAACTGTCCAAGATACTCTGGATAACCCAATCCTCTCATCCAATTTTGTATCTCCATATAGTTTTCAAGATTTTCGTCAACAATAAATCTGAGATTAAAATCTCCAAACTGAATTTTGTCTCCAGGAATATCAATGTCCTTAAGGTATGTTGGTTGATTTGCAATACCTAAGTTTAAATCTGGAATATTTGCTTCATTGCAGAAAAAAGATACTTTTGGAGTTCTAGTTAATGTAAACTTAAATCCTGTTGGCGACAGAAAATTTCTATTTTCTATCTCAGTTGCTCTTGCCATTTTTTTTTAAATATTTAGAATAAAAAAGGGACCCTTTTGGGGTCCCTGATAATTTATGTGATTTAGATCACATGAGGTTCTTAACAGCTACTCTTCTGTAGTAGCGGTTAGCGTTAACTCTGAGGCGGCCGAGACCCTGATCGGTTCCTTCTGCGAATGGGTTAGCAACAAGACCGTAACGGGTCTTAAAGCCAATCTTAGGCTGGAAGGAGTTCTCACCAACGGCACGAACCATTTGGAGAGGAACGTATGGGCAATAGAACAGACCAGCATCATATGGGGAAGTACCCTTATAACCAACAACATAGTACTGGTTACCTGGAGTTGCGTTAGCAGAAGTCAGGTTAGCAGCATATGGGTCGATGTATACACGGAACTTACCGAGGAGAGTACCAGCAAATGTGTTGCCAGTGTCATCAACATTCAGGTTTGCGTTGAGTGCAGGGGTGTAATCGAGAACACCAGCCATGGTCAGTGCTGAAGCAACGTCAGCAGAGCACATGATGATGTTGCCCTTTCCGCGACGAGTTCTTTGTGCGATTGCGTTAGCATCACGCTCGATTTGGAACAGAAGACCCTTGAACTTCTCAACAGACCAACGACCGTTTGAATCAACGTCGAGGTCGAATACACCAGGAGTTGCAACGTTCTGAACAGCGCCTTGCTCAGCAACCTTATAGATGGTTCTGATAACTTCGCGGTTGATCTCAGCAAGAATCTCAGTTGAGAGAATGTTTGCGAGTTCCGCTTCAGCGTTCAGACCATGGATTGCCTTGAGGTCCTGAGCGAGCTCTAGTGAGTACTCAGCCTTCAGTGCGCGTGACTTTGCAGTAACGGTAACTTTCTCGATTGAGAAAGCCATCTGATTGAATGCATTAGTGCCACCGTCAAGTGCTTCTGCATCGCCAGTTGGCATACCCTGACCGACATTGTATGCGGTTGAGGTTGCGGTTCCAACAGGGTTAAGAACTGATGGGTTGGTGCCACCTTGAATGGTTGTACCAATACCAGCATTAACGTCAGCGAAATCACGGGTAAGAGTGGTGTCAAAACCAGCATCTGTACCTGAGAAGGTTGTATCTGCTTCGTTGAAGAATGCTTCGGTGCCGCTCTGGTTGGTGTAACGGGAGCGCATTGCGAAGATAAGTCCAGTAGGACCACTCATTGGTTGAACGCCAGCCAGGTCATAAGCGACCAGGTTAGGCATTGAACGACGGATGAGTGAGATCAGAACTGGATCGAAACCTGCAACAGGGCCGGCTGAGGTTGCGCCGCCACCGAAAGCGCCTTGAGCACCAGCAGCATTACCGCTGTTGGTTGGAGATTCCATCAGCATTGACATTGAGCCGTGCTCAAATGCTGATTGCTCTCTTAAAAATCTTTCTTGGTTTTCTAACAGGACTGCGGTTACCGCTCTTCTGTGCGAATCTTTGATTGAATCAAGACCCTCATAGTTGAGGAGAGGTGCCCACTTTTCCTGCAGATGCTCGGAATGGAACATTTGCGTTTACCTTTGTTGTGTGGATGTTTTGTTTGAATTATATTAAATTCAATTATTTGCTAAATCTTGAAAGAGTATTCAGATATGCAGACATAGTACCTGAAATAGATTCAGGTGATGAATCTACACCTTCTGAAAGCGATTCAGTTTTAGCTCTTGGAGATACTGTCTTTGATGGGAAATATGCTTCTTTCAAAGTCTCCAGTTTTTCACGATATTCTTCTTCACTTTCAAACTCAACACTTTCGGCAAGTGAAGCGAGCTTCTCTTTCTGAGAAAGTGCTAGACCCTCAGAAACTTGATCGAAGATTCCGTCAGCAACCGACTCTGCGAGACGCTTGTTTAGGGAAACATTCTTCTCGATTTGCTCGTTGAGTTTTGTCTCCATTTCATCAAGTTTTTCTACCATGCTCTCAAGCACATTATATTTATCTTCAGGGATTGATACATAATGATCTTCAAAAAGTCCTTTCAGGCCAGTCATGAAGGACTCGGTTAACTCCTCCTTCAGACCTGCTTCAACTGCGAGTGCATTCTCTTGGAACCACTCGTCAGCAACATATTCAAGATAAGAATCAACACGCTCAGCAAGAGCTTCCTTGATTTCCTCAACTTCTTCAACTAGACGCTCTTCATAATGAGCTTCTAGGGATTCTTTAATTTGTTCTACTCTAGAAACAATAGCAGCCTCGAAGATGATGCGTGCTTTTTCTTGGAACTCTTCTGATAGTTCCTCACCTTCTAGAAGAGCATTAACATCTTCTTCGATGCTAAGTTCTTCCTCTACAACTTCTTCATCATCTTCTTCTGATTCTTCTGCAGAAGCTTCTACTTCTTCACCTTCTTCCTCTTCTTCTTCCTCAACTTCCTCTTCAATGAGATCTTCATCATCGAGTTCTTCCTCCTCTTTCACTGCCTTCATTGCATCAGCAGGCTTAGCACCCTTATTTACAACATCCTTAACTTGCTTAAGGGTTGTGCCTGGAGTTTTGAGCTTTGCTGAGTCATCATCAGACTTATAGTTTTCTGGCGTTGGTCCACCTAAATCCTCCCAAGAACCAGTCTGACCTGGAGTTGCTCCAGAAAGACTTGGCATTGGATCTGCTGCCTTTGCATTTGAGTTGACAGCAGTTTTGGATTGCTTAGTGCCTACTTCCATTTCTTGTAATTGTGTACCACGAGACATTTGAACTCTCCGATTTTCCTGTAGTAAATCTATATTTATTTATAAATTAAGATATTTAATAATTTAAAGGCTATTTAAGAACTCATTGAAGAGGGATAGTTTATATTCCTCTAAAAGTCCTTGATCAACTAATGAATCAATTTTCTTCTGAGTTTGTTGGGCATATTTTTCACGAAGAACTCCACCATCCCAAACCCACTCTTTACCTTCCATAATTCCCTGAACAAAAGCATCAGGTGCAGATGGATCAGCAACAATATCAGCAGCAGTGGCTAGCATAAAATCTTCACCAACTTCACTGTATCCTTCTTTGGTTGGCCTTAATGAACCAATACCACGAGAGGAAACGCCAAGGCAAACTCCTTCTTTAAGAAGTGATTCTGCAATCTTACCCATTGGGGTGGATAGGATTTGTGCCTTACCGATAAAGTTATTGCCTTCTTTTTGAAGATCAACAATTTTGTGAGAAACTCTATCAAGGTTTACAGTTGGTCCGTCAGGATGTCCGAGTTCTCCAAGAGCACGGCCTTTTTGAACATATTGCTCATTGTAACGCTTTACTTCACGCTCCATTACAGGCATACGGTACATTCTACCGTTTCTATTCACTTGCTCTGCTTGAAGAAAAACACCTTTGATAAAAAGATTTTTCTTACCATTCACACTTTCGGTAATAACTTCTACCTTTTCGATTTCTTCTGTGATGAGTTTCATTATGCTTGTCCTGAGATTTGTACTTGTTGGAAATAAAGAGTTCCTGAACCTGCACCATATGCAGAAACTTTATTTGAAATAGTAACCGTTGCATCCGATGGAGAGAATGCAGTTACAATTCCACTTGAATTATAATTTACAGTCATTCTAGTTTGATGATACTCATTAACTCCTGCAGTTGTGTTTACTGACAGAACTTCTTGATGAGTAAAATTATAATACGATTGTCCTAGTGCTGTTAGCGAAACATAGTCACCAACTCCAAATGGAACTTGCATTCCCTCCGGAACTGTAACAATTGTGGTTGTTCCAGTTGTAACACCAACAACTCTATTTGAGGCTTTTGTCAATGCAATTGTTTCTGTTCCACCAGAAGGGATATAATAATCAGAAGATGTTGCAGAAGGTGATCCACCAACGGCAATATGTGCTGCACCACCAACAGCCACCACTCTCAGTACACTTGATTGAACAGAAAATGCTGAAGATGTTGTTGCGGCACCTGCAGTAAATGTAAATGAGGCACCTGCCCCAACCGGTCTATGAGCCATTATTTTTTTGATAGCACACTTTTAGTTATTTATTATTTAATCAAGTTAGGTCATAAAAACTTAAAGATCCAATTAAAAATTGTTTGAATGATTTCATTCTTCTCCTTCTATTTCTTCCTCAGCACCAATACCAAATACATCTGCAGATACCATTGGACGAAAAGCGTCGATTTTTTCTGCAGATTTTGTAAAAAGTAGTTCTTTGATTTTATCACTAACTTGAGATGGTGATTCGTCAGCAATAATCATATCCAGAAGATCATCCATTTTAATACCTATAGTTAATCGTTTTTATTTATATCTCCCCACCCTTGGGAATACTTGGTGCTTCAGTTGCTTTTCCTTGTGATTCTAAATCTGGCTCCATCACTGGTGCTCCAAGATCTCCACCAACTTCCGGAGAGATTGGTTGCCCCGTTGTTGGATCAACATTCATTTGTGATGGATCAGCAATCACTCCATTTTTAATTTCCTTTTCAATCAATGCATCTTGCTCAATAATTTCTTGATCTGTTTGGCGAAGAATTTTTCTTCTTAGATAATCTTGCGAAAAATACTTACCCACATAAGGTTCTGCTACTTGAACCATGTTTAATCTTTCATTCAAAAGTTCTGCATCTTTGAGCTCTGAGAAGTGATTATCATATAAGAAGTCATATTGAATATGCTCTTCCATTACTTGCCAATCTTCTGGAGTAATAATATTCTTCAAGATCAACTGAGTTTTCAGCATATCGTTGAACATATAAGAAAATCTCTTTCTTAGACGAGCAACAAACTTTGTAAATTTTAACTCATCTCTAAGAATCTCAGATGAACGTCCAAGATTAAATCCACCTTCACCATCCATTCTCGAAGGTGGAACATTGAGTGAACGATATAGTTTTTTCTTAAAGTATTCAATATCAGTAATCTCTCCAAGATTCTGACCACCGGGAAGAGTAGAAATCTCAGTGCCTCTACCACCCTCACGACGAGGAAGCCAAAAATCTTCAAGCATACTCATGAACTTTTTATCATCACGAATTTCGCCTGTATTAGCATCATATACTAACTTGTTACGATAACGCATCATAACATCGCGGAGATATTGTTCCGCTTTTACTTTAGGAAGATTGCCTACATCAATGTAGAAGATTCTTCTTTCTGGAGCACGAGACAATCTGTAAATAACAAGAGAGTCCTCAATCATTCTTAGCTGGTTGAGTGACTTGATTGCTTTATGAAGATATGAAAGAGTTGATCCTTTATTTCTGTCTACCAATCCCGAAGTACAATATGTAATTGAGTCTCTAGACATTTTGATTCCAGAACTACCACCCATCGATGATGGGTTTGAAGTTGGATATGTCATTTTTGGATTATAAACAAAATATTCATCAATTTCTGGAAACTCATATTCCATTGGATTGTCTGTGTTTACATTAGACAATCTAAACTTATCTCTATCTTTCTTTTTTTGAGCCCTAACATATTGAATTTTCATTGCATCGATATATCTTAACTCTTGTATTCCTTCTGATGGATTTTTTAAATCAATTACTTTATGATAGTGAAGTCTACCATCAATATACCAATTCCTATAAATTTCATGAGACTTTCTATCAAAATCTAAAAGTTCGAGAATATATTTAAATTCTTCCCTTATTTTCTTTTTAATACCATCACTTGCATTTAAATTGGATAGTTCAATCTGGACAGGAGAATCATTACTATCCGATACAATAGCCTCATTTACAATATCTTCAATAGCACTATCGCATTCTGGATGAAGTGCCATTTCACGATATCTTTTGATAAGATCATACTCTGTTCTATAAACGCCTTCAATGTCTACATAAGAACCAAAAAAACCACTACTCAAATAAAAGTCAGACCCGTCATCACTGTTAGGTGGAACGGGACTGACTGCATTTGGTGATAGTGGTTCTGTATCTTCAATAGAGAAACCAAATAACCTTGCCATAATTTATTTTTGATCCTTAAAGTCTATGGACTATTTATCGGATCAATTTTCTCCGGTTATTGGAGTCCAGTATTGAACTTGGAATTCAACTGTAAACTCCTCAATGGTGTCTCCAGTATCATATGATAGATCAATCGCAGAAATTGCGGTTGGGAAAATGCTGTAGAACTTATACTGCTTAGAAACTTCTAGTCCACCACCAGACTCAACGTTTGGTCCTGTGGTAGAAGCAAGCCTCCTGAGTTGTTTTACAGTTGCATCAGACATGTAATCACCAGGGTTGGTGAAACCACTTCCATCAGAGTATTGTGCAATTGACTGCATCCACTGCTCCATAGCAGTTCTGATTTTGAAGTCTTCATCATTGATGACGGTGATTGTCCAAGGATCAAAGGTACGATCTCCAGCAACCTTGAAGGTTCTTCCTCTAAATGGAACATCAATCGATGCTACGTTTGATGCTGGTAAGTTAGCTGCTTTGCATAAGATTGAAAACTCATCTGCAGCGAATTCTGCTCCACCTTTAATATCAGTTAGAACAACTTCAAATAGATTGGGGCGGGCACCGCCCCCTTTTAGTACTGATTTGAAATCTTGAATAGTGTGTGCCATTTTTTAGGTCCTCCTTTTTGTTTGTTTAACTAAATCAAACTGTGCCAGCTACTTCTTCGAATGCAACACCAGTTCTGGTTGCAACAAAGGTTAGTGTTACGTAGTTGATCGACTTAGCAGGCTTGAGATAGATGTCTGCTCTAAATTCATTATTATCAATCACATCAGGAGTATTATTTGTGCTGTCGCAAACAACTAAGAAACCAAAAAGACCTCTCTTTGCTTGAACATCGCGGAGATATGGTTCAACAATGTTTTTGAAGTTTGCTCTTGTTAGTTCGTCGTTTAATTCGAAGAGTTGAGCTTGTGCTGCTCTTTCAAGTGCCTGTTCAATAGTTAAGAACAGACGGCGAACATTGATGCGATCAAATGCTGATGCAAAACCTAAAGCGGTCTTATCTCCAAAGAGAAGAGTTCCAATTCCAGGTTGAGTAATGATAGAGTTAATTCTCTGAGGATACAGTTGATCTCTTTGAGCCTTATTTGGATTGTATGCAAGTTTGATAGCATTATTCAGGATACCACGTTGCTGACCTGCAGGTGAGAACCAAGGATATGCAACCACATTTGTGCGAGTCATGAGACCAGCAACATCTGCGTTACATGCTAGGTAAACAAACTTGTTATTAAATCTGTCGTAGGTGTACTTATATCCACTATCAAATATTGCGTATGATGAGGATGAAAGTGAACTGAAGAACTTAATAATATTTGTAGTTTGTGTTGTTGTATTGGTAAGTCCAACAACAGTTTGCTTGTATGGTGAAATTACGGCAACACAATCTTTTCTTGACTCAGCAATAGAAATCAAATAATTTGCTTTTGCCTGAGAGTCTGATTCTAAAGCAGCAGAAGGACCATTAATCAAATAATCTACCTGAATCTCATCTTTGTTAGAGAATAGACCATAAGAAGTGATTAAATCAGATAGTTCTGCATATAATCCACCAGCGGCAGAATAATCAACACCACCATTGAGTGTGTATGATACGTTTCCGACTGCGCTATAAGTTACATCTTGAGCATTTAGTCCCCATAGACCATCTGCAGTAGTAATTTTAGTCCATCCAGTAGCAATACCGACACCACCCACTCCACTAAATGCAGTTGGTGTTGGAGTTGTTCCATGATATGCATCTGCAGCACTTGATTGATTGTATCCAGCATAAATCTGAGATGAGAAATCTGCAAGATAATTCTTATACCAGATTTTTTGTGGAGAATTAACTGCAGAAACTGAATCTAAAGCTTTTGAAAGATTCAAATGCTTCTCTAGAAGAGTTCCCTGATTTCCGGTAATCGTACCTAAATCATCAACAACTACAATGTGAAGAGCATCTCCTTTACCATTTCTATCCAGTGAGTACTTGTTAGTTACTGGTTTTGGTGCAATAGACTTCCAGAAAATTATGCTGTTTGTTAATCCAAGAGTTTGTTGATCATACCAATCAACAACTGACTCTGGTTGTATACCAGCAGCTGCTGATGTTCCAGTTACAATTCCAGAGTTGTTGACAAATCTGATGTTAGTATCGCCATCAAATGAATTGGTTCCGGAACCCTCTGCATAGGTAATGGAAGTTTCTGTTCCAGCAGAAGAAACTCTGGAAAGAACCTTCACATCAATTGAACTATTTCCATTTGTGGAATCTGTGGTAATTCCAGTAATAATTCCCTTAATGAATCCGTTGAAAAGTGTTGTGGTGCCAGATCCTGCAATAACAGTGTTTGTAATTGCAGCAGTTACACCATAACCAATTTGAGCACCTAAAGAACCTAGGTTTGTCGTATTAACACCAATCGTTTGATCCGCCAAATCATCAATAAAACACACCTTTAAACTGTTTGCCCAAGATCCTGGGTTCTTAGCAGCAAAGGTGAAGTTTGTTGCTTCTGCATGATTATTTGTGTAGTCATCATAGTTATCAATTTTCAATATAGAAGTTGAGGCAATACCAACACCAGCATTAGCATTGTTGAGTGTTGCTCCGCTGGTTCTGACTACCTTAAGAACTCCTCCATATGATAAGAAAGATGAAGCACTCATCCAATATTCATACTGGGAGTCTGTAGTTCTTGGCTTTCCAAAAACGTTAATTAAATCTTGTTCAGTAGCAATATCAATTGGTTCGTCAACAGGTCCGATAGGGAAAGGTCCGGCAATCGCACCGATATTATCTAAAACATTATCAGCTCTTCCTACCGTTAAATCAACCTCCCTAGTTAATACACCAGGAGATAATTGAGGAGTCGCCATGTTTTTCTCCGTAAATCTCAGTTTGTCTGAAAATATTTATTAAAAACATACTTTTCGTGGGGGAAACATGACGTGAACAGATTACCAGTCAGGATATTCCCATTTACCAAAAACGTTACGTTGTATTTTTCCAATAACAACACGTTTTATAGTGCATTCTTTACACTCATATGAATATGATGATGCTACTGGACCTCTATCCTTGCGAGTTCTATAAAATTCATCAACCAAATTTTTTAGTTCCCCACAAGTCCTACATTTTCTATCATTCAGTAAAAGGTGTCCAAGTTTTATTTGCTTATCAAAATCTTCTTCAGTGTTCATTACATATAATCCCACATATACGATCTATCTCCATATTCATCAACATACCACCTATCACCTTCATCATCAACAAAACTACTTTCTCCCAAACCATCTGATATGAATCCAAATGGAGCCATGTCCTGCTCAATTTGATTTTTTTGTTCTTCGTATAATCTTTTTCTTACATCTTGATCAGTAAGTTCTTTGAAATAATCTTGAGCAACTAACCAGGCATATATTACAAGACACATAGCAAGGTCATCATTACATCCCTCTTCTGCTTCAAAAGAGTTATGTTTTTGAATAAAAGTTGTTAACTCAGAAATAACATCATAATCATTTAAATAAAGTTTATCTTCCTCAATCATTGTTTTGAGGTTAAGGCATCCAATTTTTTTTACAGTTTTGGACATCTTAACTCCAAGTTGAGTTTTCTTTCCAGAAAATCCTTGACCAACTATTTGCCCAGCACGGCCTCGCATGGAACACATGAGAAGATTATTGTATTCCAAATCGTATTGGAGAATACTTGCAACCTGATCACCAACGTCATTAACTTCGCACA
>Ga0194115_10003740_pt1 | contig 16880 bp, 12 predicted proteins | sample TA2MahsurfametaG_3_FD_148656 | JGI IMG/M metagenome (GOLD analysis project Ga0194115, IMG submission 148656) | Freshwater microbial communities from Lake Tanganyika, Tanzania - TA2015002 Mahale S4 surface | ecosystem: Environmental > Aquatic > Freshwater > Lake | place: Tanzania: Lake...
GATTGAATAATTCTCGTGATTGAGCTCATAGTGTTTATCAAATTCATCTTTATTAATTTTTAGTCCGTTCTTTTCAATTCCAAAAAACGCCAATACTACCTTATTGTTGTAAAAATCAAACCAAGCAGGTAGTTGTGGAGGTAAAACACTACGAACGTGGTCATAAATATGTTGGCACCTTTGGTAGTGTTTGGCTACCGGAATTAGTTTATTGATTTTTTCGTAAGTTGGATATTTGGAGTAAAAGTGGTTAAATACTTTTGGGGCTTCTTGTATATACGGAGGAGTGAGTTGGGACAGGTCATGCAAGCATTTTATTGGAAAATAATACAATGCTTGTTTTTTATCTCGTACCCACACACGCTCAATATTTTGTAGTATACCGTCTATAACCGTTTTATTAAGCGAGAATGTCTCACTATGGTCAACGCATAACATATAACCTTTAGTGTCATTAAACGGTCTAATATACACTAGAGACAACCCATTAATAGCAGGGTGAATATTGTCGTGATACGGAATTATTTCAACAAAGGCCTCTTGTATAACCTTTGCTTGTAAATATTCTAAATCTTTTTCCGTCTCAATTAGCCAAAACATAACCTTGATTTGCCCCGTAAATATAAAAACTAAAGATTATGGCTCCAAGCTTAATAACCTCCTCCTCCACCACCACCACTAAAACCTCCACCTCCACTAAAACCTCCACCTGTGGATATTGGTGGAGAAGGAGGGGTATAACTACTTGTAGTTTGAGTTTTCATTGAGGATGTTTGTTGGCTCATTGCTTTGGAGACAATAGTTTCATTTATTGGAAATAAAAGTCCATGAGGTTCTTTAGTATGAGTGGCACCAACCATGGGGCCTGTTTTATCGTGAATATGATAAAATCCTATGTAATTTTGGCCATCGGCGGTTTTAAATTCACCACCGGCGGTATATAGATTAGAGATATTGGGAAATTGATAATACTTTGTATAATCTTCTTTTAGATATTGGTCAAATTTAGGTAAATTATTTTTTCGTACAGCTAATAAAGTAATATTTCTATTTATATCATAAACTTTTTGTTTATCTCCAGTTAATTGCCAAGGTATATTAAAAGGAATATATAAAGCCCAATCAATTTCAGAAGCTTTATTTTTTAAAAGACCAAAAGTTTCAAAATCTATTTCAATATAAATTAGTTCATTTGCTTTTTTACAAAAATATCTTCTAAATTCACCAACCTGATAATCTTGTTGGGTTGGGAGTGTAGGATTATAAAAGGGAATAAAGGTAACTTGTTGTTTTGGTTTTAGGGTTGAATAAGTATAATTTAATTGGGGGTTTTGGAATTGATGTTCAAAAGTAAATCCATCAAAGTTATCTGCTACTTTAGAAAATACTTTTCCAAAAGGTTCTGTTTCAGCTGTGGCTTCCCAAAAGTTTTGAGTATTTTGAAACAATTGAACCACAAAAGAATCGTTAGGGGTTTTACCACTATAAAATTTATTATCACTAGTTTTAAAATAATATCCAGTATAACTTTCCCCATCAAGAAAAAGTTCATTACCTATAGTATATAAATTAGGGGTAATTTGGGACTTTGGATAATACATTTTCTATTTTAAAAGTTAAAACCAACAAATAAATCTTTAAATCTAGCACCTGCCCATTTTTTAATTTTAGGATCAGTAATCTTTTTAGGTAAAGCAGTTGAAGCTACATTATCTATATTTACTATATCCATTTTAAATCCTCCTTCATTATAAAAAGTACTAACTAATTTATTTAATGCTCGTTTTGATTCTGCTTTACTTGGGTTTAAATATAACGTGCCTGTTCCATTAGGATTTCCCCCTTTCCCAACAACGTTTTTAGCATTAAAATTTAAACCAGGGCCTATACATCCTTCTAACCATCCTGGGGCCCTTGGTGCCGTATGAATTAATATCCAGTCTCTATCTGTAGGATTTGAACCTGGAATTCTTTGGTAGTTTCCTGCTTTGCTACCTATTAACCAAAAATGTTTACCATAATGAGAATGGGCTCTGCTTACACTTAAATAATTACCTGTTGGTATAGCACTTTTTCCGTTAGCATTATTTCTCCAAGGTAATTCTACTGTAACTAATCTATATAGAATACTTTTTTCATCAGTATCAAATATTTCCATAACACCTAATGTTTGAGTTCCATCATCTAAGAAACGAGTTAATTTAACTCTTTGTTTTGCTTTATCAGAAGATAAAGATGATTGGAAATATTGAATTGGAGTATTACGATTTTTACTTTTTCCTGATGCGGTTGGTTTTGGGGTTGTTGATGTTGTGGGTACAGGATTAGAAGTAGGTATAGGAAGAGCACTCCCTTCTGTTGTACCTTTTGGTATGGAGAGACTTTCAATACTTGTTACCCATCCTTTATCATCTACTTTATGAGATATCCCTTTAATTAAAAATTCAATAGATGTAGGGTAATTGTAAGGTAAAAATGTTTGAGTTATTGAAAACTTTTGATATATTTTCATTCCTGAGAGTCCTAATATGTCTAGACCCATGTTTATAGGAATAAAACCTACTGTTGGGGATGCTTTTTTTTCCTCTAGACTTTTTTTAACTTGAATTATTTCAAGCATATTAGCTAATATATCTTTAAAATATTCTACATTATCATCAAAATCCTGTTCTTCTAAACTTTGTAAAAAATTTTCATATTCTTCGGAAACACCTTCAAAATCATCATCTTCATTAGTTTCGGCATCACCATTGTTAGTATTATTGTTACTAGGTTCACTTTTTTTATCAGGCATTATTCTATCTACTAATCCTTCATTCCATTTGGAAAAAGCAGTAGCATCAATATTGGATGCAGAACCATTGGCTTGAGCACCTATTGTTATCATAGTTGCTAAATCATTAGTAATTTCTGATTGGATTGATAAATTTTGGACAAATGAAGCATTATTTTGTTTGTAACCATAAATTTCAAAAGTAGCTAATTCAGTAGATGCTCCTTTCAATAATTTTGCAATAATAGTATCTTTATTAGGTAATGGTACTTCATCTAAAAAATAAATTCTATTATTATCTTCTTCATCTATAACTACAGATAATTTATTTACGTTACCTAGAGATTCATTAATCGTTTCACATATATTATTTAATAAGTCATAAAGTGAAACACTACCATTTTCATCTCTAAGTTGGTCTATAACTTCAATTAAATTTTTAACATTTAAATAAATATTCATTAATTTTCCAACTAATGCTCCTCCTACTTCTTCTTGAAAATTATAGGGTAATTCACTAAATATTTTATAGGTATCTGTTTCTCCTTGAAAGAATCGATCAAACCACCCAATATTTTTAACGGTAATATTAGTTTTAAAAATACATTTATAAGGATTAGAAGTAGCTACATAAGGAGTAGTAAATATTAAATTTGTGTTCTGGTCATTATCTAATTGGACAAGAGCTTGTGTACCACTATATATAAGAGATTTTGTTTTTAAATATTCTAAAAATCCCCCCAATCTAACATAATATAAAATATCATTGGAACCATTGTCAGCTTCTTCTAAACTTATAAAGTCACCAGCAAATTGAAAACCCAATTTTTTTGCTTCTTCATCACTTGGTAAACCAGTACAAGATGCTGGCACGAAGCCATCTAATAATTCTAGGATAACTGTTCCTTGAAAAGAAGTACCATTATTTTCTAATGCCTTCATAGAATCAAAAAATAATCGAGTTATAGCATCTTTATTTTTATATGCTTCAATTATTTCTTTTTCAGTTTCTGCTTCTTCAATATTTTCTTGTTCTTCTTTTTTAGCTTCTTGGGTTTTTGGTCCCTTAGCTAATCTGTTAACTTTTAAAGATTCAATAATATCTCCTAAACTTAAAATCTTTAAAGTAATAGTGTATGAACCGTCTGTTTCAAAATTCCAACTAAAATTAGATATTTTACCATATATGGCATCATAATTGCCTTGAAGTTTTATTTTATTGGCAGTAATATCTTGAAATAGTTTTTTATGATTGCCATTATAAGTACCTTTTAAAAAAGCACTTGTTAAAGTATTACCTTCATTTATTTCTTGTACTACTAAATTGTTATCTACATAAATGGTGTGACCCCATTCTAATAAAACAGTATAACCTAATCTTAAATAAAGTAAATCAATTATATTAAACTGTTCTGTATCATATGCTTTTATATTAACCGTAGTTTCTCTAATTGAACCTCTGTTTCTGTTTTTAGATTCTATAGAAGTAATACCAGCCATTGGTCTATAACCTTGAGAAAAATCACCTGTTTTATATGCTTCTTCTAACCCTCCTCTAAGTTTTTTTCCAGAGTTTGTTGCTGTACCTCCAAATAGTACATAACTTTGGGCTAATAAATCTTTAGCACCACTATATCCAGGAATTTTATCACTTATATTACTGACATCTACTGATGAACTTAGTTTTATCCAAGTTCCTCGTCCATTTAAATAACGCAACTGATTATTGGACCTATTAGCAGCACCAAATACTTTTTGTCTTGCTTTTATTTGTTCTACAATTTCAGATTTAAAACCTTCTCCTATTATATTTCCCATAATTAAGAATTTATTTGATTAAAAACATTATAAACTTCTAAAGGATTATTAGGAATACGAATTTGAACACCTTCTGGAATTATTAATGAATTTTGAGGTAAAACAGGTAATGTTCCTGCACCTGCATTTCCAGTATTTGCTATAGAAATAACCCACCATAATGAACTATCACCATAATATTGTTGTGCTAAAACATCAAATCTATCTCCTTGAGTTGAAATAACATATATGTCATTTTCAGATAAGGGAACCTCAGGATAACGGGATGTTCTATAAACCGTTTTTCCATCTATTTTTTCTTTAGGTATATTTTGATATCTATTAATCATTATAAAGGTGTTCCATTTGGTGCTACTATACTTATAAATCTTGCTCCTACTTCTGGTAGGTAATTTGGAATTGGGGTAAAATTAAATCCACTAACTTTAATAACATGGGTCAATTGGGAAATAGTATTATCTTTTTCCAATTGACCCATGTTATTAACATTAGGTTTCATTGCTATTTCCCAAGTTGAATCTTCTGCCATTTCTAAAGAAAAACCTTCTATATATCCTGGGAGGTTATAAATGTATCCTCCTACAGTTAAATTAACTAATGGACCTTGCATAAATCCATCTACATATTTAGGGGCTGTCATACCTGCTAAATAGCTTAGTCTTTTATACATTGGAAGTAATTCTTCTCTTGATAAAGCAGCAACAGTCCAAGATAATGAAATTTTTCTAGTTTGACCAGAATAAGTATAAAAATTTTCTCCTCTACCAACATATTGTTGAGTATTTAAGGTTGCAGAATAATTATCTGATATTCCTCCTAAAAATGCTCTAAAAACTAATGTACTACCTCCAAATAAACTTTGAATTCTAAATTGAACTAAATCATCATTAGATAAATCTTCTCCTACGGCTTCAGCATTGATTAAATCTAAAGCTTTATAAGTAGTTCCATCTTTATTTCTAATTCCTTTACTAAAATCAGAATAATCTTTATTTTGTCTATTTTGACCAGGATTACCTAGTAAATTTTTAACTCCTATATTATTACCACTATAATCAATATAATCTAGTGGAACAATATTTCCTGTTTGTTCATATCCTTGAGCAACATTTTCATTTGCTATTTTTCTACGTAATATTTTTCTAAAATCTTCTTTTATTGAAGGTGAATATCTTGAAGGATTTGAAACAATTAAATCTTCTTGATTATATGTTATAGCACCATTAGCATAAATAGAAGAAGCACCTTGATTTGAGGGTGTATTAGGTCCTGGAGGTTCTTCAAAAGGGGTTAAATATTCTGGTCCTTCAGGAGTAATATTAGTATTATAAACACTATTAGATTTTAATTTTTGACCTGTTATTTCATTAAAATAATCTGATGGAAATAATTTTATGTTAGCACGAATACTATATATATTACTAATATTTTTTCCAGAAATAGGATTATATTTTTCAGTATCTGCTTTGGGAGTCCATGTATTAGGTCCAACAGCTTCAGTGTTAATTTCTAAAGAACCTGATTTGTAAACATTATTATACCATAATGGGTTACCATCAAAACCACGTTTTTGTTGTTCAATTGTAAAGACACCAAATGTTAAATCATAAATACTATTTACTTCGGAAATTCCATTTAATAATGGGTTATATCTACTAAATTGTCCATTAGCTGTTACACTAGCTGAAATATTTTGTTTGGGTGTCCATGTTAAAGAACCATAAGGAATGTTAGATAAACTTGATGATTGAGGAGAATTTACATTAAAACTAGGTAATTCATCATTATAAAAATTCCCACCAGCATCAAAAAAAATACCTCCTTTAATCCAAGGTTTAGTTCCATCTCCAGCTTCTACTTGTAAACCACCTACTTGTTTATTATCAATATTTACTGATTTGTAATTAATCCCATTAGTTCCATAGAAAAAAGAACCAGAATTTACTGATTGGGGATTATTTTTTCCTGTTCTAAAAGATGAATAGGCAATATTTGTTTTTCCAACACCTAATGCTGAACCTGGACCTCCAATATAATTTAATAGTACAGGTGATGCTTTTCCACTAGCTAATCCATTAGGATTAATAGTAGTTCCTTTAGTAAAACCAAAATTACTTACTGTTTCATTTTTATTAATACTATTATATATAGTTACTAATCTATTTAGATCTGTGGGTTGTGAAGATTTTACTTTTACGCTGTATAAATTATTATTATTAGAATAAGCTCCTGTTTCAGCAAAAGGATTTAAACCTTGTTTATTTAAATGTCCTCCAATATTAACAACCCCTGCTTGAGCTAATGTAGATAATGGAGTATAAACTCCTTCATTTAATATTCCACTAGTTTGAGTACGAACAGCGGTACGAGATAATAAATTTTGTTTAGCAAAAAAAATTAATCCATTTGGAGATTTAGTATCAATAAACATTTTAGTTAAACGTTTAATATCTGTTACTGTATCTCCTATAGCATTAACACCTCCTCGTAAAATAAAATCTTCTCTAGGACCTAGAGTATTAAAACTATCAGGAATAGGAGTTTGAATATAGGGTTGACCACTATACCCTCCTCCGATAGTATCCTTCCCATACCTTAGGGACTTAAGATCAGTTTTTAGGTCAATTAAACCCATTATTTAGGAGGGTTATCTAAATATTTTTCTGGCGTTTTACCGTCTAAATCTAATTGTGATTTAGTTAAACTAGCGATTTGAACTGTTTGTTTATCATATTCTAAAGGTTTTTTACCGTCTAAATCTAATTGTGATTTAGTCAAACCAGCAATTTGAACAGTTTTCTTGTCGTACTCTAAGGGTTTTTTACCATCTAAAGTAGTTAATAGTGAACCTGCGGTTGTTAATTTATTTAATAAGTTTGACATAATATTTTTTATTATAAATATTGTGATTATTGAACTTTAGACGTACCCATAGCAAAACCTGTTCCTACTTTAGTTGAATCCATATAAATGTTAGTTTCTTTTGCTAAAATTTGTTGTAATAATGATTTTATTTCTGTTAATTCTGAGGATGATTTGTTTTCTTCACCTCCTCCAAACAGTGATTCAATAGCACCTCCAATAGCATTTCCTACTGCTGCTAAAGGACTTACTTCAGCAAATTCATTTAATGATTCTAATTTATCAGAGTCTATTTGATTTAAAGCTTCAGCTACACTAAACAATGCTGTAGCCATTTGGGTTAATGAATTGGCAACTGTTTGTAAAGGATTAGCCATACTAGCTAATGTTTCTAATTGACTTAAAACACCATCTCCCGCAAAGAAAGAAACAATACCTGCTGCCCCCATAGCTACAGCAAAAGTTCCGAACCCAGCAGCCAAAGCAATAAGAGCTCCAGCTATAGCATATGTAGAAAGTGCCATTTGTGGAGTTATAGCTTTTTGTAAAGAATCAAAAAAAGATGCAGCATCAACTCCTTGAACTAATTTTAAAGCCATAGCAAAAGGTATTAAAGAAGCTCCCAATACAGCAAAAGCTGCGGCTCCAGCTATAATAAAAGGAGCAATAAATCCTAAACCAGCAGCTGCTAATGATAATAAAGGTAAAGCTATAGAAAAAGCTATTATAGAATTAGTGTCTATTCCTTCTAATAATGAAAAAGCAAAAGCTGCGGGAATAAGGGATAAACCTAATATACCCATTGCTAAAGCACCTTGAATAACTTGGCCACCTATTTTACCTATAAGAGCCATAGTTAATCCTAACATACTTAATGATGCTGAAAAAGCTAACATTTGTATAGGGTCAACATCTTCAACCATTTTTAAAGCTAAAGCAAATGAACCACCTAACGCTAATCCAGCGATACCTATTGCTAGTGCACCTTTTACTACATCCCCAAACTGTTTACCGATTGATGCCAAACCATCACCTAAACCTTTTAAAAATTGTTTTATTCCTTTACCAGCATCTCCCTTAACTCCCTTTGTTTTATCGGCTGCCTTTCCTACTCCTTCACTTGCTTTTTCTGCTGCTTCTTTTGTTTTATCAGCACCACCAGCAAAAAAATCTTTTATTTTACCTCCAGCTTCTTGTAGGCCTCCTTTTTTAAATAAACCTAAAAATCCTTTAGCTAAATCTTTAGTAACCGAAAGACCTTCTTTAAGACCACCTACAAATCCCTTTGTTAAAGAAATTATTTTAGGAAGAGTAGCCATTGCTATAACACCAAATACTATACCTAAAGTTACAGTATTACTTAAAAGATAATTTAAGGGAGTTAAAAGCATTCCTAGCAATTGAGTAAGTTTTTCTACTGCTTTAGAAATTTGTTCTTGAGCACTTAACCTTTGAGCTTCAGCTAAACTAATATCAGCAGCTTTAGCAGCTTGTTCTGCTGAAAGACCATTTTGGATTTTTTGTTGATATATCATATTAGCCATTTCTTCTCTACTCATACCCATAGATTTAGCAATAGCTTCTTGTTGTATTCTATTACCTGAAGAAAATGAAGATAATACTTCTTGGTTTTTGCCTATTTCTTTACTTAATGTAGCAATATCATTATTTAAAGCTGCTTCTCTTGCTTTTTCTAAATTTAAATCTTTGCCCGTTAATAATTCAGCCTCTAATTCATTAGAAATAGATTCTTCAAAGTTAAGTAATGATTCTGCTATTTTATCTACTTGTTCTAATGATAATCCTAATTTTCTAGCTTCCATAGCTGCTTCAGCTATTCTTTCAGGATTACTTCCTAAACTTATAGTTAAAGCAGATGATGCATTTCCAACATCAGACATTACTTGTCCAAAATTTAATGCTGCTCCATTAGTTTTAACAAAACTTTGAAAACCATGTTCAATAGCATGAGCATTATCTACCAATTCAGTTCCTGTAACTTTAGATAACTTGGCTAAATTGGCTGCTTCTTTAACAGCCATACCCATATTATCTGTTAATTCAGCTACTTCAACAATTGTTTCAGGAGTAAAAACTACTGAGGCATTTACACCTAATTCTTTACTTAATTCAGAAGCTGCTTTAATATATTCAGCAGAGGTTGTGATTTTACCATTTAAGGTATCAAATACATCAACATTTTGTCCTGTTAATTTTCTAAATTCACGTTGTGATTTTTCTAATTCACCAAAACCTTCAACCATAGCTGCAATTACTACAGTTGGATCTGTTAAAGTTTGTTTTAAATTAGAAAAAGCAACTTTTACCCCCTCACCTAAAACCCTAAGTCTACTAACCTCTTTGCCTGAACGAACTGCTTCATCAGCAAATTCTTTCATATGTTCAGTAACTTTTTCTAGGTTAAAACCTTTAGCAAATTTTCCTAAAAATTCTTCAACTCCAATTAAAAAATTACCGGCAATACCTAGTTTTTGGTTTATTTGATCTTGAATATTTGCTTCTTTTTTTTTACCTTCTACATTTTTATCTTGTAATTCTTTTGTTTGTAAAGCTAAAGCTAATCGTTGTGTATCTAAATTAGTTGATTCAAGAAGTAAATCTAATTGTTGATCTTGAACTGATAATTCGTTATATAAATTAGCTAATTCTGCTTTACCTAAAGCTAATTGTGCTTCATCAGCGTCTACTAAAGCATTTGTAACTTCATCTATTTGTTCTAAAATAGATAATTGTTTATTTCTTGTTTCAAATATTTTATTAGCAGATTGTTGTTCTTTTTCACTTAGTGTTTTTCTGGCTGAAAGTAATTCTCTTTCTAAATCTAAAGAAAGTTTTTTATCTTTAACCATTTCTTTAGCTAAATCCCCTGATCTTCCTAATTCAACAACATTTTGTTTTGCTGATTGTTGGATTTTATCTGCTAGATTAACTGCTTCTTTATCATAGTCATTTAACTTAGTTTTTATCCCTAGAAGCTCTTTATATTCTTCTTTTAATGTTCTAGATTCTTGAGTCAATTTAGCTGCTAATTCAATAGCTACTTTACTAAATTGATCGTTTTGATTTGGTTCGGCCATTATAAACTTAGTTTATTATAAATATTAAAAAACTAAAAAAAGTGGGCATCATTTATATGATGCCCTTTTTCCTGTTGGAGCTACTGGTGGTTTAGGTATGCCTTTTTTATTAGTCCAAGATGCTTCGGCTTTTTTCTGTTCTTGGTTTTGATTTTCGTAAAATTCTTTAATTTTATTAAAAGTAAAGTTACGTAACCATATAGGCATGTTGTAAATAGTGTAATAATCATATCCACCTTGTCCATGAAACACCATTTCATGAATTTGAGTAAATAAAGTTAGTCTATATTCCGGCGTCAGGCCAAAAAAAGCTAAGATTAATAGGTACACTGACGCCCTCCTCGATGCCATTGGGACCATCATAATCAAAATTAATTTCTATTTCAGGGGTTACTGAACGAATATATTCTCTAAATGCTCTAGCGTCTCTAGCTAATAACATATTATCAACAAATTGTCTAACTGTTTTGTTTTCAGCATTTCCATCAACAGCTATAATAATATGCTTTAAACGAGTAGTTAATTCTGGGCTAGAGTCTTTATGTAATTTTTGTAAACCTTTAATTTCCTCAGAAATTTTCTTTTCATCACCATGGGTTAATAATTTAAAAGTTAAAGTATGGCCTGTTGTAGGTAAGGTGTATGAAAATTCATTTTTACCTTTTTTCCATAAAGATTCATCTACTTTATTAGGTTCTAATGTACTTAAATCAACAATACATTTTTCTCCTTTATACATAAATTCATAATCCTTACCATAACCTAAAACACGAGCCGCAATCATAATTGCATTTTTATCTACTAAAAATAAGTCATTATAATCAAATTTAGTTACAATTAAAGACTGTAATAATTTATCAATAACAACTCCTTTTTCAATATAAGCTCTGTTGGTTAAAATGTCTTCTTCCTTAGCAGTCATGTACTTCATTTCAATTTTTCCTGAAGCTAAGGGATGATTTTCGGGATAAAGTAAACCTTTTGAAGGTAACTCAACCATTTCTGTTGGAAACTTTAATTCGCTCATAAACTATTTTTGATTATAAATATACAAGAAAAAAAGAAGCTCGCAAAAAATGCGAGCTTTCTTTAATTTATTTTTATTTTTTATTAGAAATTCAATACACAGTAATCCATACCAATTGTTAACGATAAGTTAATAGCTGTGTCTGCTGTATCCCAGTTATATTCACCAAAGTTAGCACCTTTAATAAATGCACCTTTAATTATCCATTCGGAAACGATATCACCTACAGGACCTAATACGTCAATAGTTAAATCTTTTTTATAGAAATCCGAATAACCATCTCTACCAGTTACTGATTCATGGTGTAAACGTACCCATTCCATAGTAGCTTGAGCCCCTGATGGAGTAATAGGGTCAAATAAAGTCATAGTTAAATCACTCCATTTGGTTTTACCTTTTACTTTAGTATAAACGTTAATATGGTTAAGAACTACTTCACCTTGTTCAAGAGTTACAGCAGATATTGCTTTGATTGTATAAGATGGAATACCATCAACATACATAATGAATCGGTTCGCCTGTTTTGGTTCGAAGGCGGTAAAAAATATTTCGTTTGGATCTAAGATTGCCATGTTATTATTTTATTTTCGTTTTGTTATAAATATTCCGTTTTTAAAAAATTATGCAGGGAAAGTTGCTCCAGTTGGTAATATATTAAAGTTCAAGTAAATGAATTCGGCTGTCTTGGTTGGCTGTAAGAAAATTTGGCCTACTAACTGATTTCTATCGATTACATCAGGAGTGTTGTTACTATCATCCATAATTACTTTGAAAGCATATAAACCTTGACGTTGTTGAACTGATTCCATAAATGGATTAACTTGAGCCAAAAATTGATTTCTTGTAGCAATAGTGTTTTGTTCAAATACCAAGTTATTAGCAACTTGAGAAATATAAGATTTAAGAGAAATTAACAAGCGACGAACGTTTACACGATCAAGGGCAGAAGCTTTTGTTTGTAACGTTTTCTGACCATATACTACAACTCCAGTTCCAGGGAATGTAGCAATCGGGTTAACTTTATTAGTGTATAGAGTGTCGCGGTTAGCTTGAGATAATTTCTTTTCAGCTCTTACTACTGTACTTAAACCACCTCTATTAATACCAGCGGGTGCAAACCAAGGTTCAGCCACATTATCATTATAAGCATAAACACCTGCTATCATAGTGGAAGCAGGTACAAACACTAATTGTGCAGAACTAGGATCAATTGTTTGAACCCAGGGCCAATAAGAAGCAGCATATGAAGTATTTTTAGCATTGGCTTGAGCAACTGTTGCTGTAATACTTGAACCATAAGGTACTAAATCAGTTACATATATGTTGTCACCCCTATTCATTGTATTATTAATAATAGTATTTACTTGAGCAGAACCTAAAGGTGCTTCACTAGCAAACAAACCAGGAGTAATCAATACATTAAATCTGTAATCATCCTGGTTGGATAATAAATTAATCATAGTATCATAACTAGAACTATTAATACCCTGAATATTAGTTACACCTGATTGGATTAAATCATAATATTTATTATTACCTCCATAAAATAAATCACCTGTGGCTCCAGTAAATGAACCACTTGCATTTGTGGGAATAGAACCTGTAAATTGGGTTTTTGCAATTCCATTATTATTGAAATAGAAAGGTGTAGGTGTTGAAACTGAAGCTACATAAACATATCTTGAAGCATTAGGATAAGAACCACTTACTTCAACCTGATTGTCTGTAGCATTATAATTTTTAACTTGATCACCAATTACTCTAGCTACATAATTAGGAGCTGTTGGATCCATTGATAAGTTAGTCCAAGTTTCTAATACAATTTGATCGTTTGTTGTATCATCACCTTGTCTAATCAATAATGAGAAAGTTCCTGATGATGTATCACGGTTTGCGATTTGCCATCTAATATTATCTGCTGAACCTGAAGCTAATGAACCACTTGTATCTAATGAGCTTGAACTATTCATGATAGTTCCTTCAGAAATAGTTTTTAACTGTAAAGCTACAGATCCGCTTACGTTTAAAATAGCAGATCCATTACTTGTAGAACCAGAGGTAAAAGCAGATGTAAATGAACCACTTACTACTCTTGCTACTAATAAAGTTTCTCCACCATTTAAAAAATAATTATAGGCGGCAATAGAAGTAAAATAAGAGTAAACAGCACCTCCACTAACAAAAGTATTACCAAATTTATTTTGATAATCACTATAAGTAGTACAAATAGTAGGTTGGTTTACAGGTCCTTTAACAGTAGGACCAATAATGGCCGCCCCTACAGCTATAGGTTGTTGGGATACAAATGACTGGTCGTTTTCTCTTGATAGTACACCAGGGGATATTAAGGTTTCTGCCATGTTCTAAATTAATTTATTAGGTTTTATTCTATAATAAATATCACAAAGAAATTCAAAATTAATCTATAGCCGTAAAATCTCCACTATTTAGATCTACAGAACCTTTACCATACTTATTTGTAATTTCTTGACCAATTTGGAATTCTTCTTGTTTAAGTTGATTTAAAAGTTCAATTAACGATTTTTTTTGTAATTCTAATTCTTGAATTTGAAACTCTACATATCCAAAATCAATTGTTAGTTTGTCTCTTTTAGTTTGAAGATTTTTTAATGATTGTAACTCTTCGGGTGTAATTGTTTGTTTTTCCATATAATATTAACTTTGATTAACATTTATTAAATACCATCCTGTTGTAGGAAATACTGGGGGGAAGGCAGTACCAATGTATTGGAATGTAAGATTATTTACATCTCCAATTCCTAAAGTATCAGCTGTGGCGGTAGTACCAGCACTAGCACTAGTGCCACTAATTCCATATACATTAACCCCTGAGGCAGATATTGCTATAAAAAGTGTATTTAAAGCAGTTGATTGATATTGGGGAACAAAATTTATTTGTTTGCCAGAGGCTACCCCCGCGGAAGTAAAACGTAGCCCTAAAGTTTCAGTTGCAGATTGGGAAACATATATATTAAAAGGGGCATTACCATCAATTAAATAAGGATTAGTAGATGCTGTGTAAGTAACATTGTCTATTCCTACAAAACTAGGAATAAAATTAGCAGTATTTTCAGCATAAGAAGCGGTTACAGCATAAGATGCTGATGTGGCAGCAGAAGCAGTACCTGCAAAATTAGTAACCGTTAAGGTTTCAGTAACAGGATTAAATTTAGGACCAGTAGCAGCATAATATAAGGCTGAAGTTGAACCTGTTGATGCTAAATAAGGAATAGTAAATTGGTTATCTGATACTATGTTTTGGGGTCTAATTGTATTTGCTCTTATGGCATCTCCAAAATAACCTGAACCTGTAGTACCTGATGAAAGAATAAGCGAGCCTGAAATAGTTATATCATAAGCTGCTGTTCCTGTTAAAGCATTTATACTTTGTGTTATTTGAGCGGCTGTAATTACTTGCCCATCTACTATACCTGTTGTTGAAAGAGTTAGTGCCATTTGTAATAAATATTTATGATTTTGTTTTTTTTACCAAATCGTTTTAATACCCAACATCAAATTTTGAAGTTTCTAAATTTATTTTACTCATAATTTTAATTTACTAAATACTTGTAATGGTTTTATTGATTTTTGACAAACATGCTGTAATTCTGTTCCTTTATATACAGGGCACCAATCCCAATCTCCAGCATTAAATACATGTATTGGGTCATTCCAACAAAATATACAAACATTATCATTATAAATTCTAGTTATATTAGAAGTAAATTCATGACCAGGACGAGAAAAACCATTAATCATATAAGTATGATTTCCTAAAGCCCAGTTAAACCAAGATAATCCAGAACCTAATCCAATGAAAGCATCAGCATAATATAGATAATTAGCTACTTTATTTAAAGGTTCTCCAAATATATTTTTTGTGCCTTCTATTTTATAAGGTTTTTGGGTTAAAACTATTATTTCATATCCTAATTTTCTTATTAATTTAGACAATTCAACCCAATTTTTATAATCCCATTCTTTACAACCAGAGGTAGCATTAGGAGCAAATACAACATATTTTCCATCAATTGGTTTATTTAATTTTGGAAATGTTAAACCATAGTTTAATTCTTTAAATTCTAAACCTAAAATATCTGTTGCTGTTTGTTGTAATGGTATTAAATTCACTTGATTTGGACTCATATCAAATCTATCCCATCTTCCAGAATCTCCTTTTATCCATCCTATTCTATACACAACATAACATTCTGTGGAATCTCCAGGTTCTATAAACTCAATATCTTTATATGCTTCTAATCCTTTAAACCATTTATTATGAAAGGTTGACAATATAACTTTACAACCATGTTTTTTAGCAAATTCAACAGCATATGGAGTCCAGGCAATCGTATCGCCAATACTTTTTGATTCTAAACCAATTAATACACGTTTATTACGCAAATCAAATTCATTCACGATAACCCCATCAATTCTTATTTTCCATTTGGTATAATACCTTCTAGAACACGTAGTCCACATGTTATTAGTAATAGTATCATCATAAATTACATTATTATTTTCATCTAAAAATTCAATTTTATATTGTTTTACTTCATCTCCTATTACTTCAACTTTAGGACCATCAATATAATTAATTTTTATTTCATTTTTTTGAGGAACATAAGGATGTTTTTGATTAAACTCCAATATTGCTTTTAGGCCAATTTTACCTACTTGTTCCCAACTAAAATCTTTTCTAAGTTCATTAGATTCTTGTAAAGATTTTTCTTTAACTTGAGAATAAAATTCATAAGTAAATCTCATTTGTTGAGATAAATGTTCAAAGTCCGGTTCATAATAGTTACCTGGTAGATTACTCATTTTATATCTAGCGTATGAATTAACATCTGCGGGTTTTTCTCCGATTATATTTACAGGTATTCCTTTACCTTCAGCAAATTCTAATTGACCTGAGCAATTAGAGTAGATGGATGGTATTCCACAGGCCATTGCTTCAATTAGGGGTAAATTCCAACCTTCGGAACGAGCACAAGATACAAATACATGGCATGATTTTAATATTTTAATATAATCCTCTTTTGAAGGAAAATGAATAATTTTAACACGGGGGTCTAATAAATTATAATGAGCTAACCTTTCTTCTGTGGTTTCAAATCCATCCATATCTTTACCCCACATATTATCTATTGATACAATTAAATCAATAGGTTCGTCTTTATTAAATGTTTTAAGAAAAGTTTCAATAATTTCTTTTGTTGATTTTCTATAATCCCACCTACCGGCTAAAAAGAATTTAAATCTACCATCAGATGTTAAT
>Ga0194115_10003741_pt1 | contig 16879 bp, 11 predicted proteins | sample TA2MahsurfametaG_3_FD_148656 | JGI IMG/M metagenome (GOLD analysis project Ga0194115, IMG submission 148656) | Freshwater microbial communities from Lake Tanganyika, Tanzania - TA2015002 Mahale S4 surface | ecosystem: Environmental > Aquatic > Freshwater > Lake | place: Tanzania: Lake...
AAACCCAAAATTTATCATCTACAGTATTATCTATACAAGTTTAGATTTTATTGAGATAGATATGTTATGAAACATAAACATTTAGGAGTAGTCAATTATGGCATTCAAATTAGAAGTATCTGATATGGCATCTATTGCATCTGAGTATGCAAGTCAATTAGGAGGAGTATTTAAAAGGAATATGAATGGATATCCTGCTTTTGTGAATTGCAAGTGTCCAAAGTGTGGGGAGAATATTGCTGCATTGTATGCAAGTAGGAATTCAGACAACTGGATTTTGGGTTGTCCCAGTGACAAATGCAAATACAGCAAGTCCTTGTATCATTCGATCCTGGAATCTGGAATCCATCACCTGAAGGAACAGTTACACGATCTATACAACAAAAAAAGAGATGAGAATTATGTTTGGTGGTATGAACGTAAATATGGATGGAAACCAATCAAATCCAGGAACTGCAGGACTCACCACAAAGTGGAGAACCAATCAAAATCATCAAGTAAGGATGGTTCTGTAGGTGGTCCTGGATAAAAGACCATTCCCATCAGCGATGAAGTGACTACTGGACCATACAGAGGTCATCTGGATGGTTACTGTCATAGACCTGCCTTGAGTTTCAGGTCTATCCCATATCCCTAATCCAAATCAAAGGTCAGAAACTCACTGTCCTCAAGTTGACTTTTTTCTAATCCAGATATATCATTAAGAGTACAGTCATGATTGAAAAAATCATTGTGAAATTAAAATGGTTGGTACAAATCACTTCAATCAGTCTTTCTATTATTGCTTTAATTAATAATCCTGTTTTTGGAAGATCACCTTGCCCTGATGCTGAACTTGATTTCGAGAGATTGCATGACCCATTTGAACTTGATGAGTTATGGGGAGAAAAATGGAAAGGTCGTGGTGTTCCTACAAGTTATTATCTCTGGATTATTCCAGTTAAAAATACACAAGGCATAAATTTCGAAAAGACATTAAAAAGTCTAATATTGGTCAAGAAATATCATCAGACTACTGATCCTAACCTTTCGTGCCAGGCTTATCCTGACGAAACAAAGATGAGCAGGGAACTATTCAATTGCATTAGCAAATCAGGATTAAAATACACTTTTGATGATGACTATGGCAATGAACGCTACATAATTGATTCCAATGGCAATAAGATAAAAACAAAATTTAAAAGTGCTGAATATTCGAGTCTTGGATCTTATCCAGATTGCAGGAGTAAATATCTTTTTGAATTTCAATTAAAACCTATGTTTCTTGATGATGGTTACGGGAATGCTATAAGAATGCCATACTTGATGCTTTATGAAGTACATACATTTAACATGAGAGTAATGCCTAAGAATACAATCACAATTCCCAAGTTTTAATTCATTCCCAAATATATTCTGTACCTCTACATTGACCACTTATTCTTGTTGTTATTGGCACTTGACTTGAATGTTGAGTGTCTGTTACTATTCCATTAGAGTCAACTTCAGATCTAGTGTAATATCTTGTTTGATATTGAGTGTAATCAAGTGATATCAGTTCTGATAGATTTCTAGATGACCTAACTTTTCTGTTGGGACTTGATTGAACATAACCATTCTCTAGGCACTTGTTCCAAATAGAATTAATTTGATCTTGGTTGCAATCAGAGCAAAGAACATTGTTTAATACTTTAGATACATTTGAGGGGGGACTGAGTGACTGATTCTCTTTGTTTTCTTGGTTATCTAATCTCAATCTATCATTTACATATGACCTACATGAGGTCAATAGTAAGATGATCATTAGGATTCCTGAGATTTTAAAGTTTAATTGTTGATTCATCTTGAGATGATTCAATCAATCCTTTAATCTAGGTCAAAGGTCAGAAACTCACTGTCCTCAAGTTGATTTCTCTTCACATTCACCAACTGATTTGTCATCTTTCTGATGTTGTGATTCTTGTAGTGCATTTCCATTGTTTTGATGGTATGACCCACAAGGTCTGCAACTACAGTAACTGGAACACCCATCTCAAGGCGTTTGTTAATAAAGAATGCTCTACAGGAATGAAAAGTGTAGTTCTTATCAAATTCAATACCTTTGTCTTCTTGAAACTCCTTCTTGCATTCATACCAGAGTTTTCTGAAGAATGTATCTGTTAATGGTTCCCCAACAAAATGGTCTGCACGCGAATGAACTGTGCCAATGTTTCTGAACACATACTCTGACTTCTTGGGAACTGTTCCCTCAGCATTCTTGTAGATCGTGCTGATTTGTCTGAAATAAATGCCAGCAGGGCAAATTACCAACCTTCTTCCTGTTTTGGTATCTGGACTCACACTGATTTCTGCAATGACTCTTTCTCTTTTTTTACCTTTGCTATCAACCTCAAATCTCTTCTTTAGAATCACATCAGACCATTTCAACTTAAGAGCTTCAGAGGTTCTGAGACCTGAGTTCACCAAAACTTTCAAAAAACAAGCAAAGACCTCCCTGTAGAACAGATTTTTCTTGGGTTGTCCTTTGAGGTTGTGAGTCCTCTTAACCCAAGACCTCAGATACATAACCATCTGTTGCCAGTCATCTTCGTCCCAAGATGGATTGCTTTCAATATTCTTCCTGTAGTCATATTTGATGAATGGATATTCAATATTTTGAACAAAGAACTGTTTCTTCCTGCACCAATCAAAATATCCTTTGAATGATGAAAGTTCAGTGTTGATAGTTTGGTCAGTTGGTGGGTCAGGATTATTTTTGTGATACTTCTTGTCCCAGTTCTTAGTTCTTCTCCATTTGACATACTCATCCAACAGATTTGGTGGAATATCACTTGGTCTTGAATATGGTTGCAAAAACTGCTCTAATTTTTTTAGTGATGTTTTCTTGGTTTGAAGAGTATGATTTCTAATCTGCTTTGTTTCAAACAAATCTTGTAGGTAATTCAAATACTGTTCAAGTGACTCCTGTGTGGTTGGTTCAAATGGACTTCCTCCTAACTCGATCTGATTCTGCAAGGTTCTCCATTTTTCCAAGCAGCGTGCAGTTGCAACATTTAAATCATCAGTTCTAAGGGATAAAACCTTGTATTTTCTGTCACCACAATACATTCTCATATACCAAACATCATTCTTCATTTGCTGATGTTTGAATATTATGAGTTTTGAACCCATTATTTCTACTTTGTCTTTATAGAAATTTTTCTTGTTGTAACTATTTGATGATTCAAGTTTCTGCTGGTGCTTTAGATATTGCTTGATTACTTCAAGTTGTTCAGTTGTTGGATTGGGGGGCAGGTCCAAGATTGAGACAGGTTGAGACCTGTGGGTTGCTTAGATGCAAGGAATGTTACAAGGGTTTGTCAAGAGCAGTTGCTGCAGTGTGTTTGCTCCCCTGCACAATGCCAGAGTCAAAGAATGCCATTCTGCTTCTTATTGAGAAATCCTTAGCAGCACTGACTTCTTATTGAGAACAGCACCAGAGGCAATGTTGTGGCATTGCAACATTTGGTGGGTCTCAGGGTCAAGAGTCCAGTGGTGGTGGAAGGAGTTGCTGGAAGGTTGCAAGGATTGTGACCAAGACCACTGAGAACAGGTAGGGGTCCACAGGGGTGGATTCCACTACAGAGCAGGTGCATATACAGGACTACTCATCTACAGTCAAATCAGGTTGTTATATTTCTCAACAAAAACCATCAGGTTGACCACTGGATGGACCTGGAAAGACAGATTGCTGATGAATACTGGATTTCTTACTTGGTCTTTTTCCTAATATATCAAGTATGATGGTGGTCCAGTGGCACCACAGATGGAATCCCTTGTGGAACTGGACCAACAACTCCTGCAGGTCTTCCTGTGATGTGCAAATCCAATAGAAGCGGGCAGAGTGCCACCATCAACCAAAGTCAACTGGAACTGTTCTGCAGCAATCTCCCAGAGAAATATTCTCTTCTTGCAGAATTGATGTATTTCAGTGCTGGACGTGTGTCAGAAATCAGGACCATCAAAGTCAGGAATCTAAATTTCTCAGATGGAATACTGACCCTGGAAAAGTCCACCACCAAGACAAAGACCACAAGACAAGTGCCAATACATCCAAATACCTTGCATCACTTGAAGAGTTGGGTCATTCAGAATGAACTCAAGGATTCTGACTTTGTGTTCTTCACTGACAGTAAGAATACAAAGTTCAAGGCAGGAGAAAAAGCAATTTCAACTCAAAGTGTGGACCAGTTCTTCAGAACTGCATTTGACTGGGTAGGAGTCAAGGGTGGTTCAACTCATTCCTTGAGAAGGTCAAGGTTGACCCACTTACTTAAAAAAGGATGGGATTTAAGAGAAATAATGATTATTAGTGGTCACAAAACACTTGCTGCACTTCAACAATATCTACACGTGGACCAGTCAGAAACATTCCTCAAATACAAAACTCTGTTTGAAGAAGAAATGAATTAAACCTAAAGAAGACATCACATGATTGCAGGTCTTCTTCTCAGTAGCTACTTTGAAGGATATGCAGGATCGTGATGAGAATTGAGTCAGTCCCAGTAAAAGAAATCAAAGTCAGGTTCAGACTCCGCAATCCATCAGAAGGGAAAGTCCTTGAGATTGCGGAATCAATCAATCAGATTGACTTAATTAATCCTGTGACAATTGATTCAGAGAAGAATCTCATAGCAGGATTCCATAGGCTACTGGCATTCAAACACCTGGATAGGAAGGAAATTCCGTGTATTGTAAGAGAACCTGACCCCAGATTTGCGGAACTTGTAGAGATAGATGAAAATCTGATGGTAAATCAATTGAGTCCCTTGGAATGCGGTCAACACATTCTGAAAAGGGAAGAACTTCTAAGTCAACTGGGACTCTTATATGAACGTGGGGACAACAGATTCACAATCAAAGAAGAAAAACTCAGTGTTGAAGACCTTGCAGAATCAATTGGTCACAGTAGACGTTCTTACTGTATGAGAAAACAGATTGCATCCAATCTCCATCCAGAGGTTCAGGACCTCTTGGTTGGAACAGAATTTGACATTCTGACTGAACTGGTGAAACTTAGTTCAGAGGAAGACCATATCCAGTTGAAGGTATGCAACCTTCTAATCACAGGCAAATGCACAAACTGGAAGACAGCGTTCTATGAAGCAAAATATGATGACTTCAAATTGAACAGATTCAAGACAGATCGAGTTCCATTCAACATTGAAGAAAGATATGGAACGTTCCCACAATCCATTATGAGGTTCAAGAAGGTAGATGATGAACTCAGCAAGGTGGTCAGACTGGTCAACAATAATGACCACCTGAGAGTCCAGAAAGGTGAACTGAACTTTGGGGAGACAGTCATCAAGTTGCATCAGATGAATCCTCAACAAGCTCTTTTCAGTTTGGATTACTACACACGTGAAGGAGACCTAATACTTGACCCATTTCAAGGAAGAGGAACCACTGCAATCACATCGCTCCATCTGAACAGAAGGTTCATTGGGTTTGAAATCAACAAATTAGCATTGGATAGAACATCAGAAGTCATCAGAAAGAATATGGATGTTCCAGAAGACCAATGGAAAATCTATGAAGGATGTGGTTGTGCAATGCAAGAACTTGAGAATCAGTCAGAGTGCATTGATGCTGTGTTCACAAGTCCTCCCTACTACCTGAAGGCAGAACCATATTCAAAGGACCCTAGAGACCTTTGTAATATGACTGTTGAGGAGTTTGACCAGAAGATAGATAAACTCTTTAGGAACCTTTCCAGGGTCATCAAGACCAGTAACTTCAAAAAGCGCAAGTTCTATCCCATCATCATCACTGTTGGAACTGCAAGAAATGGTGCCAATGGAATATTGGATATGGATTGTTCATTCCAAAACATTGCCAAAAGATATTCTCTGACATTGTGGGACAAATTATTTGTGCAAACAGTTAATCCACATCTTGTGACATCAATTCAAAGAAACTATGAACTAAGAATGGTTCACAAAAACTATGAAGTTCAAATGGTATGGATGAAGATTGATTAACAAGAATTCCATCCTATCGACCAATAGACCATTAGAAATATAGATTAGAATTTTGAATGATATTGTATGAATGCTGAAAAAATCTCAATGATAGTTGGAGGAGGATTTGCATTGTATGGATTAGTATTTTTTCTATCTGGAGGAGGGGTTAGCAAAGATTGCACTTCATTGGCGAATAAAGTACTGTCATCTTCATCAAATCAAGCAGCAAAGGATGGAGGTCAACTAACATCATTTAGCAATCTTAGAGAAGTGTCAAATGGAGATGGCAAAATCATATGCCAAGGATATTTTGAAGGGAATGGAGTATACAGGTCAGATAATTACACTATCAGTGAAGACAGAAGTGGAGTTTATTGGCAGACCCCTGGAAGGATTGAGTATACTGAGGAGATACATATTCCTCAGCAACAAGTTCAGATTGAATTTCAGGAACAATAAATTGATTGCTATGAATAATATAACAAAGCAAAATCCAGTAATTTTATTGTTAATACTGATATTTTGTTCATTCCCTTTAAAGTCCATAGCCCAGATGGACAAACAATATAATCAACAGGAATACAGAAACAAATTGCAGAATGATTTTTGCAATTATGCCTTCAATAATTATCAATTTATACGTGTTGATAAATTTGCTGGAGACCCTCCTTTCTGGGCTGCAAACGAACGTTCTTCTAGAACTTATATTGATAGAAAGTCACAAGTATGGACAATGTATTTTGGAGGTAAGAATTGCAGATATGAAGGTTTACTCAATAAAGAAACTAGGGTAGGTGGTTGCTGGGTAATGTTTAAGATTGAAGGAGCGCTTTTATACAAATATTATGATTGCAGCAACTATAGGAATAGAGTAAACAAGAATTATTGGTCCTATAATAAACAAAATCTGTCAATTGGGGAGGATGGAATGTGGAGGATAAAATAAAGTCAATTAAATGAATTTAGGGTACATACTTTTATAGATTGAGAATTCAAGGAATCCTAAATCAATGAATCATCAATCACATCTGTTATTGAATGCAACCACTGTTTGAAAGTCATCAACTTTCCTGAGTTATACAGAATCCTAATTTGCATCAATGCCCTGCTAATATCTTCATCTATGACAATCTGATTCCTTTCAAAGATTGGTTTTCCATTTCTGGTGGGAACTTTTGACTGTGACTTCAATCTGTTCCTGGATGCCAGTGACCTTCTTCTTTGAATGGACTTTTGGATTTGGTCAGACTGTCTGAACTGTTCTTCCTCATCAGGTTCGTCCCTAAGTTTGTAATGACCAGAAAAGGTCTTGTAGAAACTTGGACTTCTTCTGACAACCTCCAAGATCGTGGCAATCTTATCTTTTCCTGTTTTCATATGCTTTATCTATTAGTGAATCAAGTAACTGTTGAACATCTCGCGGTTGGAGGAAACTTCTACCAGTCAGAACCTGCAACTTGAGTTCCTTATCTTCTGAACATTCAAAATTAAATCTTTTGGTCTTCATCATCAGTAGACCAACTGTCTTTGAATTTCTCTTCTCACTAGCTCCTTGTGGAGTTGAGAAAAGTTGTATCCATAATATTCCATCAATTTATGTTCCATCTCCAATACCTTCTTTTCACCTTTTGCATAGGAGATTGTCTTTGTTATTTGTTTGTAGTCGTTACTGGATGGAAAACTCATTAGTTTCTATGAATACCTATGTCATCTATTTAGTTGATTTACTTATGAATTCTTTCTACAATGCGATCTTGGAACCATATTAAAAACATCATTTAAATTACCTACACTCCTATCTTTATCCTTAACAGAGTGATTCTATTTCCAATTATTAATTCTGTCAATCCTTTACTTTTTGCCATAAGTATCCTAAAGTAACCTTGAGTTCCTCAAGATCTCATTTAGATCGTGCTGAAAACCCAAAATTTATCATCTACAGTATTATCTATACAAGTTTAGATTTTATTGAGATAGATATGTTATGAAACATAAACATTTAGGAGTAGTCAATTATGGCATTCAAATTAGAAGTATCTGATATGGCATCTATTGCATCTGAGTATGCAAGTCAATTAGGAGGAGTATTTAAAAGGAATATGAATGGATATCCTGCTTTTGTGAATTGCAAGTGTCCAAAGTGTGGGGAGAATATTGCTGCATTGTATGCAAGTAGGAATTCAGACAACTGGATTTTGGGTTGTCCCAGTGACAAATGCAAATACAGCAAGTCCTTGTATCATTCGATCCTGGAATCTGGAATCCATCACCTGAAGGAACAGTTACACGATCTATACAACAAAAAAAGAGATGAGAATTATGTTTGGTGGTATGAACGTAAATATGGATGGAAACCAATCAAATCCAGGAACTGCAGGACTCACCACAAAGTGGAGAACCAATCAAAATCATCAAGTAAGGATGGTTCTGTAGGTGGTCCTGGATAAAAGACCATTCCCATCAGCGATGAAGTGACTACTGGACCATACAGAGGTCATCTGGATGGTTACTGTCATAGACCTGCCTTGAGTTTCAGGTCTATCCCATATCCCTAATCCAAATCAAAGGTCAGAAACTCACTGTCCTCAAGTTGACTTTTTTCTAATCCAGATATATCATTAAGAGTACAGTCATGATTGAAAAAATCATTGTGAAATTAAAATGGTTGGTACAAATCACTTCAATCAGTCTTTCTATTATTGCTTTAATTAATAATCCTGTTTTTGGAAGATCACCTTGCCCTGATGCTGAACTTGATTTCGAGAGATTGCATGACCCATTTGAACTTGATGAGTTATGGGGAGAAAAATGGAAAGGTCGTGGTGTTCCTACAAGTTATTATCTCTGGATTATTCCAGTTAAAAATACACAAGGCATAAATTTCGAAAAGACATTAAAAAGTCTAATATTGGTCAAGAAATATCATCAGACTACTGATCCTAACCTTTCGTGCCAGGCTTATCCTGACGAAACAAAGATGAGCAGGGAACTATTCAATTGCATTAGCAAATCAGGATTAAAATACACTTTTGATGATGACTATGGCAATGAACGCTACATAATTGATTCCAATGGCAATAAGATAAAAACAAAATTTAAAAGTGCTGAATATTCGAGTCTTGGATCTTATCCAGATTGCAGGAGTAAATATCTTTTTGAATTTCAATTAAAACCTATGTTTCTTGATGATGGTTACGGGAATGCTATAAGAATGCCATACTTGATGCTTTATGAAGTACATACATTTAACATGAGAGTAATGCCTAAGAATACAATCACAATTCCCAAGTTTTAATTCATTCCCAAATATATTCTGTACCTCTACATTGACCACTTATTCTTGTTGTTATTGGCACTTGACTTGAATGTTGAGTGTCTGTTACTATTCCATTAGAGTCAACTTCAGATCTAGTGTAATATCTTGTTTGATATTGAGTGTAATCAAGTGATATCAGTTCTGATAGATTTCTAGATGACCTAACTTTTCTGTTGGGACTTGATTGAACATAACCATTCTCTAGGCACTTGTTCCAAATAGAATTAATTTGATCTTGGTTGCAATCAGAGCAAAGAACATTGTTTAATACTTTAGATACATTTGAGGGGGGACTGAGTGACTGATTCTCTTTGTTTTCTTGGTTATCTAATCTCAATCTATCATTTACATATGACCTACATGAGGTCAATAGTAAGATGATCATTAGGATTCCTGAGATTTTAAAGTTTAATTGTTGATTCATCTTGAGATGATTCAATCAATCCTTTAATCTAGGTCAAAGGTCAGAAACTCACTGTCCTCAAGTTGATTTCTCTTCACATTCACCAACTGATTTGTCATCTTTCTGATGTTGTGATTCTTGTAGTGCATTTCCATTGTTTTGATGGTATGACCCACAAGGTCTGCAACTACAGTAACTGGAACACCCATCTCAAGGCGTTTGTTAATAAAGAATGCTCTACAGGAATGAAAAGTGTAGTTCTTATCAAATTCAATACCTTTGTCTTCTTGAAACTCCTTCTTGCATTCATACCAGAGTTTTCTGAAGAATGTATCTGTTAATGGTTCCCCAACAAAATGGTCTGCACGCGAATGAACTGTGCCAATGTTTCTGAACACATACTCTGACTTCTTGGGAACTGTTCCCTCAGCATTCTTGTAGATCGTGCTGATTTGTCTGAAATAAATGCCAGCAGGGCAAATTACCAACCTTCTTCCTGTTTTGGTATCTGGACTCACACTGATTTCTGCAATGACTCTTTCTCTTTTTTTACCTTTGCTATCAACCTCAAATCTCTTCTTTAGAATCACATCAGACCATTTCAACTTAAGAGCTTCAGAGGTTCTGAGACCTGAGTTCACCAAAACTTTCAAAAAACAAGCAAAGACCTCCCTGTAGAACAGATTTTTCTTGGGTTGTCCTTTGAGGTTGTGAGTCCTCTTAACCCAAGACCTCAGATACATAACCATCTGTTGCCAGTCATCTTCGTCCCAAGATGGATTGCTTTCAATATTCTTCCTGTAGTCATATTTGATGAATGGATATTCAATATTTTGAACAAAGAACTGTTTCTTCCTGCACCAATCAAAATATCCTTTGAATGATGAAAGTTCAGTGTTGATAGTTTGGTCAGTTGGTGGGTCAGGATTATTTTTGTGATACTTCTTGTCCCAGTTCTTAGTTCTTCTCCATTTGACATACTCATCCAACAGATTTGGTGGAATATCACTTGGTCTTGAATATGGTTGCAAAAACTGCTCTAATTTTTTTAGTGATGTTTTCTTGGTTTGAAGAGTATGATTTCTAATCTGCTTTGTTTCAAACAAATCTTGTAGGTAATTCAAATACTGTTCAAGTGACTCCTGTGTGGTTGGTTCAAATGGACTTCCTCCTAACTCGATCTGATTCTGCAAGGTTCTCCATTTTTCCAAGCAGCGTGCAGTTGCAACATTTAAATCATCAGTTCTAAGGGATAAAACCTTGTATTTTCTGTCACCACAATACATTCTCATATACCAAACATCATTCTTCATTTGCTGATGTTTGAATATTATGAGTTTTGAACCCATTATTTCTACTTTGTCTTTATAGAAATTTTTCTTGTTGTAACTATTTGATGATTCAAGTTTCTGCTGGTGCTTTAGATATTGCTTGATTACTTCAAGTTGTTCAGTTGTTGGATTGGGGGGCAGGTCCAAGATTGAGACAGGTTGAGACCTGTGGGTTGCTTAGATGCAAGGAATGTTACAAGGGTTTGTCAAGAGCAGTTGCTGCAGTGTGTTTGCTCCCCTGCACAATGCCAGAGTCAAAGAATGCCATTCTGCTTCTTATTGAGAAATCCTTAGCAGCACTGACTTCTTATTGAGAACAGCACCAGAGGCAATGTTGTGGCATTGCAACATTTGGTGGGTCTCAGGGTCAAGAGTCCAGTGGTGGTGGAAGGAGTTGCTGGAAGGTTGCAAGGATTGTGACCAAGACCACTGAGAACAGGTAGGGGTCCACAGGGGTGGATTCCACTACAGAGCAGGTGCATATACAGGACTACTCATCTACAGTCAAATCAGGTTGTTATATTTCTCAACAAAAACCATCAGGTTGACCACTGGATGGACCTGGAAAGACAGATTGCTGATGAATACTGGATTTCTTACTTGGTCTTTTTCCTAATATATCAAGTATGATGGTGGTCCAGTGGCACCACAGATGGAATCCCTTGTGGAACTGGACCAACAACTCCTGCAGGTCTTCCTGTGATGTGCAAATCCAATAGAAGCGGGCAGAGTGCCACCATCAACCAAAGTCAACTGGAACTGTTCTGCAGCAATCTCCCAGAGAAATATTCTCTTCTTGCAGAATTGATGTATTTCAGTGCTGGACGTGTGTCAGAAATCAGGACCATCAAAGTCAGGAATCTAAATTTCTCAGATGGAATACTGACCCTGGAAAAGTCCACCACCAAGACAAAGACCACAAGACAAGTGCCAATACATCCAAATACCTTGCATCACTTGAAGAGTTGGGTCATTCAGAATGAACTCAAGGATTCTGACTTTGTGTTCTTCACTGACAGTAAGAATACAAAGTTCAAGGCAGGAGAAAAAGCAATTTCAACTCAAAGTGTGGACCAGTTCTTCAGAACTGCATTTGACTGGGTAGGAGTCAAGGGTGGTTCAACTCATTCCTTGAGAAGGTCAAGGTTGACCCACTTACTTAAAAAAGGATGGGATTTAAGAGAAATAATGATTATTAGTGGTCACAAAACACTTGCTGCACTTCAACAATATCTACACGTGGACCAGTCAGAAACATTCCTCAAATACAAAACTCTGTTTGAAGAAGAAATGAATTAAACCTAAAGAAGACATCACATGATTGCAGGTCTTCTTCTCAGTAGCTACTTTGAAGGATATGCAGGATCGTGATGAGAATTGAGTCAGTCCCAGTAAAAGAAATCAAAGTCAGGTTCAGACTCCGCAATCCATCAGAAGGGAAAGTCCTTGAGATTGCGGAATCAATCAATCAGATTGACTTAATTAATCCTGTGACAATTGATTCAGAGAAGAATCTCATAGCAGGATTCCATAGGCTACTGGCATTCAAACACCTGGATAGGAAGGAAATTCCGTGTATTGTAAGAGAACCTGACCCCAGATTTGCGGAACTTGTAGAGATAGATGAAAATCTGATGGTAAATCAATTGAGTCCCTTGGAATGCGGTCAACACATTCTGAAAAGGGAAGAACTTCTAAGTCAACTGGGACTCTTATATGAACGTGGGGACAACAGATTCACAATCAAAGAAGAAAAACTCAGTGTTGAAGACCTTGCAGAATCAATTGGTCACAGTAGACGTTCTTACTGTATGAGAAAACAGATTGCATCCAATCTCCATCCAGAGGTTCAGGACCTCTTGGTTGGAACAGAATTTGACATTCTGACTGAACTGGTGAAACTTAGTTCAGAGGAAGACCATATCCAGTTGAAGGTATGCAACCTTCTAATCACAGGCAAATGCACAAACTGGAAGACAGCATTCTATGAAGCAAAATATGATGACTTCAAATTGAACAGATTCAAGACAGATCGAGTTCCATTCAATATTGAAGAAAGATATGGAACTTTCCCTCAATCCATTATGAGATTCAAGAAGGAAGATGATGAACTAAGTAAGGTGGTTAGATTGGTCAATAATAATGACCACTTACGGGTTCAGAAAGGGGAACTGAACTTTGGGGAGACAGTCATCAAGTTGCATCAGATGAATCCTCAACAAGCTCTGTTCAGCTTGGATTACTACACCCGTGAGGGTGACCTAATACTTGACCCATTTCAAGGAAGAGGGACCACTGCAATCACATCGCTCCATCTGAACAGAAGGTTCATTGGGTTTGAAATCAACAAATTGGCATTGGACAGAACATCAGAAGTCATCAGGAAGAATATGGATGTTCCAGAAGACCACTGGAACATCTATGAAGGATGTGGTTGTGTAATGCAAGAACTGGAGAATCAGTCAGAGTTGATTGATGCTGTATTCACAAGTCCCCCCTACTACCTAAAGGCAGAACCATATTCAAAGGACCCCAGAGACCTTTGCAATATGACTGTTGAGGAGTTTGACCAGAAGATAGATGAACTCTTTAGGAACCTTTCAAGGGTCATCAAAACCAGTGACTTTAAAAAGCGCAAGTTTTATCCCATCATCATCACTGTTGGAACTGCAAGAAATGGTGCCAATGGAATATTGGATATGGATTGTTCATTCCAAAACATTGCCAAAAGATATTCTCTGACATTGTGGGACAAGTTATTTGTGCAAACAGTTAATCCACATCTTGTTACCTCAATTCAAAGGAACTATGAATTAAGAATGGTCCATAAGAACTATGAAGTCCAGATGGTTTGGATGAAGTTTGCATAATATCATAAGTTTAATCATCAATCAATAATGAATCCAATCATCTATTCCTTTATGTCATTGGTTTTGATACTATTGTATCCAACCACTTCAATAGCTCAAATGGATAGACAATATCAGCAAGAACAATACAATAAACAATCCAGGAAAAAATTCTGCAACTATGCTTGGGATAATGCTCAATTTATAATGGTATATCCAGATGACAATGGTGAGTATTCTGCATCTCAAGAACACGGAATGAGATATTTCATTGACAAAAAGTCACAAGTGTGGAAAATTTCTGTAGAAGTAAACTACTGTTCTTATGAAGGGATATTAAATAAGGAATCTCCATCATCTGAGGTTGAAACTTGTTATCAGATGTATAAAACTGAAGGAATGTTATTATACCGCTATGTTGGTTGTGGAGAATACAGGAGAGAGGTGAAGAATATTGTTAAAGAATATGCTGCTTACAGCAGAAAAGGTCTGGTTCTTAGAAATGATGGGAAATTGTACGTAATAAGATGAGACACTTTAATCATATTACCTGTCAGTAGATACCATTTATAGATTAAGAATTCAAGGAATCCTAAATCAATGAATCATCAATCACATCTGTTATTGAATGCAACCACTGTTTGAAAGTCATCAACTTACCTGAGTTATACAGAATCCTAATTTGCATCAATGCCCTACTAATATCTTCATCTATCAGAATCTGATTCTTTTCAAAGATTGGTTTTCCATTTCTGGTGGGAACTTTTGACTGTGACTTCAATCTGTTCCTGGATGCCAGTGACCTTCTTCTTTGAATGGACTTTTGGATTTGGTCTGATTGTCTGAACTGTTCTTCCTCGTCAGGTTCATCCCTGAGTTTGAAGTGACCAGAAAAGGTCTTGTAGAAACTTGGACTTCTTCTGACAATCTCCAAGATCGTGGCAATCTTATCTTTTCCTGTTTTCATATGCTTTATCTATTAGTGAATCAAGTAACTGTTGAACATCACGTGGTTGGAGAAAACTTCTACCAGTCAGAACCTGCAACTTGAGTTCCTTATCTTCTGAACATTCAAAATTAAATCTTCTTGTCTTCATCATCAATAGACCAACTGCCTTTGAATTTCTCTTCTTACTAGCTCCTTGTGGAGTTGAGAAAAATTGTATCCATAATATTCCATCAATTTATGTTCCATCTCTAATACCTTCTTTTCTCCTTTGGAATAGGAGATTGTCTTTGTTATTTGTTTGTAGTCGCTACTGGATGGGAAAATCATTAGTTCCTATGAATACCTATGTCATCTATTTAGTTGATTTACTTATGAATTCTTTCTACAATGCAATCTCAGAACCATATTCAAAACATCATTTAAATTACCTATACTCTTATCTTTATCCTTAACAGAGTGATTCTATTTCCAATTATTCATTCTGTCAATCCTTTACTCTTTGCCATAAGTATCCTAAAGTAACCTTGAGTTCCTCAAGATCTCATTAAACCCAAAATTTATCATCTACAGTATTATCTATACAAGTTTAGATTTTATTGAGATAGATATGTTATGAATCATAAACATTTAGAGGTATTCAATTATGGCATTCAAGTTAGATGTATCTGATATGGCATCTATTGCATCTGAGTATGCAAGTCAATTAGGAGGAGTATTTAAAAGGAATATGAATGGACATCCTCTATTTGAGAAATGTAAGTGTCCAAAGTGTGGGAAGAATATTGCTGGGTTGTATGTAAGTAGGAATTCAGACAACTGGATTTTGTCTTGTCCCAGTGACAAATGCAAATACAGCAAGTCCTTATATCACTCGATCCTGGAATCTGGAATCCATCACCTGAAGGAACAGTTACACTATCTATACAACAAAAAAAGAGATGAGAAATATGTTTGGTGGTATGAACGTAAATATGGATGGAAACCAATCAAATCCAGGAACTGCAGAACACATCACAAAGTGGAGCACCAATCAAAATCATCAAGTAAGGATGGTTCTGTAGATGGTCCTGGATAAAAGACCATTCCCATCAGAGATGAAGTGACTACTGGACCATCTAGAGGTCATCTGGATGGTTACTGTCATAGACCTGCCTTGAGTTTCAGGTCTATTCCAAAGTCCTAATCCAAATCAAAGGTCAGAAACTCACTGTTCTCAAGTTGACTTCTCTTGACCTCCACCAACTGATTTGTCATCTTTCTGATGTTGTGATTCTTGTAGTGCATTTCCATTGTTTTGATGGTATGACCTACAAGGTCTGCAACTACTGTGACTGGAACACCCATCTCAAGACGTTTGTTAATAAAGAATGCCCTACAGGAATGAAAGGTGTAGTTCTTATCAAATTCAATACCTTTGTCTTCTTGAAACTCCTTCTTGCATTCATACCAAAGTTTTCTGAAGAATGTGTCTGTCAATGGTTCTCCAACAAAATGGTCTGCACGCGAATGGACTGTTCCAATGTTTCTGAACACATACTCTGACTTCTTGGGAACTGTCCCCTCAGAATTCTTGTAGAGCGCGCTGATTTGCCTGAAGTAGACACCTGCAGGGCAAATTACTAATCTTCTTCCTGTTTTAGTATCTGGACTGACACTGATTTCTGCAATGACTCTTTCTCTTCTTTTGCCTTTGCTATCAACCTCAAACCTCTTCTTCAAAACCACGTCAGACCATTTCAACTTTAGACATTCAGAGCTTCTTAGTCCAGAGTTCACCAAAACCTTCAGAAAACAAGCAAAGACCTCTCTATAGAACAGGTTTTTCTTGGGTTGTCCCTTGAGGTTGTGAGTCCTCTTAACCCAAGACCTCAGATACATAACCATCTGTTGCCAGTCATCTTCGTCCCAAGATGGATTGCTTTCAATGTTCTTCCTGTAGTCATATTTGATGAATGGATATTCAATATTTTGAACAAAGAACTGTTTCTTCCTGCACCAATCAAAATATCCTTTGAATGATGAAAGTTCAGTGTTGATAGTTTGGTCA
>Ga0194115_10003747_pt1 | contig 16871 bp, 10 predicted proteins | sample TA2MahsurfametaG_3_FD_148656 | JGI IMG/M metagenome (GOLD analysis project Ga0194115, IMG submission 148656) | Freshwater microbial communities from Lake Tanganyika, Tanzania - TA2015002 Mahale S4 surface | ecosystem: Environmental > Aquatic > Freshwater > Lake | place: Tanzania: Lake...
GGAGTGGAGGAAAAACGCGGCCCGCCCGGCGGTTTTAGCGGGCCCCGGGGGCCTGCCACGGCACGCCGCCACCGCGTTGAATCTGCGCGCTCAGGGCGGCCTGCAGCTCCCGAACGACGCGCGGTTCCTTCGCGGCAACGTTGGTGCGTTCTCCGGGGTCCTGCGCGAGGTCATAGAGCTCGAGCGCGCCGTAGGGGGAGTTGCGCAGCAGCTTCCAGTTTCCGCGGATGAGCGCGTGGTAATCCTGGCCGCCGTACGCCGGCCCGCCCTCGCGTCGCACAAAGTACAGGTCGCGCGGGCCCGCGGGCGGCGGCCCGCCGCGCAGGTGACCGAGCAGGCTCCGCGCGTCCAGATCCGCCGGGAGCGCCACGCCGGCGGCCTCCAGGGCCGTGGGGAATAGGTCGAAGGTTTGACCCGCGTAGCCTGAGGTCGTCCCCGCCGCCACCTGCCCGGGCCACCGCACCAAGAACGGCACCCGCAGCCCGCCGTCGTAGTGGCTCTGTTTCCCGTCCCGCCACGGGTCGTTGTTCTGCGCGTGCGGCAGGGAGCCGCCGTTGTCCGAAGTGAAGACCACCAGCGTGCGCGCGGCCAGGCTGGTTTCGTCGAGGGTCGTCAGGACCTTCCCGATGGCCTCGTCGAGGTGTTCCACGAAGGCCACGTTCAGCGCGCGCTTCGGGTCGAGGCCCGGCAGGCGCCGCTGCACCCGCTCGAGGTAGGCCCCGGGGGGCTCGATGGGGAAGTGGGGCGCATTGTAGGCGAGGTAGAGGAAGAAGGGCCGGTCCGCCCGGGCCCGCTCCCGCAGGTACGCTTGGGTCCAAGTGGTGAAGACGTCCGTCGCGTGGCCCTCGGCGGTGATGACCTCTGCGTTGCGGCGCAGGTAATTCTGCCCGTGGCGGAGGTGGCCGGTGAAGCTGTCCATCATATCCCCGAGGAAGCCGTGGAAGTAATCGAAGCCGCGCTCGGTGGGCAGGTTCGGCCGGTCGAGGCCGAGGTGCCACTTGCCGACGTGGGCGGTGTGGTAGCCCGCGGCGCGCAGGACATCGGCGAGAGTCGGGAGGCCCGGCGCGAGGAAGCCGAAGGAGTTAGCCGCCTGCGTCCGGATCACGCCCGGTACGCCCACGCGGTCCGGGTGCCGCCCGGTGAGCAGCGCCGCCCGCGCGGGGGAGCAGACGGTGCAGTTGGAACGCATCGCGGTGAACCGCATCCCGCCGGCGGCGAGGGCGTCGAGGTGCGGCGTGCGCACGTCCGCGCCGGGCCGGTAGGCGGAGACGTCCCCGATGCCGTGGTCGTCGGTGACGATCACCAGCACGTTCGGCGGGCGGGCGGTCAGGGTGGCGGCGGTCAGGGCGGTGGCGGCCGCGGCGAGGGCGAGCAGCGCGCGGGGCAGGGGAGGCAGGTGCATCCCCGCACGGCAACCGCGTGCAGGCCGGAGGCAAGCCGCAATGCGGCCGGTTCCGGCATTGCCCCCGCGGACGGCGGCGGCCAGCTTCTCCGGGCGCGTCCGGTCCCCGGCGCCGCCATCCCCGCCCCGCGTATGACCCTGCCCCGTTCCCTCGTCCCCGTCCTCCTGCTCGGCGGCGGGTGACTTCGGCGGCGGCGCCGGCCTGTCCACCCGCCAGGTCGCCGGCTTAATCCCGCGAATGGGTAACGCGAGCTTTTCGTGGCGACGCGGCGGCTTTAGCACCCGCGTCCTTTTCACCTACACCGGTGACTACATCAGTAGTTACTCGTCCGGTGCCGCGGGGCGGAACCTGTACCGTCGCGAACGCCGCCTGTGGAATTGGAGCTGCGCCTACCAGTTCCGGTCCGCCTTTGGGGTCACGCTCGACGTCGACAACCTTACCAACGCCCCGCAGTTGCTCTACCGCGGCATCCCCGACCAGATCTAGCTCCACAGCCTGCACGGCACCACAGTCTCCGTCGGCTTCAACGGGAGGTTCTAGGCCAAATCCGCGGGACGTCCTTGAGGCGCACCGCGGCGGCTGTCGCACGAGCTTTTGGAGGGTGGATTCCGTCGGGCTAGGGATCACGCCTCACCGGCGGAGGCCATTGGGCTCGAGTGTGCGTCGGAACGCACCCGCGCTCGGGGCTCCCGCGGCGCTCACAGATGCCACACCAAGCCCGGTCGCCAGGAGAGAATTTTCCTTGTCGGCCGGCGGGTGGCGTGTTCCCTCAAGGTTCTGCGGTAAGATCGGGTCGGTTTCCGTTCGACCTCCCCGTATCCCTCGCGATGGTTGTATCGTCCGTTGTCCGCCAAGCTCTTTTGGTATGCTTGCACTCCGCTGGTCTGAATGGCGCGCCCTGCTGGGCGCTTTGCTCTGCCTGTTGATGGAAGTTCCCCAACGCGTCAAGGCCGCGGGCGCGGGCGGCGTCGTCTCCGGCCGCGTGTCGGAGGGGTCTTCCGGCCGCTCGCTCCAAGGCGCGCTGGTCCGCGTCGCCGGCACCAATGCCACCGCTTTCACGGACGCCGAGGGCCGGTTCTCCCTCGCGGGCCTCCGCGAGGGCGCGCTGACCCTCGAGGTCGAGTATCTTGGCCTCGATTCCGCCCGCGAAACCGTGCTGGTCCGCGCCGGCGGCGTGGCGGAGGTGAGCGTGGAGCTGAAGAGTGAGGTCCTGCGGATGGCCGCCTTCGAGGTGGCGGAGGCCGCCCGTGGCCAGGCGCTCGCCGTCAACCAGCAGAAGAGCGCCCGCGGGATCGTGAACATCATCTCCGAGGAGGTGTTCGGCGCGATGAATGAGGGTAACATCGGCTATGCGCTCGCCCGGCTGCCCGGGCTGACCGTCAACGAGGGCGAGGACGGGACGCCCGAGGGGGTGAACATCCGCGGCCTCTCCAGCGAGTTCAACGCCTTCCAGATTGACGGCAACCGGATGTCGAGCCGGGGCTTCAACACCCGCGACCTCGTGGCCGACGGCATCGCCAACATCGAGGTGATCAAGGCGAACACCCCGGACCGGGACGGCGACGCGATCGGCGGCACGATCAACCTCGTCTCGCGGTCCGCGTTCAAGCGCGACGGCGGCGAGCTTCGCCTGGTGGCCGGCGCCAACTACCTCGGCCTCGCCCGGAAATGGGGCCACAACCTCCGCGCGACCTACGGGGACACGTTCGGGATCCTCGGCCGCCGGAAGAATCTCGGGGTCAACTTCACCGTCTCCCACTACACCACCAACCGCTACTACGAGAACAACGACACCGACTGGAACCTGATCAACCCCGCGACCAACCCGACCTACAACCTGCCCGGGTTTCCTTTCTACTATAACCCAAACCTGACCGTGCAGTACAACCTGCGCGACACCACCTCGTACGCGGTCAACGGCTCGATCGACTTCCGGCTCGACAAGCACCACACCTTCTTCCTCCGCCCCCTGCATAGCCACCAGGACATCGTCGCCTCCCGGTACCTCAGCCGGCCTTACGTCGACACCCGGTTCCAGGACGCGATCAATGGGCGCAAGTCCTTCGAGTGGCTCCGCTTCGGCGAGGGCCGCGGCCGCGCCGGGGCCGATGGCAGCCGGGGCGAGATCCGTTACAGCGCGGAGGAGTCGAGCACGGCCGCGGATCTCTACTCGCTGGCCGCCGGCGGGCGCCACGAGCTCGGCGCCACGACGATCAACTACGATCTCTTCTACAGCTACCGCCACACCTTCCGCGACCTCGATTCGGACGTGATCGTTCGCAACAACCAGGCGGCGCGGGGCTATTACACTTGGCAGTACGACACGCGCAACGCGCTGAAGCCGCAGGTGTGGGTCGTCAATGGCCTCGACCCGCGCGACCTCAGCGGCGCCTACCAGGGCAACCTGAGCATCGAGACGCCGGAGGACCGGCACGAGGCGATGTACCGGGCGAAGGCGGATTGGGAACGCAAGTTCTCGACCGACCGGTTCGCAGGCGCCTTCAAGGCCGGCAGCCGTTACTCTGAGACCCGGGGCAGCTTCCAGCAGGACCAATGGGAGTACCGGGCCTTCCTCGGCTTCCCCTATGCCTCGATCATGCGTTCCAGCACGCGGTCGATCAACGGGCGCGAGATGTGGATGGAGGTCGACCCGGCGAAAACCCGCGCCCTCTTGAAGAGCAACCCGGAACTCTTCACCCTGCTGCCCTTCGAATCGTTGCGGGGCTCGATCGAGGAGGACTTCCGCGCGGTCGAGACGACCACCGCGGCCTACGGGATGACCACGCTCCAGCTCGGGCGCACCACCGTGATCGGCGGCCTGCGGATGGAGCGCAACACTTGGGAGAACCAGCGCAAGCGGATCGACGCCCGGACGCTGCGCGTCGTGGACGTCCAGGACCGCAACGATTACACGATGTGGCTGCCGGGCCTGCACTTCCGCCACGCGCTGCAGCCCAACCTGATCCTGCGCGAGAGCTACAACCGGAGCTACGGCCGGCCCACCCTGAGCCGCCTCACCCTTGGCCGGACCGAGGACGCCAATGGCAACATCACCGAGGGCAACCCGCTCCTGCAGCCCACCACCTCCGACAACTTCGACGTGCAGCTCGAGAAGTACACGGACCGGGGCGGCCTCTACTCCGTCGCCCTCTTCTACAAGAGGATGAAGGGCTTTTATTACAACTCGGACCTCCGGTTCAACGAGGTGGATATCACCGGCGCGCCGATCGCGGTGGCGGGTGGCACCCGGCGCTGGCGCCAGTGGCGCAACGCGGATGGCGCGGATAACTGGGGCGTCGAGCTCATCCTGCAGCAGAAGCTGCACTTCCTCCCCGCGGTGCTGCGGGGGCTCACCTTCAACGTGAGCGCCACGGTGGGCGACAGCGACGCTCGCTACGGCGAGCTCCGCAAGGGGGAGAAGCTACCGACCTTCGGGTTCTCGAAGCGGATGTTCAACGCGTTCGTCGACTACGCCGCGGGCCCGTTCCGGGCCAACGTGCGGTACTCCCACCGCTCCGACTATTACACCGGGCTGGGCGACACGCGGTACGTGGACGACATTTTCGCCGCCCGGGAGCAGGTCGACGTCGAGGCGAGCTACCGGTTCAGCCGCAAGCTGCGGCTCAACGCCAACGTGATCAACCTCACCTCCCGGCCGCAGGTCTCCTACCAGTCGTTCCCGGCCTACGTGGAGGATAACAGTATGTCGGGCTGGCGCCTTACGGTCGCGGCGGACTACACCTTCTGAGTGGGCTCCCCCGCCGCGCCCTCCCCGCGGCCCCCGCGGGGGCTGCTGCCGCTGGGGTGGGCGGTCGCGGCCGCGCTGGCCGGCCTGCACGCGGCGGTGGAGGGGGATTACCGCCGCCTGCTCGGTGAACTCGGCGTCCGGCCGGGGGCCGACACGCCGTTGCGGCAGGTGGTGCCGGCGCGGTATGCCGACGCGCAGATATGGGTGCGGCACGCGCTGGAGCAGCCGGAGACGGGCGTGGTCCGGCTCCGCTTCACGCCGGCGGACGATGCGCCGGCGGGCCGGGAGGTCCATTGGAGTTCCGCCTTCCTGTGGCTGCTGCCTGGCGCCGGGGCGCTGCAGGCGGCGATCGCCGACGAGCCGGCGGAGCGGGCCCTGGAACGGGCGCTGGGTTGGTTCAACCTGCCGCTGCTCGCACTAGTGCTGGTGGGCTGGTCCGCGTGGCTAAGCCGGGGCGCCGGGCTGGCGGCCGGACTGGTGCTGGCGGCGGGGATCGTCGGCCACAGCCGGTTTTACGAGGGCTTCGCCCCGGCCAACGTTGATCATCACGGGCTGATCAACGCCGGCCTGCTCGGGCTCGGCCGGGCTTGGCGGGAGTTACCCGCCTTCGCCAAGCCCACGGCGGGCAGGCTCCGCCTTCGCCAAGGCTCCCACCTTCGCCGAGGCTACGGAGAGCAAGACGACGGGCAGGACGGTGGTGGGGGGCTGGACAGGAGCCGACGGCGAGAGGGCGGGATCGCGGCTGCGGCTTGGTGGAGCTGGGGCCTGCCCGCCCCGGTCAGTACCGACGAAAGCCAATCCGGCGTCGGGATCGTGGGTGAGTGGGCCCGCCTCAGAAGGTGCCCTTGAGGCCGACGGTAAACGGGCGGCCGAAGCGGCCGTGGTAGAACTCGCGCGCGTGCCGCGGCGTCTGCGGGCCGTATGCGAACTCGTTCTGGATCTCGTCCGTCACGTTGCGCACGTTCGCGTACATCGACACCCGCCGCGCCAAGCGCACGTCCAGACTCAGGTCCAGCTGCATCCGCGGCTGCGGGTAGCGGAACGCGTCCGGACCCATATCCGGGTACGACACCGCCTTCTGCTCCCCGCGGTAATTCCACTTGGCGATCACCGTCACCCGCCGCCACGCCACGGTGCCGCCCCAGTTGACCGACTCCGGCAGGAACCCGGTGAAATCAGCGAGGCCATCGCCCTCCAGCTTCAGCTTGGTCGCGTTTACGAAGACTGTGACGTGCCGTCCCCAGGACCCGAGGGGGGCAAGGGAGTGGCGCACGTTGATCTCCGCCCCGCGCACACGGGCGGCGCCGGAATTGAACTTGGTGGTCACGCGCCAGCCGAGGTAGCGGGCATCGAGCCCGAGGGCCGCGAGGTCGGCGGCGGTGGCGTCTTTGACGAAGTTGCCGAAGAAGTCCCGCACCTCCTTCAGGAAGACCCCGCCGCTGATCACGCCGCCCTGATCGGTGTAGTACTCGGCCGAGAGATCGTAGTTGTCGGCCGTCCACGGCTTCAGGCCAAGGTTGCTGAGGGAGATGCGGCCGCGGGTCTCGTCGGGATCAGCGTTGAGGTCGTCATCCTGGTTCACGGTGGTGTTGGGGATGATGTTGCTGAAGTTGGGGCGCCCGTAGGTGCGAGCGTAGGCGGCGCGCAGGAGCAGGCGCTCGGTGGCGTTGAAGTTGAGGTGGAGGCTCGGGTAGTAGCCTTGGTAGGAGCGCTCGGCCCGGGCGGCGCGGGCGCGGAAGATCAGCGGGACCTCGGCAAGGGAGCCGGCCGCGCCGGCCTCGGGCTTGCGGATGCGCGCGCCCGCGGGGGTGCGGGCGAGGGTGCCGTTGGCGTTGCGCACGAAGACCGCGTCCGGGTCCTGCAGCGGGCCAAAGCCAAGGTCCGTCGTGCGCTCGAAGCGGACGCCCGAGACCACGCTCAGGCGGTTGCCAAAGCCGCGGGCCTCCGCCTGCACGTAGCCGGCGGAGACGGTCTCCTCGAGGTACTTCGACTGGAGGATGTTGTTGCTAAGGGTGGTGCGCTCCTGCGCGAGCGTCTGGGAAAAGAGGGCGGGGTTGGCGACGAAGGCGGCCCAGAGCTTGTGCGGCGAGACCCAGGGCACGTGGGGCTTCTGCGGGAAGGAGGAGAACTTGCGGGTGCCGAAGTAAACGTCCGCGAGGTACGGGGTGGCGGAGCGGTCGCCGTTGATCCCGTTGTAGGTGTAGGTGCGGCCGTTGAGGCGGACGTCGTCGTTGGTCTGCACCCGGTGGAGGCCGCCGACCTGCAGCGCCGCGGGGAAGGGCAGGAAGCGCAGTTGCCGGCGCACGTCGAGGCCGCCGCCGGTGATGGTCGCGCGGACGTTGGTGTTGGGCACGCCGGCAGCCGAGGTTATGGTGTAGTTCGGGAGGTTGAAGGCGTCGACCGGGCGGTCCGCGTTGTCGAATACCTCGAAGTCCGAGAGGTTCCCGTTGCGGATGCCGCGGTAGTTGAGCCGCACGGGCGTCGCGAGGCCGACGGCCACGCTGTTGAAGAAGCCGCGCGCGGTGTCGCGGCGTGCGGCCTTCGAGTCCGAGCGGCTGGCGGAGGCCTGCACCCGCCAGGTGCCGTCGTCGTAGCGGTAGCGGAGGTCGCCGGAGAGGTTCAGCCCGGTGTTCTTGGAGAAGCTGAAGGCCTGGGCGACCGACCCGCGGCCGGTCGCGCCCAGCACCTCGGTGTCGGTGAACGACAGCGCGCGCCCGCCCGCGACGGAGGGCGTGCCGACGTTGCCGAGAGTCGGGTTGAACTGGGAATTGTAGTTGTCGTGGTCGTAGGAGGTCACCGCGGCGCCCACTGAGAGCACGGCGTGGCGGTGTGGGCGCCAGTCGAGCTTCACGGAGAGGGACTCGCGCTCGTAGTCCCGCGAGACCTCGACGTTGCGGTGGCGCCAGAGGTAGGGGTTGGCGGGCGTCGCGCTGGTCCCGGTCGCGCTCGCCCGGTAGTCCGTGTACCAGGTGTCGGTCTCGAAGGACGTGACCGAGTGGAGGCCGGTGACGACGAGGCCGAGGTCGCGGGAGAGCGGGAGCGTGTAGTCGAAGCTGAGGTCCGGGAGCAGCTTGCGGGTGCGGCGGTTGTCGGGGGACGGGGTCCGGCCGAGCGCGAAGGACTGCTCGCTGGAGGAGAGGCCCGCGCGCCAGCGCAGCTCCGCGCGGCTGCGCTCGAAGGCGCTCTTGGTGATCAGGTTGATCGAGCCTGACATCGTGTCGGCGGGGGTGGAGGGGAGCGGGACCTTGGTGACCTCGACGCGGGAGATGCTGTTCACGCCGACGCGGGAGGGGGAGAAATCGCGCTCGCCGGCGGCGTTGGCCCCGGCCAGCTGCAGGCCATCGGAGGAGACGATGGTCATCCCGCTGGGGAAGCCGCGGATGAGCACGCCCTCCGTCTCGAGGGCGCCGTAGGCGGCGGCGACCCCGGGGAGGAAGCGGAGGAAGTCGCCCACGCTCCCGCCGAGCGGGTCGCCGAGGGTCTCGGTGGAGACGACGCTCTTCAGGTTGGGGGCGAAGCGCTGCTCGTTGATGGCGATGGCCTCGACATCGGTCTCGCGGGCCGTGGCGACGCGGAAGGGATCCAGCCGCACGGTGCCGCCGCCCGCGCCGTAGCGGGTGGCGCTGGTGAGCGCGAAATCCCGCTCGGCCGCGCCGCCGGCGGGCAGGGTGAGCGTGACCATCTGCGGATCGAGGCCGGTGAAGAACACCTCCAGCGTCGCGGGTCCGGCGGGCAGGCCGGTGAGGCGGTAGGCGCCGGTGTCGTCGGTGAAGGCGAGGAGTTCGGTGCCGCGGACGGCGACGCGGGCGCGCTGGAGGTAGGCGCCGGTGGCGGCGTTGCTCACGCGGCCGGTGACGGTGCCGGCTCCGGTTTCGGCCGCGGCGGCCGGGCGGAGCGGGACGAGCAGGACGGCGAGGCCGAGCGCGAGTCGGGGGGACATCGGGGCGGGGTAAGGCGTGGGGATCGCCCGGCGGTACGCGGGGTGGGCGAGCGGGGCGACGAGTCAGCCGCGTCCAACCGGTTAGTCAAGGTTGCGCGGCTGCGGCTCGGTGTAGCTGGGGCCTTCCCGCCGTAGCCTCGGCGAAGGTGGGCAGCTTGCCCCAGCGGCACCAGACCGGCGCGTCTTCCCCGGCTCCTCGCTCCCCACTACTCTCTCCTGACCCTCAAATCTCCAGCACACCGCCGGGCGCGAGGATCTGGACGGCGTGGCCGCCGGCGGCGGCGAGGGACGCGAAGCGCGCCGGGTCCTGCGCGATCACGGGCCACGTGTTGTAATGCATCGGCACCGCCAGCCGCGGGCGCAGCAGGTCAAGCGCCGCCGCCGCGTCCTCCGGGCCCATCGTGTAGTTGTCCCCGATCGGCAGCAGCGCAACGTCGAGGCCCGCCTTGCCGATGAGCTGCAGATCGAGGAACAGCGCCGTATCGCCCGCATGGTAGACGGTCTTGCCGTCTGCTTGGATCAGGAGGCCGCAGGGGGAGCCGAGGTAAATGGGGCGCAGGCCCGCCTCGGCGCTGGAGCTGTGGTGGGCGAGCGTGAGCTTCACCCGCCCGAACGGGAAATTGAACCCGCCGCCGGGGTTCATCCCGTGGACCTTCGCGCCCTGGGCGGCGAAGTACTCAGCCAGCTCAAAATTGGCGATAATCGGCGCCCCCAAGCGGTGGGAGAGCGCGAGGGCGTCCCCGGTATGGTCCTCGTGCCCGTGCGAGAGCAGCAGGTAGTCGCAGGCGATGTCCTCGGCGCAGGCGGCGGCGGCCGGGTTGCCGGTCAGGAACGGGTCTAGCAGGAGGCGGGCGCGGCTCGTCTCGAGGAGGAAGCAGGCGTGGCCAAGGAACGTGAGACGCATCTGGGAACTTGCTCGCTTCCAGCGCGGACGCCAGTCCAGGACGTCAGGCGGCGTCGATTTTGCGGATGCGGGGCAGGTGGCGACCGCCCTCAAACTCGGTCGCCAGCCAGACCTTCACGATGGCAAGGGCCTCGGCCTCGGTGACGGTCCGCTGGCCGAGCGAGAGCACATTGCCGTCGTTGTGCGCGCGGTTCCAGGTGGCGACCTGCTCGTTCCAGCAGAGGCCGCAGCGGACGCCGCGGACGCGGTTGGCGACGATGGCCTCGCCGTTGCCGGAGCCGCCGAGTACGATCCCGCGCTCGAACTCGCCGCGCGCCACCGCCTCAGCAACGGGTCGGATCCAGTCCGGGTAGTCGCAGGCGGCGTCCGAGTGAGTGCCGAAATCGCGGACGACGTGGCCCTCGCCGAGGAGCATCGCCTTGATGGCTTCCTTGTAGGCGAAGCCCGCGTGGTCGGAGCCAATGGCGACGGTGAAAGTCCTCATCAGGCCCCGAGGTATCGCGGGCCCCGCCGGCTGGTTCCAGCCGGAAATCGTGGAGGTGTCCGGGCCGGCCGAATCGGCGGCCACGAACCGGGGGCTACGTCAGGCGGCCGAGGCCGCGGCGGAGCCGTCCGCGGGGCGCACGCGAACGTCCACCATGAGTTCGCGGGTGGGCGCGCCGCGGTAGGAGCCGCTGAGCGGGCGGATGTCCGCGTAGTCGCGGCCCACCGCGACGCGCACATAGCGCTCGTCTGCCGGCCGGTCGTGGGTGGGATCGAAGCCGGCCCAGCCGTGACCTGGGATCCAGGCTTCGATCCACGCGTGGGAGGCCTCGATCTCGTCGGTCCGGCGAGTGTTATTGAGGAAGTAACCGCTCACGTAGCGAGCGGGGATGCCGAGGCTGCGGCAGAGGCCGAGATGGACGTGCGCGAAGTCTTGGCAGACGCCCATGCGCTGGCGGAGGGCGTCGGTCGCGCGGGTGTTCACGCCGGTCGTGTTGGGCCGGTAAGCGAAGGTACGGTGCAGGTGCGCGCCGAGGCGACGGACGTCGCCCCAGAGGTCACCGCGGCCATCAGCGAGGACGTCCAACGCCTCGCGCCACAGCTCCACCTCCAGTGGGACGTAATGGGACGCGTGGTAGAATTCTGCGAGCATCTCCCGTTCGGGCGCGGCCTCGAGCTGCTCCAGCGGCACGGCAGGCACCGCGGGACGCGCGGCGGCGGGGGCGGTCTCGACGAGCGACTCGGCCGCGATCTGCAGCTCCTTGTGGGGCGGCGTGACCTCGAAGTAGTGCACTGTGTTGCCGTAGAAGTCCGCGTACGCGCGCGGCTCGGTAGCGGGCGAGAGTCGGAGGCTGAAGTCGACGCAGCGCTGGCCCGCGTCGTCCAGCGGGCGAAGCCGGGCCTCGTTGAAGCTTTCGCGCGCCTGGCCGGCGTAGTGGTAAAGGGTGTGGTGGGTGACCCGGAGGAGCATCGGGCGGGTAAGGCGGCGCCTGATCCTACTGCTGCTGTTGCTGCTGCTCGTCGAGGGCGGATTCTGCCCGGTAAAACATCGTGGTCGCGACCACCTCGTCGCTGATCGCCACCAGCCCCGTCCGCACCTCGACCAGGAACTCGTGCATTCCGCGCTGGAGGACATCGGCGATGGTGAGGGACTGGAGCTCGCCCAAGAGGCGGCGAGACGAGCGGGCTGCGCCGCTGCGGGGGCGGGCGGCGGTTTCGCCGAGGATCCGGCGCAGGAACTCGTCGACCTGCCCGGCGCAGAAGTGGAGCGAGCGGGGGAAGGAGTCGGAGAAGATGAGGAATTCCGCCGCCTTCCACGGAAGGATCTCACGCACGTGGTAGCGCCGGTAGGCCTCGAGGGCGGAGGCGGACCGCAGCACGGCCTGCCATTGCGCGGTGTCGAGCGCGCCGCCCACATCCGTCGCGACCGGCAGTAGGATGTGGTACTTCATGTCGAGGATGCGCGTGGTCTTGTCCGCGCGCTCGAGGTATTTGCCGAACTGGATGAACTCCCAGCCTTCGCTGCGGGAGTAGGTGCAGGCGGTGAGGCCTTGGAAAAGGTGGGAGGCGCGGGTGATGCGGGCGAAGAACTCCGCCGGGTTTGCGGCCCAGTCGCTCGAGGCGCTGCTCGCCTTGAGCAGGAGGTGGAGCTCGTTGATCGTCTCCCACATCTCGAGCGAGAGCTGGTCTCGGATCATCCGCGCGTTCTCGCGGGCGGCGTAGACGCAGGACAAAATCGAGTCGGCGTTGCGCAGGTCGAAGGCAAGAAACTCGGTGACTGCCTGGCCGCCGGGTTCGCCGTGGAGCTGGCCGAATAGCTCGCGCCCGCCGGTGCTCAGGAGTAGGGCCTCCCAGAGGTTCGGGGACGAGGCGCGGGCGTCGGGCAGGTCGGACACGAACTGGAGGTTCACTTCGAGCAGGCGGGCGATGTTCTCCGCGCGCTCGATGTAGCGGCTCATCCAGTAGAGCGAGTGGGCGACGCGGGAGAGCATCACCGTCGCCTGCGGCCGAAGGAAGGGCGGTTCGCTGGCGTTCATCGCGGCGATTCAGTTCTCGCCCTGCAGCACCCAGGTGTCCTTGGAGCCCCCGCCCTGAGAGGAATTCACGACGAGGGAGCCGCGGCGGAGGGCCACGCGGGTGAGGCCGCCCGGGGTGACGGTGGTCTTTTCGCCGCAGATGATGTAGGGACGGAGGTCGATGTGGCGGCCCTCGAGGCGCCCTTCGCACCAGGTGGGGGAGCGGGAGAGCTGGATGGGATCCTGGGCGATGTAATTGCGGGGCTGGGCGGCGACCTGAGCGCGGAAGCGGGCGCACTCCTCGCGGGTGGACGCAGGGCCGATGAGCATCCCGTAGCCGCCGGCCTCGTTGGCCGCCTTCACCACGAGCCGTTCGATGTTCTCGAGGATGAACTTCCGGTCCGCCGGCTCCGCCGCGAGGTAGGTGTTCACGTTGGGCAAGATCGCGTCCTGCCCGAGGTAGTATTGGATCAGGCGGGGGACGTAGGCGTAGATGACCTTGTCGTCGGCGACCCCGGTACCGATCGAGTTGGCGAGGGCCACGCGGCCCGCCCGGTAAGCCTGAATCAGCCCGGGCACGCCCAGCAGCGAATCCGGCCGGAAGACGGTTGGATCCAAGAAATCGTCGTCGATCCGGCGATAGATTACGTCAACCGGCATCAGGCCGGCGGTCGTGCGCATGTACACCCGGGCGTCGCGCACAACGAGGTCGCGGCCCTCGACGATCGGGATGCCCATTTGGCGGGCGAGGAAGCAGTGCTCGAAGTAGGCGCTGTTGTGGACCCCCGGAGTGAGCAACACGACGGTGGGTTTCTCCGCGGCTTCTGGGGCGAGGTGGAGCAGGGCCCTCAGGAGGTCGTCCGTGTAGCCCTCCACCGGGCGCACGCCGTAGCGGGCGAAGACCTGGGGCAAGGCCCGGCGCATCGCGGAGCGGTTCTCGATCATATAACTGGCGCCCGAGGGGCAGCGGAGGTTGTCCTCCAGCACCAAGTAGTTGCCGGCGGCATCCCGGATGAGGTCCGTGCCGCAGATGTGGACGTAGATTCCCCGGGGAACCGTGAAGTGCATGAACTCCCGCCGGAAGTGCTTCGCGCCGAGAATCAGGGAGGGAGGCACGATTTTGTCCTTCAATACCTTCTGGTCGTGGTAAAGGTCGTCGAGGAAGAGGTTGAGGGCGGTGACGCGCTGGATCAGGCCGGCCTCGATGCGGCGCCATTCGGCGGCGGGGATAATCCGGGGGATCAGATCGAAGGGGAAGATGCGTTCGGTGCCCTGGGCGTCGTTGTAGACCGTGAAGGTGACGCCGCGGCGGAGGAAGGCGGCATCGACGGCCGCCCGACGGCGGTCGAACTCGGCGGGGGCGAGGGCGGCGAGGCCCTCGGCGAGGCGCTGGTAGTGCTGCCGCACGCGGCCGTCCTCTGGCCGGGTGAACATCTCGTCGAAGAAGCCGCTGAGTTCGTAATCGGAGGGCAGCAGGGACATTGAGCCGGGGAGGGTTTCCCTTCCCGTGAGCAAGTCCCTTGCCAGCTGCGCGAGAAACGCGCGGGGCGCCGCCGGACGGCTTTGCGGGCTCCGTCGGGCCGGCGCGCCGCGGCGCGAGTCAGGGCACCTCGTACAGCTCGACCAGCACGCGGCCGGTGGCGTTGCCGGCGTTCCCGGGGGCCGGGGACGCCTGAAGGGTGTAGGGTCCGGGGGTGAGGGTCGTGAGCAGGGCGGCCTCGTTGGGACTGTTCAGCGGGAAGGCGCCGATGACCGGGAAGACCGCGGCGAGCGTGGCCCCGTTGGCCTGGCCCCAGTTGTTGTTGTTGGCCTGGGGCTGGACGCCGCTGAAGAGGACGAGGCGCGGATCGGAGAGCACGGTGGCTGCGGGCTGGCCGAAGGGCACGAGGCCGGGGCCAATGGCGCGCAGCACGACCGTGCGCGGGGTATTGCCGGCCACGACCACCCCGGGGATGACGGCCTCGTTGCCGTCGCCGATCCGGGATAGGGAGGAGAGGTTCGTCAGGCGGGAGGCGTTGCGGCTGACGTCGTAGATTTCTGCCATCACCTCGCCGGTGGCCCCGCCGACGCCGGTCACGACGGCGCTGTAGGAGCCGGGGTCGAGGGTGAGGAGAAGGGCGGAGTCGAGGCTGCCGTTGCCGAGGGCGAAGGTGCCGACGGCATTGGTGGCGGCGACGAGCTGGGTGCGGGCGGCGGGCGTGGGCTGGTTTTCCCAGCCCACGTTGCGGCCGAGGCTGGTACCGGCGCGGAAGACCTCGAGACCGGCCGCGGCAAGCGGTGTGTCCACCCGGAAGCGGCCGAGGCCGGGGCCGACGGCGCGGATAAGCACGTTGGCCTGGGCGCCGGCCGAGAGGGTGAAGCCGGCGGTGAGGGTGTCGCCGAGGAAGGCGATGTCGCCGCGGGTGGAGAGGTTGATCATCCGGCCCGGTTCAGGGGCAGGGTTGCCGGCGATCCGGGCCTCAAGGAAGGCGAGCACGCGCCGGTTGGCGCCGCTGAAGAACTCGCGTTCCCCGGAGGCGATGGCCAGCTCAGTGGCGACGTCGGCCGCGCGGGCCCGGTACGGCGCCGGTAGCAAGGCGGAGAGGGCGGTGACGGAGGGCTGGGTCCGGGGATAGAGGTTCGCGTCCACGATCCCAGCGGTACGCAGGGCAGCGGCGACGGTGGTGGCATCCTCGCCGGTGAACCGGTCCGGGTTCTGCAGGCCCAGCATCCGCAGGCGGGCGGGGTAGAGCGGGGTTAGGTCGCTGATCACCACTCCGCCGGGCACGCCGCGGCCGGCGAGCGTTTGGGCGCGGGCGCGGGCCTCCATGAGGTCGGTCGGACCAGTAGCCTCCTCGTTGGCGGAGACCGCGAAGTATTGCGGCACCCGCGACAGTGCCGCGAGGGTCTCGTCGCCTCCGGAAAGGTACAGTACTGCGCCGCGGACCAGCCGTCCCGCGGCAAGAAGCAGGTCAGCGTAGCGCACGCCGGCCACGGCCCCGGCGGCCCGGCCGACAAAGAAGACGGGCGTTGCGGGATCGAGCTCCTCCCGGCGAGCGAGATAATTGAGGGCCGTCACGTGGTTGAGCGCGTCGGGATTGCCGCCGAGGGCGGCCGTGCCGGACCAAACGCCGGTGACGCGGTTCACGCTATTGAGGGCGGCTACGCCGTAGCCGGCGGCTACCAGTTCGCGCAGGAGGAGCGAGGGGTGGGCCCGGTCGAACCACTCGTTGAGATCGCCGCCCGACTGGTGTAGGAGGAACACGAGTCCGCGGGGGCGGAAGGCCGGCAGGTGGTAGGCAAGGGTGCTGGTGACCGCGGGGGCGTTGGCGGTGGCGCCGGGCAGCGCTTGCGGGTTGAAATTACGGGCGATCACCGGCTGCCACGGCGGCGCGGCCCGGTAGGTGGCCTGCAAGCGCACCGGATTGGTCGGGACGGTCAGGTTGACCTCGCTCAGCTGCGGCAGGATCGGCCCGGCGCCGAGGGCGGCGGTGTCGCCCGTCCAGCGGTCGAAGACCATCCCGGGGACCGGCGGGTGGGCGACGAGAGTAACGGGGGTGCCGGCCGGGTACGTGCCGCCGCCATCGCCGCCGTCGACCGTGACCGCGACGGGGGCTCCGGTGCCGAGGGCGAGCACCGAGGACTTCAGGTCGACCTGGACGACGTTGCGGAAATTGACCGTGCAGGTGAGGCGCTTCAGCCCAGGAGAGGTGGGGCGGAAGGTGATCGTGTTGGTGCCCTGCCCGGTGACGATCGTGGCGCCGCCGGCGACGGCCCAGCGGAACGTGCGGTCGTTGCCCTCGGCGGCGGGCACTGAGGCGGTGACGCTGGTGGCGTTGGCGGCGATGGTGGCCGGGCTGGTCACCCGGCCGGCCGTGTCGGCCGCGACGACCGTGACGTTGGCGGTGGGGGCGAACGAGGTGCCGTCCGCGCCGATGGTGGCGGCGAGGGTGACGCTGCCCGGGTTGTCGGCCACGAAGTTCACGGTGGCGCTGCGGGAATCGCCGACGATGCGCCCGCCGGAGATGCTCCACTGGTAGGAAGCGTTGGCGATGATGGCGGGATCGACGTTGTTCCCGCCGAGACGGATGGTCGCGGAGGCGTTAGTGCCGCTGAGGATGCCGGAAGGCGCGTTGATGGTCGGGAAGAGGGTGGAGTTCTGGACCCCGCCGCCGGGCGGCACGAAGCCCGGGGGAAGGACGATCCCACCACCGCCGGCCCCGCCGCCGCCGGGCAGCACGAAGCCTGGGGGCAGCACGAAGCCTGGGGGAAGGACGATCCCGCCGCCGCCGCCGCCGGGTAAGGGCGTCGGCCGGATCTGGGCGGCGAGGGGCAGGCCGAGCGCCGCGGCGGCGATCAGCGCGGCAAGCGGTCGATGGGTATCAGGAAAACGCGAAGG
>Ga0194115_10003751_pt1 | contig 16856 bp, 15 predicted proteins | sample TA2MahsurfametaG_3_FD_148656 | JGI IMG/M metagenome (GOLD analysis project Ga0194115, IMG submission 148656) | Freshwater microbial communities from Lake Tanganyika, Tanzania - TA2015002 Mahale S4 surface | ecosystem: Environmental > Aquatic > Freshwater > Lake | place: Tanzania: Lake...
TGAATCTCTGCACCAGTATCTGGGTCTGTTTTAATAATTTCGATGTTATTAAAAATAGTGCCAAATGCTTTAACATTTTTTTTAATAATTTCGTGATAAAAATGTCTTCCTAACATTAGAATGAATCTCCCATATTTCCAAACTCGCCAAATGGATTTCCTTCAGTAAAATCAAGAATCATATTAGCTTTATCTTCATAAAACTTGTTTTCTGCATTATCGTAATTATCAATTTCAAAATCAATGGTGGAAAAATTATCCACTATCCATGATGCGCCACTATCCATACCAACTAAAGGTAAATTTTTCTTTAATACTCCTTTTATATATGTAAGACGTAATTTTTTATTTGTTTGATCCCAATCAACAACTGTTGCTTTTGCTATAATTGGAGTTCCACCCACAGGAGTAAATGTTTGTGTTATTTCTTCCCCTTTTACAAATACTCCTGTGCCACCAGCTAATTTAACGATTACTGGAATAGAATTTACTTCCTGTGGCAATTCATCAATTTCCGAAATGCCAGTATCAAATTTACTATCAGCCTGCTCAAACAACTCACACGTTAACGCATAAACATAGTTTTTACCTAACTGATAAAAAGGCACTTCTCTTTCTACATATTTAATTTCATATGTATTTTTAGTCATAGGCACATATATCAAATCACCTTCGTTAGGTTTATTTTTAACAAAGGTTGATTCATTAAGTGTATTAAAATTAGTCCAACGTCTTTTAGATACAGCTAATGTTACTTCATCTGTAATCTTAAGACCAAACTTAGACATTGCGATAGCACCAGACCCACCAAAACCTTCCACATTAATTAGCATCATTTCAATCATGTATGCTTCTTTAAAGATGTTTAAAACGACATCATTCAAACTACGGTCAATTAGCATTTCCTTTGGCACGTAATAAACATCCATACCAAACAATCGTATCTGCTCATCAACTAGATCTTGCACCAGATTTTGCTCTGATGATATACCGCCAAACTGTGGAAAATGTACGCTCTTCATATTATCCGATTAAGAAGTTAGGTGGTAATTCATACTCTGATTGCATTCTTGCTTCGATGTCTTCTATCTCTGCTTTGCCTTCCTCATACATTTTCTCTCCATTGAGAGATACTCCACCAGGAAGTTGCACCCCGTTAAACTTGATTAAATTCTGTCCCCACTGTTTTTTAATTTGAGCAGTGACATAACGCTTGAGAAAGCTATCGTTGTATATCTTAGCGTGGTCAGTTGGATTGAGTGCTCTATAGCATTCGATGACAATCCACCTATCCTTTGCAATATATTTTGGATCGTAATCAATATACAAACGATTCTGTCGTTTTGTGTATCTTAACTGAATCATAGATCCAGTATTTAAAACCATATCAAGAGTCTCAAGATATGATTTGGTCATGTAGTAGTTTAAAATATCTAATGACCCAAATGCATATAAATCATTAAGAAACATCTGATATTCAATGCCAAATAAGTCACCACGAATAGTAGAAGAAACAAATGAAAATAATCTTTCTATACCGATTACGTGGTCAGGTACTTCTAGATAATTGTTACGCTCTTCCCAAGAATCATTGTTAGGAGCAGTTGTAGTTGTATTACTTGTTTGAAATCTATCTACATCTGCTTGAGTAAACTTATGCTTGAGAAACATTTTCTCAACACCATCAAAATGTCTATCGTTAAAATGTTGCAAAGACATATCAATGATGTCTTCAATCTGATCATCATCTACATTGATTTCTAAGATAGGTGCTCCCAGTCTACGGAGGCAAAAATCTTTCAACTCCTCTCGTGTTGCGGGTTGAGATTTGGACATGAATACAAAAAGACCCTTCTTATGTATTTATAAATTTACTTAGAAAGAATTTCATCACCAACTACCAAAACATCTACATCTTCATGTTTATATAAATTAATTGCATCTTCAATATTTCCTGCTATTGGTTTTCCACCAATATTCAATGAAGTATTTAATAAAATTGGAATTCCTGTTAAATCTTTGAAAGATTCTATTAATCTTCTAAAATGAATCTGGGATTCTGAAACGGTTTGCATTCTACAAGTATTATCTATATGTGTGATAGAAGGTAGATCATCAGTTAAAATATCTGCAACGTATAACATATAAGGACTTTCCCCATCCCAATTGAAATAGTTTGATACTTCTTCTTTTAATATAGATGCTCCAAATGGTCTATAGTGTTCTCTGTGTTTTACTTTTTCATTTAAAATTTGTTTACCATTCTTTATAGAAGGATTCATTAAAATAGATCTATTTCCAAGTGCTCTGGGACCAACTTCGCCATTTCCTTGATACCAAGCTATTATTTTTCCATCTGCCAAATATTCGGAAACTTTTTTTATGGTAGAATCAGATGGATGTGATTTTGGTGATTCATCCGATTGCCAAAAAGGAAAATTAGTTTTATCAAAAATTTCTTGATTATAATATTTTCTTAAAAATTCCACACACCCTAAAGAGAGACCTTCATCTGGACAATGGGGTGGGATATGTATATTTTTAAATTGTTTTTTGATTTCTGAATTTATAACAGTATTTTGTGCGATTCCTCCAGAGTATCCAAAAACTTCGTCATGAAAAATATATTTTTTAAAAAATTTTGGAAATAATTTTTCAAATTTGCTATGTATAGTGCATAACCAATCTACATCATTTTCAAAAGAAGAATAAATTTTAGAAGAATCTAATAATGTATAATTTTTGAAATTGTCAAATAATTCTTCTTTTATTTTTCCATATGATTTCAAACCCATTAATTTTCCTGCAAAATCCTGAGCATGTCCTTTCATACCGAAACGAAATCCTACTTCAGCGAAAATCCTTCCTATAGATTCCATTTCACGTACAGTTTTTGAATCTAATAATTTATCGGATTGTATGAAAGAGAATGACTTCTCATGGTCTCCCCATCCATCCATAACAATATGAGTATTGATATTGTCAACAAGTGGCCACAAACTTAATGCATGAGCATAATGATGATCTACTCTAAAAATAGGACAAGAAATATTATCGAAAGGACTCGACTTTAATATTATTTGTTCGTATAAAAAATTTGCATTAGTAGTGAAAGATTCATTCACATGCCATTCTGGATCTATTACTATTGCAATTGCATCGATATCTTCTAGTTTCACATTCCATAGTTTTAAACATTCTTGCCATTGATGTAGATTATTATAACCATGATGTTTTACTTGATGATATCTTTCGCTTTTAAAGTATTTTACTTTTTTTCCATCAGTATAAGTCACATTAGAATCATGCTCGTCTAATCGCAATCCCAAAAATTTCATGATACATTACCATTAAAAACTATACGATTTTTATCTTGGTTGAAATTTTTTCCAGGATTGGGATGAAATGTTTGTGCTTTAAAAATAATGTTTAGACAACAACGATGATTGAAATTTTTTGGAGGTAAACCACAATGAATATAATTAGATGGAAATAAAACAGCATTTGTTGCAATACTCGGCACCATCAGAATATTGTCATTTTCTATAATTTTAGTACCAGCTTCTTCTACATCATTCAAATAATAAACAATACTCCAATGATTTTCTTCTACAGTATCTGGGTGATCTACCCCTATTGAATTTGAATGATAGTAATTCCAATAACATCTAATCATTTTTGGATTGGAAAAAAAATCTACTTCGGTGTGTTCTAGTTTTACCGTCGTATTTTTTAATACTAATTTTAATATAATTTCCGCGTAGAAATTTAATTTATTGAATTTCTCCCCAGAAGAAATTCCATTGGACATGGATGCTAATACCATACCAGAGTCAGTAGCATCATAAAATCTACTAAAATTCTTGTCTACGATAATATTCCATCCAGAATGATTTAATAAATCTTCGTATATAATATTATTGAGGTCTGTATTTAAAAGAGAATTGTATTGTTTAATCATAATTTAAAATTGTAATTTATTACGAATCTTTCAGATTTGGTTGGTATTGAACTAGCATGATAAATGTAACCATCAAAAAATACACACCTACCTTGCTTTGGAGAAACTCTTTCTATTATTTTAGAATTTTCATTTACATAATTAAATTTTTCAAATTCATTTTCTATGTGCTCTACATCATTTTCTTTAATATCTGAAAAAACAGTATCGCCATCTGTATCGTTAACATAATACAACATGGTGTAATGTGGATCGTGAAAATCTACATGAAATTCTCCACTCTCTGTATTTTCCTTAGGTGTTTGTAGAAAAATTCTTCCTCGCACCATTTCTTTATCTGGAGCTATTATTTTTGCTGGATGAGAAAATATATCTGAAAATGGAGATAAAGAACCATGTACAGAATGAAATAAATGAGTAAAACTTCGCAACAATAATCTAGAATAAGGGGAGGTTGAAAATTTGTTGAAAGAATAAGTTACATTAGGATTGTAACAATAACCTAAAATTTCTTCCTGAATATCGACATCTACAGCATTATCAATTACTTGTATCATTTAAATAATCTCTCACTAATTTGTGATTTCTAGTTAAACTATGATTAGAAATATAATTTAATTTTTTGACATTGTTTTTGTCTCTTTCAGTTTCTACATCTACTATTAACTCTGGATTAAAATTTCTTTGTATGGGGATGTATTGCGCTAATGGAGTTCCAGCTTTAATAATTTCTACTCCATCCATAATATGCCAAAATAGTTGCACATTAATTTGATTGGATTCTTTTGGATCTAAAATACCAGATGCAGTGGTAAATCTCCCTTCGCTAGAATAATGCAAATGAGATTGCAATAAAATAATATCATCACTACATTCTACTCTCCAAGGCAAATTTATTTTTAACACATATTTCACTGTATCTGGTCTATGGTCTATTAAATTTAATAAAGAATCTGGGGTGTGAAAACTTAGAATCGGTCCCATTTCAGGAGCATCCCCGAAACCATATGAAGAACACCATGAAATATTTTCTCCATTGTTTTCTGTAATTATTTTTATATCACATGGAGAATAAACAATGTATCCTCTTCTTGTTATATCACGTATTGCAGGGCATTTTGAAGTAGAAATTATTTGTGTGAAAGGACACTTTGATGTTTTTTGCTCTTCTACTTTTTCTATATAATCTTTACTTAAATTATCTAACCACGTATGTTTATGATGTTTAGATTTTTTTATAGGATAAATTGATTCTACGCCAGGATATACAGAATAAAATCTAACAAAATTTTTCTTTTTGAAAAACATAATAATTAATTATCAAAAATTATCTAAAAATTATTTATGGTCTTTGAAATATTGATTTAATTCATTGCCAGTTAAACAAGTAGAAGAGACATTTTTACACCATTCATGGAAATTATTAAAAATTTTCTGGTGTTCTTCTTTGTCAAATCCAGCATCTTCTGTAAATTGCTTACATTTATTTTTATCCAAGTGACCTAATCCAACAGCAATGTAATCCCATAAAGGTTGTCCAGCTTGTCCATCATGTTTATCCCAATCATCGATGTTAAATATTCTTTCTTCTGATATTTTTAAAATTTGATTAACTTTATCTGGTCTAGGTAAAGTTTTTACGTGCTTCCAAAATGGACTATCTTCTTTTCCGCCAGTATAGTGATAACAGACAAAATCTTTCATATTATCAAATAATGTATTACAAAAATTATTATATTCATCTTTTTTATCATCATGAATACATTTTTGTATAAAATTTTCTAATTGCACAATAGTGCAATGTATATTAGTTGCTTCTAAAGGTTCTAAGAAAGAAGCAGATAATCCTATAGAAAGACAATTTTTATTAAATACTTTTTTTTGCTTACCTGCCTGGAAATTTATGGGAGATCTTTGTAATCTTATTTTTTTACCATAAATTTTTTCTAATTCAGATATAACTTCATCATCTGTTATAAAATTTGAATCAAATACACAACCTCTTCCAATTCTATTTCTAGAAGGAATTTCCCATATCCATCCAGCAGACATAGTTTTTGCAGTTGTTACTGGTAAATTCTCTGCATCATCATTTTCAACTACGAAAGGAATAGCTCTATTCAATAATAAATATTTTGAATAACTTTCCCATTCATATCCTGGAACTTTTTTTGATATTATTTTTGAAAACCCAGTGCAATCAACAAATAAATCTGCGTGAATTTTTTTACCAGATGATAAAATAAGGTGATCAATTTTATCATTGTCAATTAATACATCTACGACACTATCCTCATGATGAATCACTCCTGATTCTTTAATAGATATATTTTTCAAAAATTGCCCAGTAGAATATGTGTCTATATGGCAAGCAGCAAAATGAGTATAATCTAAATCTGTGCTGAAATTGGGATCAGTGTTTTTATAAAAATTTGTTTTCTTGTTATAAGATTGGTATCCTCCCAAACCAGCATATTCAATTGGGATATCGTTTTCTAAACAATAGTATAAAAAATGATCATGATAATTTAACCCCGTAGCAGACCCATCGATAGGACCAATAAAACACCCTGGTTTTTTTGCCCAACCATCAAATTTTATTCCGAGCTTTGGTAAAGCATCACAACCTTGATATGTGGAAAGTAGTGGTATTCCTATTCGTTGTAAACAATCAACAAATCGAAATGTAGTGGATTCTCCAACTCCCACAATTGGTATTTCTGTGGTTGAAACATTTTCAATTTGATAATTATTCGGAGAAAGATATCTTCTAAAAAGTAGAGTCGTTAACCATCCTGCAGTTCCACCTCCAACTATGACTATTTTCATAAAATTAATTACTTAAAATTAAATTGCCAGATATAGAAATTCTATCCTCTATGCAATTATAAAATGGATTTACTTGATGTTTTAGAATGCTAGGAAAAAATAACATTATATTTTCAAGTTTTTTTGTTATTGGATACCGATATAAATCAATATTTCCTAAAATATCTGTATATACAAAATTAAAATCTCCTGGTGATGGAGAATTTGAAAATTTGCAGTGAGATAAATTTATTTGATCTACCCATTCAACTGGCATTTTTTTCCAAATTACAAAAGAAAATAATCCTGTGTGTTGATGTAAAGGATTAAATTCATATTGTTTTTGATAATTTACCCAAAATGAATCTAATATTAAATTAGATATATCAAAATACTTATTTTTATGTACCTGAGAAGATATAGAAACATCCCTAAAAATGGGAAAAGAATTGCAATATTTCCTTGCACACTCCAGCAATACATTATTCAAAAACCAGTTATCTTCATCTATTAAACTATTACTATTACTAATATTTCCTGCTAAAGAAGTAGTTACGGAATGAGAAAAATCTTCAGATTTTTCTATGTAATAATCTATTCTAGAAGATTCTTCCTCAGACAATTTTATTTCCAACCACCCAGCCGCTGGGGGTGGATAAACAACTTTCACATTTTCCATATTTTTTATTCATCAAGCGCGTAGATTTCCAGTGCCCCAGATAGTAATTTTTTGACGATAATTACTTGCTGTTCCAGTATATGTGCTGTCACCATCGCTAATATTATTTTGACCAGTATTATTTACGTAAGTAGTGGTAGTATGAGATAAATGCTGAAATAAGAATCTAATATTAAAATTAGACGCTTGATCTCTAAAATCAAACATAAATTCATTTTCGTAATGACTAATTCTCCCTGTGTCATTATATGACATAGAAAGATCTCCTGCACCGTATCCAGAATGTCCTAATTCTCGCCAAGTACCATCATCATTATATTGCCAATAAAGTCTAAAATAATGTCCTCCCCAATTTCCTCCATCTTGTCTTGATGGGGAATATACTAATACTTTAAAGAAGGATCCTTTTGGAATAGAAAAATTACCAGTATCCCAACTATTTACCCACGAGGACGAAGTGCAAGAAATAGTATTAGTGGTTGTTGCACTGTAAGAAAATGGCACACCACCTAAATTAGTGTTATCTCCAAATTTTACAGAATTTGCGATTAATTCGGCCATTTTTTTTAATATTATTGTGCTGGTTTTGGATATGCTGCTTTGATATTATCAATTAATGTTTGCCAATTATTAGTGCCATTTAAAGAATCATGATATAACATATCTAGTTGCTCTTCGATACGTGGATATTCTATTGCTCTATGACGAGCATATTCTTTTTGCTGCCACTCAGCATATAATTCATTATATTTTGTAATTACATCTTCTTTACTTGGTGCGATGTAACCATCGGTAGTTCCATTAACACTGTCTCCAATCCAATCAAAATGCTCTGGTTTTAAATTAGAAAAATTAATATCAGTCGAATAACTCCAACCACCTTTAAACTCAGGATCTAGAGCTTCTGCTGCTTGATTTAAGTTGGGTGGACGATACATTTCTAAAACTCTATTGTGCTCTTCTTCTCCAGAACTTCTTACATACAATGACATTTTTTTAACTCCTTGTTTTAACTATTTATCAAATTTAATATACTTGATAACCACTCAAGCAAAGGTGCCACTGGAAAGGTGTGTTATTTCCATGATATCCCGATTGACCAGCGCCACCAATATCATTTCCATTTACTTCGCCACTAGATGTATATGATATATGTTGAAATAAAAACTTCAAATTAAAATCTGATGTTAAAGCACTGAAATCGAAATGATGGTGATTCATATAACGAGTAATATCTCCAGAATTATTATGCATAGCAGTACTATATCCACTATGACCTAAATCAACCCAAGAACCATTATTAATTGCATAATATAAACGAGAATAATATCCCCCTCCCCAGCTCGAATAAGCATCATTCCTCACTGGAATGTTATACCTAAGGAGACATTTAGATTTTGCTGGGATAGCATAGTTTCCAGTCTCCCACCCATTAGACCAACTTGTAGTGTATGTATATCCAGTATTATTGAAATCTCTATATTCAAATACTCTTCTTCTCATTTCTGAACCGCTATCAAATTTTAGTCCATTTCCTGTTAGTGTTACTGCCATTTTAAATCTCTGCGTCTCCTGTTAAAATAACTTTTGCGTAAAAACCATATTGATTTAAAACGCCATTAGTGCTAGAAACTCCCGTAGCAATTCCTCCGTTAATATTATTACTTTGAATAATTTCTAATGATCCATTATATGGAGCACATGATACTAAAAATCCTAAAGTAAAATTAGAAGTTATACTACTAAAATCTAGTGTAAATTCATTTGCATAGTAAGCAATTTGATAATACCCAGCGCACATAATAGCACTATAACCACTGTCTCCCATACTAACCCAACTACCAGAATTTACGCGATAATAAATTCTGGTAAACATTCCTCCCCAAGAATATGTGTCATTGCGACATGGAATGTGGACATATAGATTACAGCGACTTTTAGCTGGTAGTGACCAGTCTGCAGTTTGCATTATGTCAGTAAAACTTCTATAAGTGCCACCTAATCCAGCACCAGTAGTTCTAGAATGTTCAAATCTAAAGGGGGAAGATCTTAATGAACTATTATCACCAAAAGTGACCCCAGTTGCTCCTAAAGTTGCTGCCATGTTATCAACCTCTCTTAAGTGTTTCGATTTCTGACTTGAGCTCTTTAACTGCTTCAATAAGAAGAGCAACTAGGTTTGCGTAAGCAACTGACTTGGTGCCTTCTTCATCAGATTCAACAACACAAGGGACGACTGCTTCAACTTCTTGAGCAATAACACCAATTTGGTGTCTGTCACTTGAGATATAATCAAATTCAACACCACGGAGAGCAGAAACTTTCTCAAGAGCTCCAGAGATAGTCTCTACATTTTTCTTGAGTTTAGCATCAGAGTTAGCAGTTACTGTGCCAGCAACTACTAGGTTTTGTGAAGTATTGAATGTAGCACAAAGAGTGCCAGCAGTTGTAACTGTTACGTTAGCATTACCAGCAGCAGAAACGTTAGAAGAACCATTGCTGATAGATGAAGTTGATAGTGAGATTGTCTGCCATGTAGCAGGAGCATTTGTTCCTCCAGAAATTAGGAATTGTCCCGCAGTACCAGGACCAGGAGTGCTACCAACACGAATTTCGTTGTTGAATGTAGTTGCTCCCATCGTCTTATTCGTAAGAGTCTGAGCAGCGGATTCTGTTACGATTCCACCTCCAGCTCCAACACTTAGACCTAAAACGGAGTTAGCAGAAAGAACTGTAACACCATTAATCTTAATGGATTTACCAGTTGCTAAGTCGATGTCTGCAGAAGACTTCCACGCAGTAGAAGCATTATTATACTTGAGGTTGATACCAGTAGTGCCAACTTCAAATCCAGCACCATCAGCATCAGAAGCAGCACTTGTGCCATCCGCAACAACAATTGTCTTGTCAGTAATGTTTAAATCAGTTGAGTTAATAGTTGTAGTAGTACCAGAGACTGTTAAATTACCCGCTAATGTTGCATTACCAGACTTATCAACCTTAAACTTGCTGCTACCACCAACTTTAGCATCAATTAGATTTGATGATGCTCCAGAAGTGGTATCAGTTACTTCTACGAGTAGTGAATTAAAGTTTCTGGAAGCATTATTCCAAGTTGGTCTGAGTCTTAAATCACCATCGATTTGTAACTCAGTAGTCATTCTCTGAATTCTTTCAACGGTGATATTAGCACCAGTTGGAGTTGCAGGTGAAACTGCAGATCCTTGCATTGTATAAGTGAATGATTTGGCAGCAGTATTAATACTGGTAACTATAAATCTTCCATTATAGTTTGCTTGTGATGCTCCAGAAACAACAATTTCATCTCCTTGAGCAACTTGATTTGCTGTGAAAGATGTTACAGTTGCAGTTGTGCCACTTGAAGTTAATTCTGCAACCACAAACGTTGGAGCATTTCTTATAATACCTCCACCAACTTTGTTATCAACATAAGTTTTTGCTGCTAACTGAGTTGGTACTGCGGTATCTCTAGCAAATTCAGCACCCAACTCTACATCAGTTGAGAATTCATTAATTGAAGCACCTAACTGAGCACCAATGCTACCCAGTCTTAGAGAAGACAGACCACTCAAGTTGAAGGCATTAGCATCGAGTGAAGCAGTACCTGTTGCCTGCTCAACCGAGAAGAATGCGCCAACACGGAAGTTTCCATCTTGGTCAGTTGAAGTATAATAAACACGACCTGGAAATGCTTCTACTACTTCCTGTGCTTGTGCAGCTAGTTGCGATGGTTGCCCAGGCCAGTTAGTAGTAACTTTGCTACCAGTACCAATGAGTAGGAAGTCGTGACCAGTTAAGCGGACTTGTGAATATCTGAGTCTGATTTCAAATCCTTGATTTGAAGCAGCTGCGGTATCTTTTGGAGTAGCAAACGTAATTGTTGCTTGACCAACTAAAGTAGGAGCTGGTTGAGTATTGACTCTAAAGAATTCATTGTCAATTTTAATAATATCATTATTATCAATGTTGGCAATCGAGAATACAGGTAGGTATGTAAAACCAATTTGTACGTCACCACGTAGAGTGGTTTGAGCAGCAGTCTTAGTTACATAATAAACTACGCTACCGTCAGCATGAACTGACGCAGCAGTGCCTTCTACACCTCTAGTGACAGTAATATTAGATCCAGACTTTCCAGTAATATTCATCAATTCGTTATTGATGAGTAGGAAAGCATTTGCTCCAGGAGTAATTTGAGTTGTGAAGCTTGAAGACTGAACTGGAATTGTAGTTACGCTAGAATCAATTTCAGTTGCACCACTGTTATCAAGAAGAATAGTATCAGTAGAAACATTATAAAGATTTACATCACTACCACCTTGATGGAATGCTAATGTAGAGCCGCCAGAAGTAGATACTTTATAAACTCTGCTAGCTTCATTACCTGTTGCTAAAGCAGTGGTGCCTTGATTTGAACCATTATTGGAATAAGTGAAAGAAGTTGAGTTAGTAACTGTAACTGTAGTTCTTTGGAATGCAGGAGTAGCAAACGACTGCTGAGCACTGTTAGAAATTACGATATTAACTTTATCGCCATTTACTAGTCCGTGAGCAGTTGAAGTAGTAATAGTAGCAGTGTTATTATTTCTAGCAACAGAAGTAATAATTACTGAAGAAGCAGATGTGCCAGGGACATCAAATTGTCTAGTTACATTAACGTTTAAAACAGAAGCAGTGCCTGCATCGGTAACGGTTTTAACAACGTAATAGTAGGCATCATTAAATTGGGGTTGACCAGTGACATTTAGGAATTTAGTAGCACCAGTAATTTGTGGAAGTACTGCGGTGCCATTAACAACTGGTAAATCTGTTAATGTAAATATTTTGCCAGAAATACCAGCAAGAGCTCCTGATGTTGCTGTGACTGCAGTTGCACCAGATGCAACCACATCACTTGAACCTACACCAGTAATTGCTTTGTTATTTTGGAATGTGCCAGTAATTGCTTCAATAAGTAAATAATTTGTTTGTGGTTCAGTTAGAATTAGACCAAGAGCATAGTCTGGTTGACCAACAGTGCTCTGTCTTACCTGCTCCAACTTCTTGAATGTGACGCTATTTTCGTCATAGGTGAAGTTGAGTCTTTGACCTCTTACAGTACCTGTTAATGGTGTTTCTGTAGCATCAAATCCTCTTGAAACGCAACCATAAGTACCATAAGAGTTATTACCTGCAAGTGAGCGGATTCTACCACCACCTGTGCAAGTATAACCAATATGGCAATAGTATGTAAAGGAAGAAACAATTTCTGCGTTACCTAAATCCTTACACCAGAAACCAACACCTAAATCGTGGAATTGAGTGAAGGAATCGAATAGCATCGATCCGTTGGAAACTGTTGATCCATAAATGCTCTTATCAATGAGAGCACCTACACCACCTTGGCAGTTGGGAGCATCCCCGACAGGGCGACCAGAGAATGCAGAGCACTGAGTAATATAGGGAGACTTACCAGTAATAGCATCATCTGGATGTAGACGTAGGAATACGCCGCGAATTGTTGCTTGAGTAATATCTGGCGAGTTTTGTGCTCCAGCAGCGGGAGAGAAACCTTCCATTCCAACCAGGACCAAATCTTTTAAAGTTACTGACTCTGAAAGAAAGAACATGGTTGAGAATCTGTTTTCTACTGGAATTGCATCAGTAGAAAGACCAGTTGCTTTTGGTTTAATAACAGTGGCACGTAAGTTGTCACCAACAATCGAAGTATATGGAGTTGTTACGAGAGGAAGTTGCTCTTCATAAGTACCTGATTTGACAAAAATTGTTACTACATTATTTTCTGTGCCTTGGTTAGCTACTCTCGATAGAGCGTATCTTAAAGATCTCCATGGTTTACCGATATTTTTACCAAAATCTGGGTCATCAGTACCATCTGTAGCGACGTAGTAAACATTAGCACACCAATTATTTCTTTCCCAAGCAGGAAGACCTGCTGGAGAAACAGCTAGTGTTTGTCCTTCGGTGCCAATTGCAAGAGGGACATTTGCGTTTGCGTTGCGAATAAGAATATCACCAGGATTCTGTAGAGTTAATACAGAGTCTCCTTGTGCAAGTGATTGCCATTTTGTTCCATCATCAGTAGATGGGTTATTATTTGTATTATTGGCAATCAACGAAACATAACTACCAGAACCTTGCTTAACAACATCATTGATTTGGTAGGTTGATGAAGAAGACCAATTTTCTTTCCAAGCGAGACCGCGAGTTACAAGTTTCCAATCAGTAGTGTTGTTTGGAGAACTTCCAGCTGGCCCACTAACTACTTTAACATATGTGTTGCCACCGAATTGAACTACCGCGCCAGGGACATAGATAACAGTTGGGTCATAATCACCTTTAACATCAAATCCAGTGGTTACTAACTCCCAATCATCTGGATATAAATTTGGTTGCTTATCTAAATTAATTCTAGTGGCAATATAAACATAACCACCAAACGTTACAATATCACCTTTTTGATATTCTACAGCTGCTTGTGCTGGTGGGTTTCCTCCAGGACCAGCAGCGACAAAACCTCTCCACGTATTTTCAAATTCTATGGATTCTAGAAATATAGAAAACTTAGTTTCATCTATAGTTGAACCAGAAGAAGTGTGTGGAGTGGTAGTCAAGTATAGTGTATTTCCATACTTGACAATATCATTTATTTTATACCATGTATTAGTTGCCCAGAATCCTAGGTAACGAGTACTCGCAACATATAAAGACCACTTATTTAAATCGTTGCTATAAAAATTAGTTTCGCTACCAGCAGCAGTATGGTTAACTGTGCAAAGATATTGGTTAGCACCATAGCTAACAAGGTCATTCTTTGCATAGAATGTATTAGGTGTCCATGCACCCATAATTCTAACACCAGGGACATGCAACTGCCATCTTGGTGTAGCAATATCTAAGTCTGTTGATGCCCAGAGAGTTTCTGATGCTGCCGACGTATGGTTAACGACACAAACGTAAGTATTTCCTTTAAAGGAAATGATGTCGTCAATAACGTAGGCAGTAGATGGAGCCCATGCACCTCTCCAGTTGAATTTTAATCTACCTAATCTGAAATCAGCCATTTTTTATACTTTCCTTATTGTGGTCTTTAATGAATAAGAACGTTTGTGCCTCTCGGCAATTATTTGGGTCCAGCATTGTAATCATATGTTCCAAATCTAGCAACAAAGTAACCTTCATCGTCAATAAAGTATGTTATCTTTCTTGCTTCAAACTTATACTGTTGGTATTTATCATTGTTTTGGTCGTTACTGAATGATTTAACCACACCCGTAACTCTTAGAGTTAAATCTGTAACGTCATTAATTTTAGAGGATGAAACAGTAACAGTTTCGTTAGGAGAGAATAATGCCCCACCGCTGTGAATAACAACGCTAGAAATTAATCCTTCTGAATCTCTACTAATCAAAAGATTCAATCCATAACCAGCTTGTTGATTGCCAGATCCTTCACCATCTCCATTTCCAATTAATCCAGTAACTGTATAAGTTACATTAGCATCATCAGAATTAGCAATACCACCAGAAATTAATTCAATTGATTCAACAGCAGAAACTTCTACAACGTTATTCCAAGCATCTAAGAAATCTCTTGGTTCTGTACCATCAACGTTAAAAACGTCAATAGACCCAGAATCTGCAGTATTAATTTTTGAATACCACAACATTCCATCAGGATCTCTTCTTAGGGCATGGAAAGTGAAACGATTTGAAGTGTTGAAAAATGAATACATATCTCCACCACCACCGCTTCCGCTACTTCCTAACCCAGATTCACTTAGATAAAGTGCCATCTAAAAACTCCAACGTGAGTCGTTTTAAATCAATTGTATTTATGTTATCGTAAGTATTTATAATAATTTATTTCTCTTAGGCATACACTTTCCAGAGATCTCCAGTCCAAACAATTTTAACTGAAACACCTGCAACATCTAAAATATATGGACTGTCTACTTCTCCAGTTTTATCTTGGAAAGTTTTTCCAACACCAGCATCTAAGATGACGTTGTATGAATCCCAACTATTTTTCATATCAGCAAATTCGATAGTATTTCCTACGTTTGGTGTTGAGGGTAAAGTAACAGTAATATCTTGATTATTAGTAATAGTATCAATTAAATATCTACCACTAACTTGTGCAATAAAATCTTGTGTTTCAATACCATAACTAGCACCAGCAACGATATTATTACTACCTCTAACAATAAGGTCACCTTTAATTTCAACAATACCAGTAACATCATTATCATTATTTGGGTCAATGATAATATCAGAATTTCCTGTAATTTTTGTATTTACACGGAGACTATTCATGACAAAATCACCAGTGCTCTCAAGAATAGATGGAGTTACTGAGTTTGGAAACATATTGATGGTATTGACCTTTCCCCAAGAAAGGACTCCATTACCATCAGTAATTAACACTTCATTTGCAGCACCATCATCAACTGGCATTGTTAATGTGTAGCTTCCAGTTAAACTAGATGGTGCCTTTAAAGACACAAATCTAAGTGTGCCTACATTAGTGCTTAATTTTACTGCGTTGTTATTTTCAACAACCAGTCCGTTTTTTACGGTAAATTCTTTGTTGTACGTAGCCATAACGGTTCACTCTCCCCGTTGTAGTGTTAGAAATATTTATGATTTAATAGCAGTCGCAACTACTTTCACTGTAGTAGAAGTTGCTGATGCTGGTGTAACCAATAGACGAATATTACCAGAATTAATATCAGCAGAATATGATGCTAGGTATACATCTGACGATAAAGTATTTTGCTCAGTAATTGTTACGTCAGTGCCGTTATGTATTAACAATACTTTTGATACATGTGTATTGCTTCCTGATTTTGCTTGAATCAAATATTCCACTGAAGAGTATGTAGTGGCAGAAAAAGGAAGAATAGAATATTGAGTAGTTGCTGTTGTAGTATTTGAAGCGGTTGTGTAAACAGCAATGTCATTAATTAAAACTGTAGTCGCTGAAGCATCACCTAATGTTGGATTGAGTAATACTGGTGCAGATAAAGTTTTGTTAGTTAAAGTTTCTACATTATCTAATGTAGAAAGAGTACCGCTAGTTGGAAGAGTTACACTTGTGTTTGCGGTAGTTGTTAAACCTAAACTATGAGCACCAGTATGTGTGAAATTACCACCAAGAGTGATTGTCTTAGTGCCATTATTAACACCAGTGCCACCATAGGTTGATGAAATGACAGTGCCATTCCAAACACCAGTGGCGATTGTTCCTACTGAAGTTAGGTTAGAAGAAACAATTCCACTACCTAATGCAGTCGATCCAATTACAGTAGTGCCATTAATCTTATAAGTTTTTCCTTCAGCAAGATTCCAACTTTCGGAAGAAGACCATGAAGTATATCCGTGACTAT
>Ga0194115_10003753_pt1 | contig 16855 bp, 11 predicted proteins | sample TA2MahsurfametaG_3_FD_148656 | JGI IMG/M metagenome (GOLD analysis project Ga0194115, IMG submission 148656) | Freshwater microbial communities from Lake Tanganyika, Tanzania - TA2015002 Mahale S4 surface | ecosystem: Environmental > Aquatic > Freshwater > Lake | place: Tanzania: Lake...
TGAAGATCCATTACGTGGAGTCAATGATGACGTAGATCCGACTGAAAAAATACAAACTCCGAGCATCGTGGGTGATTTTTCGTCATCAGCAGAGAGGGACGAAGACAGTGTCGACTATGACAGTCAAGATGATCGTAGTTTAGACGATAGTGCCGATGATTTTTATTCCTCCGACGATAAATCGGACGGTTCTTCTGCGGCGAGTCAACCGGAACCGGGGACAGCGGATGATCAATCATCATCACAGGCACCCGTTCGAAGCAATTCAGAACCATCAGTAGCACGGAATCAACCAAGGACTATTATCCTTTTGCCGAACGGATTGGTGATTCACGAATCAGTTTGTATTACATGTTCGATCCACAGTGTTGTCATTCGAGGTATATACCCAAGTAGTCGCAGTGGAAACATACAAACCTCGTTGAAAGGTTGCATAGCGGAGTTCATGTGGCCAAAGATAAACAACGAGCCTGGGGTCTATATCCAGGCATCCGTATCGTTCCTATCGATGCAAGAGAAGTGGAATCAAACTGTTCGTACCATACTACTCGGCGGTATTACTCACGGGGATCACATGTCTCTACATGAACCCCACAAGGTGTCACGTGATATACCCGCCGATGAAAACTTTCCAATGTTCGAGCGACGGTCTTTACGTGATGATCCATTGGAACTTCGCCATACATTTCCAGCGCAGGCCATCGGTACGAAGACGAGCATCGATATTGGCCTTAATCAACCCGATGAGAGCGATACTCCGCCTATGATCATACAGGAAATTGGAGTGGACGAATTCGATATAGTCTTGGATGCCGACGCTTGGTGCCGGGCACTCGGATTCTTCCTCAATGAGCATGGCGGTGGATTCGATTCTCGTTGGAATACAGGTGACTGGACAGATCTCTTGACTCCGGATATGCTGAAGGATCCAAGCGCAGTCTTCAATATAGATCAACACCTACACATTGCAGATCAGATGGTACTGGATGAAAACTTCATGATATCCTCGGATCGATTCAACGTGACAGCTCGCTTCAGCAACATAGAGCTCCGTGTACCAGCTGCAGTCACCGAAAACGTTCGCTCTTGTGATATTCTCATCCAGATGAAGGAGGCGATACTTGTCGTGTCGTCTGCGCTTCCAAGGACATTTCTAAAGGGCAAAATTGGAAATTCAATCGACGACGGAGGTACTGTTGATTTCCCCAACGACCCGACGGATACTGCATATACATTGATATCTACTAAGGATTCCTCATCCCAGCTCTCGGGGACAAAGTCATCCAACAAAATGTCAACCTGCGGCGCACAGATTACTGTCCGAGAGTTCGAAGTCAGAACGATCCCAATCATTCCATTCTGTGACGCTATCGAAGCGCAACAGTTGATCTCGCCGATGGGTGTAACAATGATTGCATATTTGGAAGGCAGACCGCCACCACCGGAGGGACACCTCACGAAGATCGTACTTTTCTTGTCGATTCAACTTTACAATTTTGGATTAAACTTCGATTTTGATCTTTTGGCTGGTTCAACAAGCACAATCGTCTTTCAATACGATATGACAATTAAGGCTATCAACAGGATCTCCAAACTTTTCTCGACTTCACCGAATTCTCGGTCGGCGCAACAGAATGACACCATGGAGGGTGATTCGAAGAACCGCCGTGGAATCACAATTGACCGTCAGTTGTCACGTATCTATGAGACTGGAGGGTTGGGTGTGGTTTTCTGTATGCAAGTTTCCAAGGCCAGTGTTACGATGTGGCGACAGAATGTGCCCCTTGTTAGTCCTTTCCGCGAGCCAGCCACTGTTGACGCGAAGGAACATGACAGAATTATCCGCCTGCTAAAGCTGATAGAGATTCAGGCTACGGAGTTCGAGATTGGTATTGAATTCGACTTTCAAGCGGATAGTCAACGTCGTACAGTAGCCAAGTGTTGCCTCGAAGAGGGTAGATTACTGATTTGCAATGTGAATGAAGCACTGAGGCTGGATGCGTCTGGAAGTCTGGGTACTTCTCTGGACGATGCTTTGACTGATTGGAGCATGGTTGAATTGGTTGGCTTCGGCAAGAACAAACATCCCACCAATCTGAACACAACGTCCGGGGATACTACTCAGCAAATGGCGATCCGTCTAGAAGAACAGATCATCGAATCTGAACGATCATGGTCGCTTTCGGTGGTCCTCAATTGCGAAGGAGTCATGAACTCGTATGTCGAAGAGGTGAGGGATACAGTCGTCCAGTGTTTGGAACAGCTTCTTCTACCGACATGGTCCAAACGTGAGCTTCCACCTTGTGAGAATGCCCCTTTTCCACCCGGAACTATCGGAGCGTTGATACACTATCTTAGCACTCTGATTCCCAGCAAGGCATCAGAACGTCCAACGTCGTCAAAAGATGATCCGAAGCAATCCTCAATTATCGACCCATCATCAGATGAGCCTATCCTTGAGCGAACACTCAAGGTACTATACGAACGTTTCTTGCCGGCCAACTTGATTCTCGTCCTAGTTCGAATAGAAGTTGGCAATCTCCTTTTTGTGATCCCGGATACAGTCACCGAGGGAAAGCACAAGAGCCTTGGAATGCATCTGATACAGACCGATCTCGTCGTCAGATTTTGTCCAAAACCCAGAACGAATCATAATCCCATCACTGACACCCTTGCTTGCAAGGGAATGACATGGTCGTCGCTTGTTGAAGCGAAAGGCGAAGAATACTATCAAGCCTTGAGATCACGACAGAGTCTTGTGTCAATCGAAAACGGAGTTGGCGGGCTGAATTTTGAACAACTAGTTCATCCATTTCAGGTTGAACTTAGCTACTTCGCGTCAGACATCCACCTAAGCATGGGTGAAAATTTGAAGATAAGTGATACTCGGAAACTGGAATCATTTACAAACTCCATGAAGGCCACTGGCGAGAGATGCATGCAATATCAAGCGGAAATATCGCTTTACCTCAAGATGATGAATCAGTCACAGAATAAAGTCGTACGTGAGATCACAGTCAGCACTGAACCGGTCACCGTCGGTACGGGGAACGAATCCATGGGTCAACAAGGTGAATCCGAATCCATCGAAACCACTTCAAGACATGATTTGGAAAAGGCAAGACAGATGATTCAGGTAGCACGCTCTGAGCTTGGGTACTACGAACACGACGTGAGAGACGGATTAAGGAAAAACATCGAAAGGACCCAATCGCTGCAGAGACAAGTGTTTGTGAAGGAAAAGGAACGTTTCGCTGCTCTTGCGCTTTCTTTCTCTCGGGCTGCTGGTTGGATGCGAAGCGGTAGTGAACACAGCACAGGCCAAAGAGTGACTAGGAAATCGACACTATGGCCTCACTGGGTCGTTCTTAGGAAGAATCTTTTGATTCTATATCAAAATCCAGCAGAAGTAAGTACGCACATGGCTTTGTGACATTGATGTTTGACCCGAAACTCATGAACGAGGCATCATGTGATTACAGCCACGTCCGGTCGACATAGTGAAACTGGACGGCTCCAAAATTCGACAACTCTTGGGCGGAGACAATAGGCAGGATACGAAACGAGGCTTTGCGATTATTTCGAGTGAAGGAAAAACTCGATACTTTATTGTTCCTTCATATCGCGAATTTTCTAGATGGGTTCAGGTGATCACGGAAACGATCAAGGCATATTCAACGGATATCCATGAGACTGAACTGGGGTATGAAGAAGAAACCAACGGCAGTGAAGTGAACGACAAGGAGTATGCTGGAAATGAGGAAGGCGATTTAGCTGAAGGAGATCAAGAAAAACCAGAGAGCGGCATCCGCCTTGGAGCGAGGTTCGCAGGTGCAAGGAATAGAATCGGTACCGCACTTGAGAACGCGAAACAAAAGGGGAAAGAAATGGCGGATAGTCGACACGGTAGGAAGACTCAGAACAGTTCAGAACGCGATTTAGTTCGTGGGATTCAAGCCCCCTCTGAAAATGCACAGTCGGCTCCTGCTGAAATGGTAGAACCGCCAGAACCAAAACGTCGAATTCAACTGGGTAACGCATTTTCCGGTGTCAAGGAGGCTACGAGAAGCAAACTTGGCGCTGCGATACAGAATGCTAGGCAGAAGATACCGGATTCAAGTAATGGGAGTTCTCAGCAGACTCCGCCCCGAGGATTTGCCAACGTTCGTAGCAAATTGATAGGATTATCACCGGGTGTGCCAGGCCTAGAACTCCGAAATCAGCGAGTCCCGTCCTTCGGCCAAGTGCAGGGCTTCGACAGCCAGCAAGAGCGGAGCTGCGAGACTTCAACAGTGACGACAATGTCCGAAACCGACACTGAGCAAGCTAGCGAGGCCTTTGGCAACTCTGACGATGTTGAGACCACAGGAAAGTTGGAGTCCATGGAATCTAACGGATTCAGTGACGAAATCACAGAAGGAAGTGTACCGAACGAAGGTTCAAGGCGAGGAAGATTCAATGCGATCGGCTCTGCTGTTCTAAATGCAACTCAAACTCGTCTAGCACGACGGCGTGTGGTGTCGGCTGCCAACGAATCAATGTATGACGAAACGCCTATCACAGTGAAGCGAATCCATGCTGGAAACCTTCCGCCAACAAACGTCACAGTCGAAGAGGAGAAGATGCCGTTGAAAGTTCTCGAAGGCAACTGGTCTGTATCAGTGAAAGTGAAGTCAAGAACCAGCGAGGATACATTGACACCCAAGGATGAGGGCGTCGAAAAAGAGGGAGCCCCGAATTGTGATATGGTGTCCTCTGATCGCACAGCATCGAGTGAGGTCCAGCTGACGAGACTTGAAGATCACGACAATACGAGCATTCCCGAACAGGAAGCGGACTTGGAATCGCCTGTTTTTACGATTCGAAGTCGACGCTTGGATGCCGTTGAAAACAGTGTCATCGAGCGGCCTTGTGGATACGAGTCGATGTTTTACCTTCACTCAAAAATTTCGGAGGGCGTAGGGCAACTATTGTATTCCGGAGTGGCCTTTGGCAAAACTTCTGTGGCGGGCGAACGTATGCGCTTTGATTTCGACTTGTCGGACATGGTTGACAGTGTAATGATTACGGGGAGAGCACTTGGTGGTATCCTTGAATCCGAGAGCGTGGCGACGTCTTTCGAACTGACGGTAGAATATCATGGTGCGTCGTATCTGCAATGTGTCGCACAATTTTTGATCGTCCGTCTCTCACACTTCTAAATCCTCAATTTCGATCCCAAGCTGAACTCCTGGAGCATTTCATTAACTCGATTCTTCGGTGCCCACTTCCTATCGATGTATTGTTGGAACTATCTGAATTTCTTGGGATACCCGCTTCCAAAAAGGAAGAGGCAGTGGCGGACACCACGGCAACTGATGAGGTCGACATTGAATCTTTCCCGAGCTCTGACCGACCTCGGCGGATTCATAACATTCTTTCAACGTTCGAGAATCAGCTTTGTAGTATGGAAATAACGAAGGAACCTATTGTTGCAGCGGATGTGACAGTCTCGCGACCCATTTCAGACGATATTCCAGTACGCATGTCTAGCTCATCACATTCGGATATCAATACTCGACTATATGATCCTCTTTTGCCACCATCGGTTTCGAAGATTATGCAAGAAACAATGCATGAAGCCCTGATCAATGTTATGCATGAAAGGGATCAAGCGCATTCGCAGTTGATTGCTTCGAATGTCCTTCACGTGCATGAACTGGAACAAGAAAGGAGGAAGACTCAGAAACTGAAGATACAACAGATGGTCAACGATGAACGAGGCCGACTGGAGCAACCGAACGTCGCAAGCTTTTTCCAAAATATCAGCGACGATAGAGCGAAGAGAGGCCTACAGATGAGGCTCGATGGAATTGAAAGAATGTTGGCCTCCAGCTATGCAACGGACCTGATAGAAGCATCCCGACAGCTTGCTGAAGAAGTGGAAGCGAAGACCGCACACGCCCTCGAGGCTGTTCGCCAGAAAGACATACGAGAAATCGAGAAGAAAAATTACGATGCCGAGACACAGGCACTCCAAGAGGAGCTGCGGCGAGTTAAGGCTCTTCTTGCTGACAAAACCGAGAAGGTAGAGCAGCTGGAAAAAATCGTGAGCGCGAAGCAAGTTTCACTTTAGGCCGCAGAATAAGGTTATGGATCAAGGTCTTCATCGTCATCTTCGTCGACTATATCGGCCATAACCTGAAGCCAAGCTAGGCCCCCATCGTCTTGGTCCAGATAGGTCTGCATAGCTTCTCGAGCCGCCGCCAACCGTTCTTCATCACTTCGAACTCGAGGTTCGTATATTCCCCTGTATGGTTCTCGCGTATCCGTATCCCCAGCTGGAGCGGCGGATCCCAGTGATGTGCTGATGGTAGCCCCGCGCGTTTGCATGCTCGGGACGATTGGTGTATCAGTAACGTTGTCAGAGCCCATTTGTTCTCTGTCGCTTTCCGTACGATCATCGCGGGTCGATGACGCCATTGCGGCGTAGCCTGCGAAAGCTGCCCCAACGACCGCAGCTGCATACGTCGAAGATGGATCGGATGCATCCGCTGCACTTCGGGCTTCGTTTATTCTGACCAAATCCGCTTGTCGCTGGCGCTCTTCCTTGGCTTGTCGAGCGGCTTCCTTTTGCCGATACTCTTGCTCGATCTCCATCCTTTCTTTCTCAATGAGCTGGTCTTTCTTCGAAACTAAGTCCTGTTCATCGATCGATCTTAAAGTTGCCAGTTGCGTCTTCCCCGATTCCACAAGAGTATCATACATTCCACCACTGCTTTTCGATTTCGTCTGGTATAGTTGAAGTGTACTTGCCATAGTGACATCTAGCCGAATTTCCCCGGGCGAAAAGTCCAAGACGTGAGCCTTGTTGTAGGGAATTCCGGCAATCATTGCGGATAGCAACGCAGGACTCGAGCTATCCGGGAAGACGAGCACGATGGTATCCCCTGAGAACTGTGTTTCTAGGACGGACATGAGCTGACGAAGTCGAATGGCTTGGTCTGCCAGAGTATCGTTGGGTGTCCCATCGATATTCGGTGGAGGTCGAGCTCCAGTCCCCTGTGTCCCCGCTTCTTCGTCGTCCAGGGCAACAATTGCAGGATAGGTGTCTCGTAGACTCATCATATCCCAGCCGCCAATAGCTCTTGGATCCATGAAGGTGAATTCTGGGATCATCCGATTCTGACCGACCTTAAGTTCATCTCGGATGATCATGGCACTATCGATTGCCGATGCGGCTAACGAATACTTGACGACGGACGGATTGATGTCCGCCGCCTGTAGAATGTGACATGCCTCTCTCACTTCGTCGATCCCTCTTTGCGACAATGCAGATTCTCGATTGGTAAGAAAGAGTGGGTTCGTAGTCCAAATATCTTGTTCTTCCAACAATGTCGTCCCAGCATGCATCAGATGGTATACGTTTAGTAGTGGAGTGACGCATGGGAAGCTAACAAGTCCCCTAGCCTGGGCGGGGAGAGGATGGGAGAAGACACTAGACCATACTCCACTCAAACATCCAAGCGTATGAAATACGAATCGACGACGATTTTCGCATGTTGTTGCATACTCTCGTCCATCATAATCCTCGTCTTGACGTATTGCGGCGAAGCGACTATTTTGAATCGTTCGACGCCCATCCCAAAAAGGATGAATGAACCCTCCCACGTAGTTGGTGAGACAAATCAACATAACTACCAGGTTGTGAAGCTGTGTCATATTCACATGGAAGATTGTAGATGCAAGGAGATGGGACGAAGAGGAAACAGCATGATATGCTGTGATAGCCAGAGAAGGGAGAAGGAAAGTCGGTTGATGGGGGGCTTGACCTAAAGAATGCCTTTGAAAAGATCGCCACAGCAGATCAATTTTTAATCGAATGGATCGGTCACTAACTGGAGCAGTCAAGAGAGTCCTTTCTCCATGTGCCGAGTCGGGCTACCTCGCTCGTCGGGCGAGCCTGGTCAGAACGGACGATGGCATACCGAGTGGTAACTCCCCACTCTTGTTGTTCCATCCATACCAAATACAAAAAGCACACGCATTCCATCTGTCAAAGAGGTAAGTGTACAGCTACGAAACAAAACGTTTGAATTTGGCCTATCGCTATCGAGTCTTCAAAAAGACTCTCGTTCAGAAATACGAGGACCAGAAGACTCGGAGGTCTCGGCAAAAGGAAAATCGTTGAACAAGATTTCAGCGTTTCCCGAACATGCCGAGGAATCCTGGCGGACGGTGACGGCTTCGAGTCGTTCCAACTTGCTTCTTTACCATTCTGTCCGTGTCGGCCTTAACGAACATTGCATACTGTCGCTCTAACCCACGAAGGTTACAGACGACACGGGATGGACCCACAATCAATTGACGAGAATTATCCGTCTGACTTTCAACCCAATTAGCTTCAATTGCCGATTCCCAAAGCACGATAAGGCTATCGATATCGGCACCAGACTCCAACAGATGGCAATGGAACGGCAACAAGTTCTTCATTCTCTCTTCATACTTCGTTGGAATCGTGAGATTAGCCAATATAGTAAATTCATCACGGATTTTCTCCTGTTGGATCTGGTTGAAGAATCCTTGTAAAATCGGTTCAAGTTTGACACTCTCATAGAAGATTCGCACAGTGTTTGAGACCGTCTGGAGACCACCCACGGCCTCGGTGTACTTCGCCATTGTTGCGGCGCTTACGGAATGATTCGGAATGCAACCAGTCCCATCATGGCTGCCACGGATTCTCCGACTGCTAGGCGACGGACGACCAAGGGATGAAGATGAATTCAAACTCCTGTTTTCCAAGTCTTTTTTCTCGCAGCTGGAGGCTGTCGGGTGACTCTGAACAGATTCTAGTGGCACGGCCGGTAGAGAAGTGACTTTGATGGGATAGCTGCGAAGATTCTTCCTCGCACGCGCACTGTCTTTGACAGTAGGAATCCTTGGTCTTGGATTTATACCTTCGGAAGGCGTCTCTCTCAGTCCTTGAATACCATCTTTCTGTGCAGAACTTGTCGAATCATCCGTCATTAGCTGTGGTGGGGCTTTCCATGCAGTCGATTGTCCATGGGCCACGGGGGTATTTGGTTTGGATACCTTGGCCTTAGCGGTCACCAGTGGCGCTGATTCTTCTGGGGCACACTCGGAGGGTTCCACAGCGGTAGATTTCAACACCCTCGGTGAATTTTGCGAACCACCCGTCCGTTTGCCGCCTTTCGGTGCAAGTGGATGAGAAGCCATTCTTGCCTGCTGAGAAAGAACAGGTACTTTCGTACGCGAGCGTTCCGATTCCGATCCTTCTTCTGGCCCTCGAATATATCTTTTTGTTCCGTCTGAATCAGCACCACAAACTATCTTTTTCTTCAAGACTACACCTTGATTCCCCGATTCATGTTGTTTGTTTCCACGAACGAAAATTTCCGGCTTTTGCATTCTTGATTCCTCCCTGTCTTTTCCAGCTTGATCCAAACTTTCTTTGCTTAGTCTTCGTTTCTCGTGGAGGACGACTAAGCTGGCTATCTTTTGCTTGACTATGTCTCTACTTGAAACGTCAAACGAGTCTCTACTTGAAACGTCAAATGAGTCGATCGATCCGTCCATGCTGATTCTGGTATTTTGACCGACATTGCTGTTTTCTTCCACACCTCTTCTTCTGTGAGGTTTCGCATCCGAGCTGGTTATCCTTTGCTTGGCAATGTCTCTCCTTGAAACGTCAAACGAGTCGATCGATCTGTCCATGCTGATTCGGATACTTTGACCGAAATCGCTTGATTCTTCGAAACCTCTTCTTCGGTGAGATTTCGCATCCAAAGCTTGCTGAAGTCCGTCTTCATCCAACAAGACTACGGCACGATGGTCCGGGTGGGAGAGTCGATTTGACAATTGTGCGTTTTTCGAAGGGATGACTTTGACATCATTTCCAAGTGATCGCTTTTCTGGGCGCGCATTGCAAAAAAGTGAATCATCCAGTAGCACTGTATGCTGTGGCTGATACGGTGGCATCTCTCTGGCAAGACTAAGTCGCTATCTCTTTTAACCGTTGATGGAGCTATGTCAAGATGTTTTTGTTGACAGTGAATCGAAATGGTCTCACGTGGTGGACTTCAGTATTGTATCATGGCTTTCACTATCGCGTCTGAACACAAGGATAGTAGAGGGGGGCGTAAACTACTATGCTGAAATTGTTGACTGTGAGTGAGAATCCGGTATGACTGTGAAGTGAATAATATACACGTGGTGGGCGAACCGATGAGGCTTAAATGTCACTAGACCCCGGACATAAGGCTTAAGTGATCTAGTCGTGGTCGACGAGGACGATAGACGACCTTACTCAGCGCGTAAGTTCCCCACGCTGTGAACTTCGCGCGAGAGGGTCCACCGCTCCATTGTATCCATCTATGATAGATAGCAGACTACATGGCCGCAATAACTTCACCGTCACATGCAACCATGAAATGGTCGTTCGAGTTACTGCCGCGTCATTGACTGGAAAGCTGAATAGGGAGTCATCGAATGCCCGCATCTCCTTCACAACTAACTGTAGGGGATGGGGGATGAACAAGAGTCCGAATCGCATTCGGCGGTGACGGTCCCAGCTAGTAGACTCTCCTCGGACGAAAATCTACCGAAAATCAACAACGGAAGGAAATTCGAAGAGACAACAACGTATACAAAGAGGATCGCAAGGATGCAAAGGTCGATGTACAGAACTCTTCCACCAGGAATAGTGGTTCTTCCAATTTGCCGTTAGAGGAGAAGGAACGAGATGAAAAGGATTGGTGTACTCACTTTTTTTCTTCGATGTTGAAAAGTGAGAATTTTTTATCCACAATATGCCGTTTTGGAAGGTGATGTTTGGAGAGATCTTTACATGGAAAGAACAAAACAATTGGAAGGTGATGTTTGGAGAGATGTTTACATGGAAAACACAAATCCATTGGAAGCGAGTTGCGAAAACAATCACACAAACAACAAGAATCTTGAGAGTACCAGCAACAACGATGACAAGAATATTGCCAGCAACGATATGTTCTTCATGTTATCTCGCGGACGATGATTCTGAAACGGAATATTGTTTTGTCGTTGTATGACGAGAATCGACGACACTCCTTTTTGATACATTCGTCCATTCAAGTACGGGATGGTTACGACATGAATTATATGCCTAAAGGCGGGGATACCATTACCATTGGGAAGTGCTCTCGCTACGACTTCGCTTACAATCAATAACAAACGGGGGATTCAATGTCTTGATTTGCCTGGAAAATTAATTGGCCTATTCGATGAAGAGACCTTAGAACAATTGGAAGAGACGACGACAGTAACAACACAATAAAAGGACCAATCGCTGTCAACAAGGATGAACAGGATAGTCGTCATGTGGGTGGTGGATTTGACTTGGATCACGACGGGTCCTACATCTCACTACTCGGCAGATGATGATGATATATTGACAATACAGCAATGAGATTTACAAGAATGGATGACGAGACATGAACATTTTGCCAAATGGTTAGTCAGTACCTTTGGGAGGACAATGTGAAATCAAGGAACTATCCTCGACGTCGTGGGAGGGAATTGGAAATTAAGTTCTGCATTACTCAATATGGGTATCCAAAACTCTACGATTGTTGATCCATAACCACTCTGTCCGGAACGGAAAGACGATGGATCAACAATCATCCTTAAACCGTCGATAGGGGATGGAACAACCTTGGCCACGAATCAGGACGGGGAAAAGGATACTGCCCTAACGGAACGGATTCGTCAATGTTCTATCAATGACACGGCAATAACTCGAACAACCATACCATGGTATGACTGTTGAAGTTTTTGGTGGCCATATAGTCTGGTGCTATCTCTCATAGATGAGTGGATCATTGCTTCTTCTCTATCTCTCATAGATGAGTGGATCATTGCTTCTTCTCTAGCTACGTACGTAGACGTGCTTCGCTTCTCCCAGAATCTGATATCATACTAGTCCTCACACACGGACTCGTATACTAGGCTATGAAAATAACAGTTCCTACGACGAACTGGTCTTTCGTGATGTCGTGGCTTGCCAACAAGATACTGCTTCTGCAGATGATGATGGCACTGAAGACCAAAATTGCCGTACCTCCTGAATTCCATCCCAGTAATATTCCCCTGATTTCCAAACTACAGCAAAGGGACCATCATTTTCATCTTGTATCTGGAATAGAACTTTCGATTCGTCTTCAGCGAGTATGCTACTAGTCGTCCCTTTGTGATATCTGTTGGCAGCTTCTGCCGCACGTTGAACTTCTGCGACGTTCTTACAACCGATAATGGTGGAAGTGATTCGAGGTTCTGATAGAGCGAAGAGTGTCGCAAGTGACGCAATATTGATTCCTTGTTGAGAACATAAAATCGATGCACTTTCACATGCCTTCTTTAGAAGATCTGAAGCTGGATGCCATTCCGCTAGCGAAAGCTTACCCTCATCATTCGGGGGTGTCAATAGTCCCATCGAGAGAGGCGCAGCGGCCAAAAGGCCCATCTGATTTTTGATGCAATATTCTGCATACGATAATACATAGTCGGTGCTATCGTTGTCGATAGGCTCTCGTGTTAGACGTGTATTGTGAAGATTGAAATGTCCATATGTCAAGGCCTGATCAAAGATATTTTCTCCAAAGACAATCATCGCTTCTTGAAGGATCTGATATTGGACTTCGAGAGGATATCCAGTCATTCCCAAGGCTTTACACATCCCCGCCCGTTGTGCTTCTCTCATGGCGGGTAAGGTTTCCTTCATAAGGATATCCAAAGTGGGAGCAAATTCTGGATCATGTAATTGTAAGACATCAATATAATCGCATTTCATCCGTTGAATCGATCGTTCAATAGAACGAAGGGTAACTTCTTTTGAGAAATTAAATTGATTGGCCGGGTCGGCTTCATATCGTCCAACTTTTGTATTGATTGTCATCCTAGAACGAACCTTACGTAATTCTGGATACCGTTCCATTGCGAATCCGATGACCCTTTCGGACGTTCCATGACCGTACCATGGTGCTGTATCCAGCAGGTCAATACCACAATCTACGACTGCATATCGAATAGTCTCCATCCATTCTTGGACTATAGGATGATCAGCAGTAATGTTGTCAACTGTCAATGCGCCATGGGCAGCGTGTTCTTGTGACGTCCAAAAAAAAGTCGAAAAGGATGAGCACCCTAACCCCACAATAGGCAAGTCGGAGGGTAAGTTACTATTCGACAGTCGATTCCCAAACGGTCGACGGGGGACTGCTGTTGGTGGATTCGACATAAGCTGTGAAGGAGAGGTTGAAATGAAATGAACATGACAATTGCTACTCCTACGCTATAGAGCAATTGGTGGTATCACTCTCATCTGTTGATTCCAACAGCGCGAAAGGGGATCATAGCGAAGAGGTTATTGACAGTGAGAAGTGACAAGATACTTCCACGTGGAATAAAATAGTTGATCCAAATGTTGTATTCGATCGTGTCAATCGTGAGATATGCCTGCAATTCTAACGGAAATGGCGTTCTCGAGATACTGTACTGCGCTCGGTAAGATAATTCTTTCGGCAAGAGTATCTAGAAGTTCATTGCATGTGATAGAATGTGGTAATGATATGGCAACGCAAAAGGCTTCGGTCACCGGATGAACCGAGAAAGGCTAAGGAATATGGCTATCCGAAACGTCTTGCTACAAGAATTGCAAGTGATGAGAACTCTAAGTCTCTTCGACGAATTGTGGCTTATACCGCCGTCATTGCCCTCATAACTGTTTGGTTGGACTTTGTCTATCCAAGACCCATATGCTCAAGAGAGTATCGGGAGAGGATAGGCCCACTCAGCGTATCGCCACCCCACAAGAATACTGCCCAATGTCAGTCGGCTCTTGAGAGAAATATATCAATAGCAGGGATTACCAACACGACAATTCCTACTGACAATAAGAAGAAGCCGTACTTTGTGTTACATATCGGGCCATCGAAAACGGGGACTACGACACTCCAAAAAGAATCGATACGATTACAAGAATATCTTGAACAAGACAACAACGTTTATCTAGGAAGATACGCCTCACGATCAGCACGGCAACCGGCCAGAATGGCAGAGTTACTGTCGAATGACGGCTGCCTTCAGGAGGTTTCGAAACTGTTCAATGGCAACTCGTCTAGTACCATCATTCCAAAGTGTTGGAAAGAACGGACGTATAGGATACGAGAGTACAATACCAATCACACGAATATAATTGTTTCGGATGAACACTATAGCTACGAAAGGCAACTAGCACATGTCTGCAATGATCCTCAATATTGGTCGACGTTGCGACAAGCTCTTTTCGTCGATTGGAACTTAATTGTGGTAGTCACATATCGGAGATATGCCGAATGGATTTTAAGTGTCGCAAAGGAAGTCAATCAGAAGTTATGTCATAATCCATCCCATCCATCTGCTCAATGGGATGGCCAACGTTGTTGGTCTCTATGGCAACTCATCGAGACCTATCTAGACACGACCGGTGGTGATGCCTTTTCCTACATGAATGTCGACACAACATCATTGGCGTATGCTGATGTTCCAGTGCGGATATTAAATCTCCATGCATCGTCATCATTGATGACAACCCTGTATTGTGACGTAATCCGAAATTCCCCTAATACTTGTAGGAAGCTTCAGGAAAATGCGACGACGAACAAGATAATGGAAAATGTTCAGTCGGTGATGACGACAGTGTATAATGATATTGTATTTGAAGCATCTCGAGCTGGATTACTTCAAAGTGAGGAGATGAGAGAAAAAATACGACAAGATTTCACGATGGAAGTGGCGAAGGAAGGAGACTCCATGGGGTTGCAAATGTTAGACCTGCCATTACTGTGTCCAAGAAGATCGGATCTGAATAGACTCTTGAGAAAGTCTCTTAATCTGGAACGTTTAGTAATAGGATCCGACAGGGAAGATGAACACCAACGAGACTTTTGGAGGTTGGCAAACGAAAAGAAGGCCTTTTGTGGAGTTGATACAGCCCGCCTTCTATCTGGTAAGACTTCTTGGATGGAAGTCATGGCACATCTGCGACGGATGGCGGGTCAAAAATCGTTTGGGATGATTGCCTAAGGAGGAAGGACGTACATCATCTCCCAGTTTGCGTCGGAGACATAATTTCAGGCGTGACTAGCCTCGGACTAGAATGAACGATAGATTGGCCTTTTGAGGGCGCTGATACTTCAGTTTCACACCATAAAAACCATTTATTGCATTGGTCGACGTGAATGACGTCGAATGATTTGACCCTTTCTCGCGTCAGATTGGATATTTTGGGGCTATCTCTCATAGTCTTGTGCCTCAACTTAGTCTCAATAAGGTGATCATGGTGTCACGTGAAGTCGATCGTTCCAGTACCAAAATGCGTTGTTTTTAGTCGAACTATTCGAGTGTCATCGCGAGTACTACTAGTATCTACTATCTGTATCTTCACCTATACGTACCCTTCATCAAGTTGTAAGTACGGTAGTAAAAGGTAAATGCAACGATATGCAGCCATGCAGACCATCGGTGCTGGCCAATCCCCCAAGTGCCAACAATGGGATCACAAAAAAATAAAGGGTTGTCGTAGTCAGTGTCTAAGTCACTGTCATCGTCTATAAACAACATGGGCCCTCCTCCATCTGATGATGTTAAGATCGGTAAGCCTCGGTAGGAGTGGGAAGACCAAAAGTTGGTTGCGACGGCCGATCTCATCGTTTCTCGTCTCTTGTAGTGATCATGCGTACCGTGGGCGGTGAGATTGCCCCGGCTTCGTCTCTTGCCCCCAAGATTGGTCCTCTTGGTTTGTCTCCCAAGAAGGTTGGTGAAGATATCCAAAAGGCCACCATGGACTGGAAAGGTCTTAGCGTCACCGTCAAGTTGACCGTCGTCAATCGTCAGGCCTCCGTTTCCATGATTCCGTCCTCCAGTTCCCTAGTCATGAAAGCCTTGAAGGAACCTCCTCGGGACCGAAAAAAGGTGAAGAATGTCAAGCACAATGGAAACCTCACCTTGGATCAAATTATTGATATTGCCAAGGAAATGAGAGAGCGTTCTTGCGCTCGTAAGCTTGCTGGAACCGTAAAGGAGATCCTAGGAACTTGCAACTCGATTGGCTGCACTGTGAATGGAGAATCTCCCCGCGATATCCAACAGGGTATCACAGACGGCGAAATTGAAATTCCCGAGGAATAAACTCTCTAGCCGCCGTGAACATGCCCTGTTGGTGCGTTCCTTCATGTTTCGCGAGTAGAGTAATGATCCTTACTAGATCTTGCGAGTCGAGGGCTCATCGTATAGGAAAGAACCATAGGTACAGTAATTTATAGTTGCAACGAGGGTGGGAAAACCAAGTGGCTTCTACGCCTCTTTTTCGGGGGTACTGTCGACGAGGAAAGTGATTGGCGGCAGTGGCTTTGGAAAATGGTGACTGACTGTGAACTGGAAGACATTGTCTCAAATTGAAAAACTGAAGCCGATAGAGTCAGATCATAGGTCGAAATTTCGATCTACCGCGCATCATGGCGTAGATCAAATGAGCCCACGACATGGTTCCAGACAGGCAGAATGATGATTGCAAGTAGAGCTCAGACCATAGGTCGATATTTCAATCGATCTCGTCTCATGACTCATGACTCGTGGTGCACAACAAAATTGAGATGGGTTCGAGAATGCTGCAAAGAGGATAATATTTTCGAAAATGACCGGATCGAGCACAAGCAGAAAAATCACCCGTAGCTCAGTTGGTTAGAGCGTGCGACTGTTAATCGCGAGGTCGAGGGTTCGACCCCCTCCGGGTGAGCTTCTTTTTTCGCCGCCGTTGGCTCCTATGTGTGCCAACGGACGATTA
>Ga0194115_10003755_pt1 | contig 16850 bp, 13 predicted proteins | sample TA2MahsurfametaG_3_FD_148656 | JGI IMG/M metagenome (GOLD analysis project Ga0194115, IMG submission 148656) | Freshwater microbial communities from Lake Tanganyika, Tanzania - TA2015002 Mahale S4 surface | ecosystem: Environmental > Aquatic > Freshwater > Lake | place: Tanzania: Lake...
AAAGGGAGAAAAAGGAAAAAAAGAGAAACAAGCGAAAGCGAAGCAGGATCGTGGATATGGATCTCTGTTTACGTCCAAAGCTAGCAGACAAGACAAAAAGCAAGTCGACTCGGCTATTTCGACACAACCCAAGGATACAGAAGAGGGTTCCGAAAAATACTGGAACGAACAACGAGCTAAGCTTGGACTCAAGCCACTCAACAACAGGTAGAACCAAAAACACATAGATCTGTAGAGTATTCACTATACCAGGTCGTTTTGTCGAGCGTTAATCTACCCTCCCTATGGGGACGACTGAGCCATTGTTTTCGTAGTGGTCCTCCCTGTTGGCTTTTTCCCCTTTACTCCCTTGCCACCAGCCCCAGCATTCCATTTCCCTTCATCTTTCCGAGTGGTTTCAATGGATCGGGCTGCGCCATAGGTATCTTCGCCGCCTGAGTGCCAAGGATTCTTGTTATCCCCATTCTTATCCACCAACTTACCCCACCGATTTTTCTTTCCTTCCTTTATCCGTAATTCTACTGGTCCGTGGGCGAATATGCACTTATTCCGCTTTCGCATAGCGCAAAATGTTCCCATACTCATATCCCAGTGGTTGCAAAGACGGGTACGATATTTGGGGTCTTCTGAGGCTCGACGTAAATTCTGGTCTTTCTTTCGGTATACAGGATCTATACGACGAGCCCACTCGACATCCGAGCGATTCCATCCTCGACATTTCAGTTCCTTCGCCGTTGTACTTCCCACCCATACAATTACATCATCGATCGATGGTTCCAGAATGGGAGACACGGGTCGCATGTTTACCTCAGGTGATTCTGATTCGATGGTGATCTTTTCATAATCAGAAGAGTCAACCTCAAGGTCCGTTACGGGAGCCGCAGGCTCATTTGAGTAGTCCCCTAAAGTAACTGAACCGTCAATCTGATACCAGCCCGCAGCATCTAGATCCTTGTCAACATGACTCCCTTCAACAATCATCGTATCAGGAGCATCGCCCACTGGAAGTGTCTTCGCCGGTTCGATCAATACTGTGGGAATGTCGTACTTCTCCTTCAGGGGATCATCTGCGGTCAAGATGGTGCGACAACAGTTCCAGCAATGCATCAGTAAGCGTGGAAACTTTGACTCAAAATACTCAAGCAACAAATCTTGGTTCGCAACTTTGGATGCCCGAAACTCTTGAGGGAGCTCGTCGTAGTGGTGATGCTTGTTGCGTATCAATCGGAGTAAGTCTCGGACTGAAGATGGATCATAGCTTCGGAACCGTTGCATGTTGCTAATCAATGCTTCGTCGAGCTTGATGTCCCAAGAGGTTCCAACTACATCAACTGCACCACGCTCGACAGACAAGCTGCTCACGGTTTGGATCGAAGTTGGAATGGTCGGATCTGTCTCCAGCCGGTCCGAAAAATCGCATAGAAAGGACAATTTCCTTGCTGAATTCCAAAAGAAGGGATGTTCACAAATTTGCTTGGCTGTCGGTCGAAGCCTTGGGTCACGACACAGCATCGCCTTAACCAAGTCAAAAGCATCCGACGAAACTTGTTCGAGCGCATCGATGGCCGGTCGATTATGAACAATGTTTGCTTCACGTTCGTACCACTCTCCAAATGGATGATAGCCTGGTACAAGAGTTGAATAGAAAATGCAACCGAGCGAAAATATATCGACAGCTCTACTTGTACGGGGATTAGACGAAGAGAATTCCAACGGTGACGCATCTTGGGTGGGTTGTCCAGGATTGCTGTCGCCTGATTTCGCGGAAGAATCGGATACAGCCCAACGTGTCGCCATGACTTCAGGGGCTTGCCAACCGACTGTTCCCGGTCCGACGCCGATCGAACTAGCGGCGGCTTTCCCTATATTGCCCTGAGTCGAAGGTGTACCCATTGTGCTCCCACCCAAACTACTTGGACCCATGATTTGTTTGCCAAGACCCATGTCTGAAATCTTGGCCACATAAAGACCCGACAAGAAGACTTCCAAAGAATCGCCGCATTTCGTCTTGCGTTTGTTCATGGCCAACAAAATATTTGCTGGCTTGAGGTCGCGGTGTGCTATAGGATGGTGTTAAGCCAGGTATAATTGGTCGAAAAATGAAAGTAAACGAAACAATTGAAAAACTTACCAATGCGAAGGGAATGCAGGTGACGAACGCCCGACGCAATCTGCAGCAACACAAGCTTGGTCGCTGAAACCAGAGTAGACATGGGACACACGGACGACGGCCCAGAATCTCGAAGTACGCCAATCAAGTCATGGAGACTTAAATCACACAACTCCAATGCCAAATAAACAAAGTCTCCACGAACTTCCTTGAGAAAGTATCTGACAACATTAGGATGCCCATCGCTTTCGATCAAAAGGCGAATTTCGCGATCAGCGTTAGCATGATACGCCTTCAACATCCGCTTCACGGCCACTGCCCGTCCCTCTAGAACGCCCTTGTACACGACGGTTCCCTGTCCGCCATATCCCAACACTTGGTCAGTCACTTGAATAACATGCTGCTGGTGCCGTTCTTGAAAATCGTCGTCAGGGGCAGCCGTAATGATTGTATCAGCAAATGTACTTTCGTTGATAGTGCTGGAGGGCATGATCGCCGCAGAAGCTACACCTGCAGAGCCCTGTAAGGTTATTTTTCCTTCTAGCTCCTGCAACCGCTTCCGACGTCCCAATTCAAAAGAGAGTACAAAAATCAAGGCAATGGTGGCCGGTAACCATGACCCCATGATCCTCCAAAGTTTGTGTTTCCTTGGTTTGGGACGAGAAAAGAATTTCATGTAACCATATTCTGAATCATAGACTATCCTTTCGAGGCCATACTGTTCGCGGGCGTCATGTTCGTGACGGTAGCCTGGTAGGCTCTCACGTTCCATCACGCCATTGTGTTTAGCAGCGACGAAGGAGTTTGTTTTCTTCGTCGATGATGTTGGTAAGCCTTCGGGTATTAAACGATTCTCCTTACCCCGAGTAAAATAATCCAATCGTGGTGGTTGCAATTTGTGATGATCGACGAGGCAAGACGGGAAGTTGGAGGATGTGGGATGACACGGCTTCCGGGTCCAGGATTGTTCGTCATAGGAATGTTGTGATAAGGAATGAATCGTCCGGCCACCTGCCAGAAGTGGGACCGTCGACTTGTGATCTTTATTCGAAGATGCAATCGCAGCTGCATGATGTGACTTTGTCAAGTGTGGAAGTAGCGACGTCGCAGCCCTTTCAGGTCGTTGTCTCCCCAATGGTAGTGCATAGAGCTGCCCACTACCGTCTAACCGTCCCACAATCGTCTGGGCATCACTTTCCTGTCCGTAGTCGTCACTGTCAATCAGTTCTACCTGTCGTTCGAGTTGCCGACTGAGATATTCCACATCATTTGATGACGGTACCACCACATCGGGAACGATATCGACATAGAATATTTGTCTACCGTTTGATGATATCCCGTAGGCTATTGGCGTTGAGAATGATTCTTCCACCACCCACTGGACTCTGCCTGCAAGATCGACCATGGCTAGAGTACCACTAGGAGTGGACACCAGTCGATCTTTCATTTCCGCTACAGAGATGTGTGATGAATCATCCACATCTGCGCGGTTGTCGCCATTGCCATTATTATCATCATCATCACCGGTATTGACAGGTCGCGCCGTTCCGAAATCGTGCACAGGCATGATTTCGGCCACACTGAATTCTACAGTTTTGCGTCCCGTTCTCGCGTCTTGTACCGAGACAGAATAATCCACACGACCAATCCAGAGAGTTGAATCATCTGAATCCGATGAGTCCTTCCATGGTGGTCGTCTAGACGACGATTGCGAATGTTGTTGTTCTTGATCATCGTCGTGAACATCATCAGTTTCCTGTTGCTGGTAGCCCATGACGTGTAAGAGCTGACCAGTTCCTGGATCAATGGCTACTGCCGTTGTTTGGTGGTTTCCAGCATAAAATTTTCCCTGAGGATCCAAAAACGGCGCTCGTCGGACGAGTTCCTTGATGGATGTGCTGACCGTTTGGCTGTGGGAGGTGAGGTAGACATTCCCGTTGATACAGGGGACAGCGGCGTAGTCCCCAGATGCTGTTGTTGTCGCTGTCTGGGCGGTGGTAGTCGTCGATAGGAGTGGCCGAAAGACTGATGGGTTGTCGTTGTTGTTGATGTTGTTCTTGTTGTTGCTGTTGGCATCATGACCTTTGGGTGGCATTCGTCCTGTCGTGGACGATGTCGTCGTCGTCGTCTTGGCTGAATTATGAAGATCGTCTCGATTGACCGTTTGAGACGCGCTCGGCGTAGTCGTCGTCAAGGAATTGTGACGTTTCCATAACAGCTTGCCCGTAGCTCGATCAATTCCTGCCAATGTTCCATCGACCGCAATTACCACCAAAATGCTATTGTCTTTTTCCTTTGAGTTTCTGTTTTCGGAGTCGTGTTGTTGATTGGCAATCAACATGTGCGACGATTCCACAGCATGTATGACCGCATGAGTGTTCGGATCATATTGTTGTATGTGTGGACGGTCATGGATAGTCTTGCCGTTTACAGTGAATAGGTGACTGTTCGGTGCTGCATATACAAAAAAGAACTCCAGTAAGGGTAGAAGCAAACGTCGTGGTGGGGAGAGTGATGATGGAGGAGATGACTGTGATGGTAGGAAGAATCCAAACAGTGACAGTGACACCGAGGAAAGGAGAGTGTAGATTATGAGGATTCCTAATCGAAAGATCAGACATGAACAGCGAGTCCGCCGCATACTTCTCACTGTCACAGTCGCTGCCATGTTGTGGTTGGGCAAAAATTCCGTACTGGCAAAATCAGTTCTTAAGCTGTCAAGTGTCAACCGTGGCGGCCTTTCCTATCGATGTTGCAATGTTACTATGTTGCTCTGCGGACGTGAAGATCAGAGAGCTGGTCTTGGACTTGCAGGTGTGGTACAAGGGTTGACCAAATACTGTATGATATCTTGTCGAAAAAGATGGAAGCCGCACCGGGAGCAGGGAGGTTATGTAGTTTCCCCATCGACACTGTATGATGGCGTCCAGCGGGCAGGGTTTCGAGATGCTACAGTTATTTGACACAGCTTGTCTCATGTGACAGTGACAGTGACGCTGTTGGCAGATACGTAGATTTGTGTATACGTACGATATTTACATAAGGCAGCTATAAGTTTCGTCTTGCCATAGTACGTTCAGTCTGAAAGTGACGTCAAAATGACGGCGGTAGTTGTTGACGGCATGCGCGTACGGGCATGTTGTCTGAACAACCACGTCAACGAGAACGTGGTTGTTATGGCTTTCTGTGCCAAGTACCGCATACCGTACAACGATTTTCGATTTTCGACGGAAAACGACGGAATCAATCGAACGAAAGCCGCTGGGCAACTTCTTGCCCAAAGTGATATCTTACAACAACGCAACACAAGCACGACAGACTCACCTTGACACGGCGGACCACGGCGTACGGGGGGTGGAGGGAGCTCAACCACTAGATGAGAGTTGCCCTTCGAGATCCAGCAACGGCTGGATTGATTCTCACAGTCAGTGTCATCGGTTGGGATGTCGGACATGGCTTTTCTTCCAACGATGGATGTGGATGTACGGGTAGAGCGAATCCAAAGCCTCCAAATCCTCCAAAGCTCAACAGAGAAAGAACTGGGACGACATCAACATCGACATCTACTCGACTTTCGGATGTGTTGGAAAATCCTGAATTGGTAGACTTCCGCAAAGAGAAACTAGGCCCCCGTTCCGGTCCCGAAGGGATCAGTGGAGAGATTGATCGAGAGGCTGAAGATGATCTGGAAGATGATCTGGGAGATAATCTCACAGTCAATGACGACGATCTCAACGACAATCTTGCGGACAGGGACGCACCCGTCATCTCCACTTCGCTTGAAGTTGCCGAGTATCTCATGGATCTTCAACGTGAACCGAAATCAAAACCAGCACCCAAACCACCACAGACGAAACCGCCACCCTCACTGACAGTGAAGAGCGACGATAAAGATATTGCCCTCAAAGATGGGACAGAGATCCGTGCAGTGGAAGAAGTCGGACCCCCTCCCTTCTTCTCTCGACTAGAGGAACAACAGGAATCGACGAAAGTCTCTGCCGCAACGACGACAGTGCCACCATCAGTCGAAGATATCGTTTCGGTCGAGGAAGCCAAGACATCACCAGCACCACCGAATGATACCATTTTGAAAGCAGAATCCGTGGAAGAAACTGCTAACGAAAAAGTTCCGGCGAAGGCCAAAGTCGATAGTGTCAAGGTGGATCCGTTGCAGCCACCTCTTCCGTCAACATCAACTTCAACGTCAACACCGCAATCAAGTAGTCTAGTCGATATCGAAACGATCAACGCCATCCCAAAGAATAATTTCAGTTTCGTCGATCGGGTAAAGCTTTGGAAACAAGCCAAGGATGTCGACGGTGAGGATTCCAGTCCCAGTGCTAGGAAGATCCTATCAAAGTCGTCATCTCCGACTACAGTGTTAAAGACTGAAGCTGTCCCCAAGCGAAATCCTCCTGAGGAGACTGTCGCACCAGCAACGAAACTACCCAAGACGACGGCTTCTACGAGTACCGGACGGATATCTGACGACAGCGATGTACCTGACGGAACTGATGATGAGACTAGAGAAAGGTACCTGGCCTGGAAACGATCACGAGCCGAGCAATCCAAGCAAGTTATCGTCATTCAAGATGAGAATGTTGCACCAACTACGGCCGAAAAATCGACTACAAGTACCAGAAACGATTATCCTCCTCCGCCATACATTCCTATCTCACAAAGAAGCCAAATGGATCCTGGACCATTCAAGCCAGCAGATCAAACTATCATCGTCCAGGCAATAAGGAATGATGGAAAGGCTAATGACGGTATTTACTCGGCGGACTTTGTCAGTGGGCGCACTGTGTCACCGCCGCCGCCACCAACAACATCGTCAACAGCATCGGCGCAGTCCTCACGGGCCGTCATGCCGCGACCTTTCTTTATCCAATCACCAGAAGACTTGTTTTTCATTGATATAGGAGAAGCTGCCATGTTCAAGCTGGCCTTGGATGCCCAGCAATCCTACAACGCAGATCAAGGAGTAACAAGTATCCCATCGGGCGATCCAGCCAAAAACTGGGAAAGTGGACCATACCAATACCGGGTCACGGCTCCCGCAGTTCCCAGGGCTCCTCGAAGGAACCAACGCCAGTCATGGTTTGGGAATCTCTTTTCTGTATTCAGAGCGTCCGATCGTATTGTTCCCAAGAATCCAAAGGACGAGTACACGGAATTCGCCGTCCGTCGAATGCCTTCAGGTACGACCTCATCTCGCCGTCAATATCAACGATTATTGCAGCGATCGTCTTATCGCTCACCCTATGGTTATGACTATACCAGAATAAGGAGGATGCCACGCAGACAGAGCCGAGGTTCAGATGTTTTTCCAGAATCTTTTGAGTACGATCCCTGGAGGGAACCTCCGCCTCCGCCACCAAGATTCGCTTATGACTATGAATTCACTCGTCCGCGAAGTCGACGCAGAGGTCCCGACCGTAGGCGTCGGCCGCCACCTCCTCCACCGCCCTACTACCCCCCTAGACGATACTAACTACGAAACAGACGCTCTGTTACGAAATTGTGATTCCTCTTTAGGAAGTGTTAAGTCAGCCTTATGTTGGCGCGTCTCATAACTCATCATCATCTTCGTCGTCATCATCGTTGTTCATCCCTGGAATCGGTGGCAAAAATTCTTCAATACCCGGTTCATCAATCGGTTTCCATGCAGCCCAATCGGGTAGTTCACATTTACGGACCAAGTCAAGCTCATCCGCATGGATATAATGTCCAGAATACTTCATGGAGGCAGTCATCGCCATAAGAAATGCATCACGGATAGATTCAGCGGTCCTTACGCCGGCTTGGCCCGCCGACTTGGGGAAGGATTGAGTATTCACCATTCCAGGACTGATTGAGTTTACGACAATATTTCGATCCTTCAATTCCTTCGCCCATGATGCTGTCAATCCCTCCAACGCAAATTTGGATGCAACATACAGGCTCATATTTTGCAACCCGACCTTCCCAGCCTTACTAGAAATGTTCAAAATATGCCCATCACTCTTCATCGCCAATCTTAATACCTTCGAGGTGACAGTATTCACACTCACTACATTGAGATTCAACAGGTCTATCAAATCGGATGATGAATCTTCTGACAATTTGTCAACAGCTCCCTTGACTCTTTGTGCTCCGCCTGCATTATTCACCAAGGCATCCAATCCTCCCCATTTCTGTACAATCTTGTTCACCATGTCGTCGACTTGAGCCACATCCGTGACGTCACAAGGAAGAGATATCATTTGCGATGAGTCATTGGCCAAATCCATCGTTTCCTGAAGCTGTGATTCAGTCCGAGAAACAATGGCGACTTGAGCCCCCTCTTGTTGGCAGATCAAGGCAATCGCCCTTCCAATCCCTCGTCCAGCTCCAGTTACTAAGATTCGTTGGCCTTTGAGTATCATCGACGACGCTGTCCTCGTAGGCAAAATCACCACAGCAAGGAAAACGGTGATTATGGTCCTGAAGAAGGTTTCTCTCATGCTGAGTCTGATGCCGATCTACAACAACATCAAATGCACTTCGCAATAAACGGGACAAGAGGCACTGACTGTGAAAGTGGAGTGATGTCACTCTGAGACATCAAGAACAGCGCGCGCGGCCTCGTTGGACGATTACTTCGACTTGCATCATGGAATCGAGGCTGGCTCCGCTTCTTGATTGCGGAAAGCGCATACTACAGATTCCCACATCGCAACAGTCACGTCAACGCCGAGGGTGCTCATGGGGAAGAACGCGCCCAACTACAAGTAGTAGCTATTTTGATTCCCTAGCCGCTGACTGAGTAGACTACAACATGATCCTAGCCGCTACAGAACTCGCTGGTGCGTACAACCCTTCAGCACGCTCTCCCCGCATTGAGAACTCATGTTCTACCTTTCGCAACGGCAGCGGCCTTTGCTGTTTCATTGATCAAGAATCGCCAGCAAATAAAGCCTTGTCCTTGTTGTTCGTCGTATCCATCCAACGCCTGCTGCAGCAACTCTGGATTGCGGCAATAGTAGTCAATCACATTTTGAGCGACTTCCTGCTTTGAAAGGACCTCCATCAAAATGTAATTTTCGATGAAGTATGGACCGAATTCGTACACCCGTTTCGATTTGGTCCGATCGAACAACACAAAGCCCATCTCATCGGTGGCGTACTTCACGGAGTCACACAGCGGATTCGCCAAAATATCGTATTGATTGAATTGATCCTTCATCCCGATCACATAGACACCAGGCTTCACCGCTGCCATGCTGTACAGCGGCGACTGACGAATGAAGTTTGTTTCCACTACAACTGACAACGACTCATTCTCGTCAACGCTACTCGATTCGTCGACAGTGCTTCGTGCGTTTGCAGATTCAACCGATCGGAAAAAGTCGGCGTAGTAGCTGGAGGCATCTTTCCATCCCTTTACGATATCTTGAACTTCTCTAGTCACGTACTTTCCATGTATGTGGTGAGAATATACAAACTGCACCGTCGGGTAGACCTTCACATGATGGATCTTTCCGGCAAGTACATACGAAAGCTCTAGAATGGGAACCGAGATTGGCATATTCAGAATCTTCTTCCCGGAGTCCTCGAGTGGCTTCAACGTGTTTTGAAAGAAATCATCCGTACGATAAGAAAGTAAGATCTGATTCTTGTCATCAAATACTCCCATGGCGTCACTGTCCTGATTCTTGTTTTGCTGTTTTTGTTTCTGCTTTTGCTGTTGCTTCGTGTAACTTATTTCGATCAAGTTCTTTTGTTCCCCAGATAAGAAAATGATCATGTTATCATTGACGTCTCCAACCATTTGACGCTGCTCGTATTTCTGCCGGACAATATGCCTCATAAGTTCTTCTATATCATCGATCGCCAGTTCCGTTTTGACCAATTCTGGATCACCGCTTAGACGGAACTTATCTGTGAGGATGTGATGCAACATTCGAGCTGTAAGCTCGTTGCCCAGGACAAGCCTTACAAGTTCCTTCTCGTGTTTGGAGACGCTTGTTGTGATCGTCTTCTCCATTTTCTCCAAGAAAACGTTAACAATCGTATCGCGGTAGTAGAAAGATCTCAGGGCTAAGTTCAGCAGCGCGATGAGCGTCAGATAGATGGAGGATATATTCCCGGCCATTTTTGAGTCGCAATTCCGCACGTAAAGTTCACGGGTCAATGGGTGCAGCCTTATGTTCTGTGGCCTGCCACCAAGTGACGAAGAATCTCTGACGCCGCTCTTGTATATGGTGAAAACGGTCGCGTTCATGGTTCGAGAACGTCCCATGGCCTGCCAGATCTTGCTAAAATCGTCAACGTCGTGTGCGATCACCAGGCTCCTGTGAATTAGCGGTTCACCAAAATGCTTCTGGAAAATCAGCTGGAAGGGTATGTCCTTTCCGACGACATTCCGGTTGTCGACGAAGAAGAGAATTTTGTCGCGTAGTGACTTGCCGTCAGGGTATAGCTTGCACATGTGATTGTAGACTGGATTCAGCAGCAAGGTGTGAGTGTCGTCAGGCGTCAGTCAAAATGCGCAACGCATGCAGCAGATACGTACACTCCTCATCATACCCAATGTCAGTTTCTGATGCTACTGAAAGGACACGATCACTGTTGTCGTGAGAAGCAATGTGGTAAATAAAATGAAATCGCTCCTGGCCGAAGTGCTGAACGAGGAGATTTCTAACATCATGAATGTTGGATCGTTTGAACACCCCGCAAAGGTCGACAACGGCATTAAACTTCACCACACTAGAGTTGCAGCGCATTTCATTTGCTTCTCTCTCGAACAACGATTCCAGGATAGACATCTCTGATTTCGCTTCACGAATGAAGTCCGAGTTCACGTATTCACATGTTGTTAAGGAATTTTCCCCCTGGAACTGAGAAAAACGTCTCTGGAACTCATCTTCGCCTAGATTTTCGCTCGAATACACGTAAAAAGTCCGATCAATGAGGTGAGGGATCTCATCCGTTCGACCTCGACGAATGTACTCGAACGTGGGATAGTTGTCCAGAAATGGAGTTCCCGTGAAGCCGATCATGTCAAAGTTGAAGACAAGGTCAATGGAAGACACGGATCGAGACTGATCTCGCACCTCAAGGCGGCGAAGAATAATTTCGTACAAGTATCTGTCCAGACCATCCTTCGTTTCTGGATGGTTAGTAACGATCTCGGACAATTTGGCATGACCGTACACGAGATCATCGAAGTCAAGAAGATGAACAAAGTGCTGATTCCAGTACTCAAAACTGATGAATTTCCGCTCTGCCTGAAAGAGTTCGTCGAACTTCGTAGCGTCTTCTCGTAGTAGTACGTAGGTCAGATATATTGTGCGCTCGACGTCACTGTAGTAGGACCCTGGCATCGCCCGATTGACAGATTCGTATGGGCGTGCAATCAAGGATTTATATCCTTCGATATCGTGCAATATGTTTGAGGTACAGTGTCGCAAAGTGTATTCGTTGAATATTCCGAAGCTCTTGTTGATGGACCTCGATGCATCTTGGATCTCTTCGTGAATCGCTCGAAACTTCAGGCGTAGATGCTTCCAATAGTCTAGATTATCGGACCGCCCAAATAGATAATTAGGGAACTCGAAGCTGTGGTAGGCAGCTCGGCTTGTTTCGTAGAACAGATCCAACGTCGGCTTTTCAAGTGCATTGTTTTTGTTTGAACAGATGTTGAACACAAGTTTGTTCCTATCCAAGAAGTCGTCACATTCATCCACGACAAGCCTGCGTGCCATTTGGTACAGTGAAGTTCAACGAAGACCGTGAGTACAAACCCGATGGCAAATGCGATGTCTTCTGCACTTACATGAAGTTCTCCCGGTAAGGCTGCACCTTATGGCATACCAACTCATTGGTTAGGACCTTCTTGAAACTATTGAAAGAGGTGACGAATATTCTTTTCATCGGCTTCGGGCTTCCGTCTAACCGGCCGAGGTGTACGTGCCTGCTCATCAAGGCGAAAATGTCGTCGTGTACACGGAATTCCTCTTTATAGTCCAAGCAATTTAAACAGTATCGATACACCTGAGCTCTAGCGTCCGATACCAAATGTTCCGGAACTAGAATGACAAGCACGTGCTTTTGCTTCCCTCCACGAGATAGATGCATGTGTACTTCGGTGTTGTCCGATAGAAATGCCTGACAGAGTAACGGCATGATCACCTTTGTCTTGCCCGTGCCTACCTCGCTGAAATGACAAGGTTCATCGGAGCGTATGATTTTCTCGAGGAACAATTTCTGTTTGTCGGTGGGAATAATCTGATACTGCCCATCGATATAGCGTTGGTATCTTGTGAAGTTTTCACACAACACGGCTATAAATTCCACCAGAGGCAAATCTTTGAGGTGTTTTTGGTTCAAATTAAAAAATTGTTTCGAGAAGATAGAATCATAGTGTGCGTCGCCGTGGCCACGTTTCAAGACATAGAGGATTGCCTCTCGCCAAGGACCTGTGATCCGAACAGCGTCGTTCTCCGTCTCTTGGTATGTCAGATGGATAGAGGATCGGCGGAGGTATAGGAGTACTAGAATGAAAAATGAAACATTGCGGATTTTTATGGCGAGATCCAGGAGGTTGATGAGCTGCTGCCTGTTAGGAACCTGCAACACATAGTCTGGAAAGTATACAACGGTTTTGCTTTCTGTGACCAATTCAGATAATTTGCAGCTCTTGAAGACATGCTCGTCATTCAGATCCACAAAGACTTCCTCGGATTTGATAAATTCGATCAGTTCGTGGCGCTATAGGAGCAATGTGAGGTGAGATAGGCGAAAGTTTTGTGATCCAGGTGAGTCGATCGTGCAATCTCCCTACCATTCCGTAGTATTCACTGCTGAACTGCCCACCACTGTCAACCAAGTAGTGGATATTAGGAGAAGTGAACAACACCACGTCCTCGCTGTCTTCGTACTTAAATGCAGGAATGTACGATATCGCCTCATTGAAGAAAATCGTGGCAACCTCGATGTCGTTCTTGTTGATCTTGATTCTGGACTCATTTCCGAATACTTCAACGACAAGGACGTTGTCTGCGATAAAAATCAGATACTTCTCAAGACCTGTATCATGGTTGATGCGAAATACATTAGATATCTCAAGATACTTCACCATTGACTGCAGCCTAGGAGCCGAGTCGAGACGGATTTTGTATAGATTGATATCGGGCTGTTTTGGTCGCAGATCGAAGACAGATAAGTCGTCGTAGTACATGATCCCGTTCCTCGCAGAGAATGTATATCGCTTCGTTACATGTTCCAAGTAATCTGCGGTCACTTTACTGTAAGATGCTGGGATGATAATCTTGTGTTCATCGTTGCACAAAACCTTGTAGTAGTCAACCTCTGTGGATCTGTTCCGATGTACAGCAAAACAACACACAGGTCAGCGTGAAATAAGTCGCCTCATTCACGATTCAACATCCAACAATATTTTCCTGACCTATTGATTTGACAAAGCGACATGTACACCTTCACCAATAGAACATAGCTCTGATAGTCCGGATCCGAGTTCAGCTCGCGAATCAGCTTAAACTGAGTTGACTGGATCGGAAAGTCTTTGTTTACCAGGAATTTGTATGACGTCTCGTAAAGAAGTTCCTGCACCCGGAGACGCGTAATTGCGCTGGAGGTATTCTTGCGATCAAAATCATAGATCTTGTTTGCGATTTCAACCTGGAGTTCCTTGGTATCACCTTGGTGCTGCAACTCATATAGAAATGGAAGATTGAGAAGTCCAGCATGTTTCTCGTAAAGCCCGAAATCTAACATGAAGGACAGAAGGCACAGGTTTAGTACTTCATTGTCGCTTTTGAACCTCTCTTGCCCCGCCTTGACGAAAATGTCTTGCACGATAGTTTTCAAGTAGTGGAACTCAAAAACTCGATCTGTTAGTATCAAGTCATTCAACCCAGCTCGAGACATCCGACTGACTGTAGGTGTAGCCATTCCAGTAGAGGAAGCGACTGCTAAGTCCGCATTACCTCTGTAGTCCGAAGCCTCGTCTATGGTACCATAATGATAAAATCCAGAATGACCTTTATGAAAGAAGATCTTTTGGCTACATGCCGTGCGGGTGAGACTACGATGTCTCCGGGATCCATAGTTACCCAAAGCAACGACAGAGAGTACTCACCATGAAACAACCAATAGCGCCCGGATATCTTTGCCTAAACACTGAATATTGCTGAGGTCAGGGTTTTTCCCTGCAATCGAAAGTTGTAAGATCTTCTCAGAAAAAGGCAAATCTGAATGCCCAAATAAATCAAAAACTTACAGTACGAATCTACAACACTCAAAAGGTGCATCAGTGTGTTGTACTTTGAATAGCAGTACCCCATTCCCTAAGAAAAGCACATCTGGGTAAGAATTTGTTGCACATCGATTGAGGATTTGTCACCGAAACTTACAATCTTTATGTTCACACGTGTCCCTTGGTTCAGACCGACACTCGCAAATGTCATCATATAACGCCGGACACTAGTTCTAGCCATCTGATTGATGCACTCCTTTTCGAACTCGAACTCCTGACGGTGAGCCTGCTGTCGCATCAACTCGATGGTGTAAAATACGGTTTGAGTCAATGAGTTGACCTCCTTCTCGTTGGGGTTGATGTCGCTAAATCCCAGTCCGATGAAGTCTCGAAAGAAATCAGGGCTTAGAAAGTTCTCGAGATAGATCTTGTAGGGTTTCTTCGACTTGCGAAAGGTATCCGGCGACACCATCTTTTCATAATTGTTACGCTTTTGCGTAGACCAGTGAACATGCTCGGCCAGAAATTCGTTGATCTTTTGCACCTTTTTTGACCATTCTGGTTCCTTTCCACTCAAAGAAACAAAATCCAAGATGTAGGTGTAATGATGAAGGTCAACCAGTTCCCGCTGTCCAATCTCGAATTGTCCCATGAAGTAGTACTCCCTGTAGATTGTAGGCTTTTGATTTGTGAATGAGTCAGCCACGCTGCGGAGGTACGGCTCTAGGACTTCGTAGTAGTGCAGAAGCTGGTTTTTGCGAAGGGAATTGAACTCACAAAAGCTTTCGATTGACTGAAGAATCACTGAGTTCCAACCAAACATGAAGTTTGCCGCACGATATTTGTAGTAATCTGACCGACTGAGTCGGTGTAGGGCTCCTTCCGCTCCACTGACCGCTTGAAGACTTTTAGTATTTAAGGTGCAGGCCATGGCTCCTGACTGCGAAATCTTCTGATACTTGTGTAACACCTTACTTGTCCAGTAATACCGAATGACTTCGTGATACTGTCGCTCGTAGTCAGGAACACGTAAACCCAGCGTGCGGAGATAAGAAGTCATGACGTGGTGATATGGAGCCGACTTGAATCGATAGAAGTCCAGCACAAAGTTGCTATTGGTCAAAGGCCTTAGCACTGTACAGCCTTCAGAGTCCATTTCCGTAAAGAACTCGAGCAGATACTGTGCCATTTGCGCCGTCACAGTCTCGAGTCTGGCTACTTCCGGGACATCCACAGACCTACCGTCACGATTTGTGACTACCTCTCCTACTTTGCACAGGACGGCGAATCTGTATTCGACATGGGACGAGGAAAAAATGTTTGAGCTGGAAACCTGGGAAAGCTTCACGAGGAGTTCCGTGTCGTCAGACGTACAAGTAAGATTGAAAATAGCAGGTGTTGCTTGTGAGCTGCACCGACATCAGCTTTGGGTTGCGATCGTCGTTGACCAGAACATACCGTCCCACGTTCAAGCTTGCCTTGCAGGACTGCAATCCTAGGTAACCGACGTTCGGAGTCAAATTGATTTTCTTCCACAACCGGTATATGGTTTTCCTAAGAGTGGACGATAGATGACCGGTGTAGTGGTCTATGTTGTCTTGAATATGCTGAGAGTCACCATAGTTACACTTGAGAAGCAAGTAGGCGAGCAACGTCTGAAGGGAATCGCCTATGTACCTCGAGAGGGACGAATTCAGCGGATCGTAATAGACGCCGCTTGGCTTGTTTCCAATGTTCATAATTTTGAGCACAGTGAAGTGCGCGTCAATGCAACATGTAACAGTCATCTCGTTTTGAATGACATGCTCAACAAGATCTTCGTACAGCATATTCTTCCGATCGAATAATACATTTTCCAACATATTGATTCCAAGCGAATCGGTGATAGGCGCGAAAAATGAGGCCACACTATTGAAATTCGAGTAACCCTTGTCGAAGTAGTCCGATTGTGCAAAAAGCAGTAGAGGGGAAAACGTGTACGGATAGCAGTCCAGTTTCACGTCCTCAGAAGTTTCCGTCGAAACGTCTTCAAGCGCATCGTGAAAACTCTCGTCCAGAACTGTTGGATTTCCATGTCCATCCGAGCTCCCTCCCGAATCGATATCCATGGACTCGTCGACCTGCATGGCCGTCGAGTTCATCGGAACTACGAGGTTCACTGTTTATCGACAATTTCGTAGAGGAAGGAGTTTTTGGTGTTGTGTTTCGGCAGCCCCGCAGCATGACGTTAGGAGGTCACCGACTGCCCTTGACACACGACAGACGCATCTTCGACACATCGAGATCTTCCAACGGGGCGCACTGCTGGTAGGGGGGGACGGTTTCCCCCCTAGCGCGCATGAAACCCCATAGACGCCCCGACCTCTCGCTAAGAATATCCAATCGTACCCAACTGTTGAAATGACTCGTACTCCTTCCTGCCTTGGTTGACTCGTAGGTATGTGTCGTAGGTCTTGAGTCGTCTTACTCAAACCACACTCTCCGTCACACAACTCTTGC
>Ga0194115_10003756_pt1 | contig 16849 bp, 14 predicted proteins | sample TA2MahsurfametaG_3_FD_148656 | JGI IMG/M metagenome (GOLD analysis project Ga0194115, IMG submission 148656) | Freshwater microbial communities from Lake Tanganyika, Tanzania - TA2015002 Mahale S4 surface | ecosystem: Environmental > Aquatic > Freshwater > Lake | place: Tanzania: Lake...
GAAAGCTGCGCACCAATAAAGAGAAGAAATTGGTGCTTGCAGATCATACAGACCGCAACCCAAGGCCTCTCAGGGCACCCTTTACATCGACAGTATACACCACTCCAAGGCAGGCGCACGGTACAAGGACATGACGATCACGGAACGTTTCAGGCCGGGACAGCTCCAAGTCCAACCGTTGTTTATGAAGGCCCTGCGCCTTTGGTCCTTAGCGCTTCAACGTGGTTCGATCCTCTTCATCGCCTCGTTTCTAATCTGTACATTCGTCATTCGGAATTCGTTATTCACATACAACATCGAAGGTTGGTCATCCCTATCCATCGTCTCACACGAACCCATGACGATCGGATACGCCGTGACGATCACAAAATGTGAATTCACAGCTTTAGCCGATGCTGCGGCTGTCTTGATACACTCGATCCATTTGGCATCGGCAAAGGGGAACCTAGGAGGACGGTACAACTATCAAATGTATGCCCTTTACCATCCGGCGGAAGCAGAAGCTTGTGTGAACCCGTTGGAAGAGTTGGGTTATGAAGTCGTCAGGCGAGAGACACCAGTAGCGATCGAAGACATTAAGGGAGAGTACTTACGAGAGACCGTTAACGCTAGTGGATGTTGCGGGGAGAAGGAGTTCATCAAGCTGGAAGGTGAGACTGGATAGTCGCCTGTTGTTTGGGGAGTCTTGGGTAAGTTGATTGGTCAATGATTCACACTCACAGTCAGCTTGTGTTGAATTTTTTCTTACTCTTTTCATTTTGCGTTGCTGCGTGGTCGTGACTACTTGGGCTGTTTCGAATTCTACTATCCGAACTGCATATCTTCTATTGCTTTGACCAGCGTACACACTGATCCAGCATCCAGTGGTGGTCCACCTGGATATCGATGTCGTTGTGTTGAGACCCTTTGATGCACTCTTTGATTGGATGATAGAAGACTCCCCAAGCGACGACAATCCCCACTATCCGCCGAATATCCCCGTTATGTGGCCTGAACATGAACTACCCCGACGGGTGAATGCATTCTATACACGAGATTGTAAGTCGCCGTCTTTATTGTTGTAGTTGCTCGTTAAGTACGTGTTTTTTCCTTACGCTGCAATGGTCGCTCCTTGGCTAGATAATATGGGAATTTCATTTTCACACATCCAAGCAGTCCAGGGAGGGCTTCTGGTCCTACGTCCCAGTATGGAAGTCTACAATGAATTCGTTTCAATTATCAAGGAGGGGGACTTTCGAGAAAATGAGGGTTGGGGAGGACTGGTTGGATGGTTCTATGGAGGTGCTACCTTTCAGGGAATCGTTCCCTACTACTACGACGCTCTTCATCGTGGGGAAGCTGTGGAGCTTAATCGATGTGTCTACAATCAAATGGCGGATAATCCCATTGTCGACGAAGACCAGTCCGGATCAGAAAAGGGATCATGCATAACAGGCGAGAAGGAATGTGAAGATTGTCGAAATCGACCACTAGAAGATATCATGTCCGTACACTTTACTATCTGTCAGAAACCATGGGAGTGTCTTCCAATGGAGGATGATGTAATCGAAGAATGGCTATGTCACAAACTGCACCACGAGTGGCATCGGATCCGTGCGGATTTGGAACAAAGTTGGGGTCGTGGCGACGTTGGACCTGGGTTGTTTCATAGGGATCATTTCTACGGTCATTGCTCTGAAGTTAACCGCGAAGGTTATCTGCCCATGGACCTACCTTTTGGTCATGTGATGTAGACACGGATCGATATGTTTTTGCGTACTCGTCGCTCAGGACATGGAATCGACACAGTCGAATCGCGAAGGCCCTTGACGATGCCAAAACACAAGCAGATGCTTTCTATGGTCATTGCTCTGAAGCTAGCAGCGAAGATTCTCTACCCATGTGCCTCCCCTCTGTCTATACGACGTAGACACGACAAGCAAGGACGAGGAACCGTTTCCCTGCACAGGCGTTGGAAGCCTCCAACAATATTTGAAATTGTCGAATAATCGAAGGCCCTTCTCGAGGGAAGCAGACACATACGAGCAGTCCCATCCCGCTGTAAATGGGTCGATGCAGAAAGCCTGGACAAAGCTATACTTCGAGAGATCCCAGCTCGCTTAAACCCTTCAGTCGTCGGCCTTGTCTCATGGTGTCGAGGATGTATTTTCTTGGACGGGAGTTCGTTTAAAGTTCGAAAGTACTGATTTTGCGCCGTAACGTTGATCCCGATGATGATCATTTCCCCATAGGGTGCACCTAGCGGATTTGCTAACGTTATAGTGTGGAGGAATCATTGAGAAAACGACGCCTGGGGCTAAGATGGGGCGATTTGAGTCTAGCGGAAACATACGAAGGTTACTAGGCACGAAATATTTACTGCAAAGAGATACATCAGGAGGGCGATGAGATTCTTGCCGACACAATTACGATAACTATGCATCAAGGCTCCGTAGTTTTCTTTAATCGAGGCTCGAACTTCACCTAGCGGAGCATCCTAGCTGTGTCAAGAATAAGTTAGCGGACGGCACTTGTGCTTGGTGTCCAGCGTAGAATAGCTCAACAGGTTTTGACTTCTCCGACTCATCAAAGACACTTCGCTCCTTTGCAAGTTGATGGCTGCTGAAAGAATGGTTTTCTCCTTGTGATCTGACGCCGATACCTTTTGAATCCCTTTAGCTTTCACCCTTAAACATATAATGATGCTACGAAGACTCCCTTGGTCATTGCATCGCTCACAACAACATCTCAGATGCTTTTCATCCGATTCTGGAATCCCTCGAGTGAGGACCAGTATTGATTCAGATGGAATCTGTGAGGTCGTCTTGAATAGACCTGAAAAACTCAATGCTTGTGACATGAAAATGTTTCGATCAATTGCTGAGACTGCGTCTCAGTTGCGTGAGGATAAATCAGTTCGAGCTGTCATTCTTCGTGGTGAAGGTCGTGCATTTTCGACAGGTTTGGATATCAAGTCGGTCTTGAACAGTCCGATGAAGCAAATCGAAACGCTCTTGGAACGTCCGTCCGGATATGGCAGGGAGAGAAATGAAATCGGTAATTTAGCCCAAGATGTGAGTTACTTATGGCGAGAGCTCCCAGTACCAGTCATTTGTGTGATTCATGGTATGTGCTATGGGGCGGGACTTCAAATTGCATTGGGAGCAGATTTTCGCTTTGCGACGCCCGATTGTCAACTCTCTATTATGGAGACGAAATGGGGCTTAATCCCAGATATGAGTGCTTCCATTACCCTACGAGAACTCATTCGAATCGACGTGGCGAAGGAATTGACCATGACAGGACGAATCGTCACGGGAACTGAAGCGGCGGCATTAGGATTAGTCACAAGAGTCTCTGATGACCCATTGAAGGAGGCTCAGGTCCTTGCCAAGGAACTAGTGAATAGGTCACCAGATGCTTTAGCTTGTGCCAAAGAGCTGTATCAGTCAACATGGACTACATCCAGTGAGAAGGATTGCTTGGAGATCGAAACCAAGTTACAGAGAAAGCTATTAGTATCCTGGAACCAGCTCGCTGCGTCCGGAAGGACAATAGGCTACAATGTACCCTTCCGAAGCCGTAAAGATGAATAGAAAACAATTTATTTCCATGATCTATGGACAACATCTAGTTGGTTACGCAACATTAACCTTTTCAATTCTATTCTCGTTGCTTGTATATACAATGGATTTCCCAAATCCCAAATTACATTTTCAGTCAAGATCCTCTCTCGGCATCCCCCGTCAACTGTACCCATTCGATGCCCTGCGAGGATGTAGTTTGAGGCCGATTCAAGTTCTCGTCAAGTAAGCACTCCCGGAATAAAGTTCAGCCTAAGCAAGTTATGCTTAAGCGGTCTTGGCTCCTTGAACGTTAGATCGCGGTAATTGCGACATTCCAGTATCTGACGAGACGGGATTGAGTGGTCTCATCAAGGGCACGCGAGGATCAATGATGGAGTTCAACTTCTTTCGCTGCATTTCCATCAACTGAAGACGAAGTGCCAAGGGAACAACATTCGTATTCAGCTGCTGTTGCATGAACATGCGTGACAGGGCGGCTTGCTGGATACGCTCTTGAAGACGTCTGGCTACCTCAACTTCAATAGCAGCATCCAGATGACTTGCGGCCATTACTTGAGTAGGAGGCATCTGTACCGGAATCGTCGGGAGGGCAGCCCGGACCGGTAGAGGGGTTTCCGTTGGTGGCCTCACCTGCGTTTGTTGACGAGATGACTTCTTCTCTGTGTCTACTGCGCTAAGAATGGCAGCAGCGGACTTCGACTGAGGCGCCGATTCGTGTCTGCAGGTCATCTGTTCCGCTAGATCAAGGCGGTCCTTTTGGAAGTCCTTGTGATAGAAGGCGCCGGCTTCCTCCCCACGGTAATGGCGGGCGAAGCCCCAGCGGTGAAGCTTGCGTGTAAAGGACGAAAACTTTGCAGACTTGAAATGATCAGGGAGAATACCTGCTGCGAACTTCCTAGAGTCACGAATCATGAAGGCCTTGCCACTAGGAGTCCAAGAAATGATATCATTGAACTGCGGGTTCGATAGAACCTTCATCAGCTACGAGAAACAAACGAAGTCGGCACATAGGCGTGAGATATCATACCTAGAGAGTCAAACACTCATCGATCCCGGAAGAAAACCACGAATGTCCAGAAGGAATCTCCTGCAGATGCTCTTGTCATTCCTTACCTTCACCGGAAATGGAACAGCCTTCTTTCGCCCACTCTTGGTGAAACGCTCCGGGATTTCAAATTCGCAGTCATCGATCTCCTCGTCCTCCTTTGGTGGACCCGACAGCACTGTCAGCGCTGAGGCAGCTTCTGCTTCTACAGCATCTGCGTTATCATCGTGTCGTTCTTCACTCATCTCTACCAGGGCGTTGTTGTCCATAATGATGTAAGTTGTTGGGAAATTCCGGTATCGATACTATGCGCTGCTCGAGTAGAGACAAGGTTCTTGTAAATGAGCACAGCGGTGAAAACCAAGCGGCCCGATGTATTCGTAAATGGTAGCGGCTACTGTAAGCGGTTTTGTCCTGGAACTGTGTTTGTCCTAGTATTGGGAACATGTAGAATCGTGTAGAAAATCTTGAAACTTCTAGAGAAACAGCTGTCACTCGCGAAGTCGAGCCTCTACGCATTCCAGTACGACAAAGGTGCGTACTACCAGTATCGGAATTCCACGATTATGGGATGCTCATGATGACCTTGGGACATCGATTGCCGAAATGTCTCCGTTGGTTGATATTCTACGCCTTCCGTGAAACACATCGAACCGATTTGCGGAGAAACCCGATCGTATTCCAAGGGTATAAATAATGAAAAAGCGAACACACATTACCATCCCCAATGGCGATCGAACGAAAATGCGGACTTATTGCACAACTGGAATCGCGGAGTGTTCGTTGAGCCTTGGGTTCGTATTCGGGATTGTGCGGGAATATGGGGTCCATTTTCATGCCCCCTATGTACTCGAAGTTCAAGGTACCGTAGGTGAACCCCGTTTTGGCTGTGGGAGAAACTGAAAATGTGCCGTACGTTTTGTACTGGAATTTCCCAGTACAAAAATACCGTACCGGGTACGGTAATCGTATTGTCGGGGGGGCTATGACATCCCAATATATGGCGTTCGGTCGGCAAGTCATACACATCGATCTCAAACCGCGAGCATGGATGAACTGGATTGTCCGATGTTGGATAAGAGCGAAATACCATCACTCCGTGAGATGAGTGGCTGTAGTGAATCTCATTAATTAAGCCGAGATTGAACATATCGCTCGCGGGAGTTTACCACCCTCACACATAGTGAAGGAAACCACGATGACTGCCCCGGGGCATATGTCGACGTACAAGCTTCACGATCGAGGAAGAAGTGCTATGGGTATGGTCGAATCATTAACTGTAAGTGTTAGGAATCAAACTACTCGACTACCGTACCGAGGCTTACTCCAGGCTACTTGTTCTTCCGATTCCCAGCCTTTGCTTTCTTTATAGCTCTCTTCTTGTCTTTCTTCTTGATCTTTGTCTGCCTCTTTTCGGTCTTTTCCTCTCGGACAGCTTTCTTGTTTGCCTTTCTCAAAGATTTGATCATGGCTCGTTCGGCTTCTAATTCTTCAGGTGTTCGAATCGTCCTGACATATTTATCGTCGTCATCCGACTGACTATCACTTTCCTCTTCTGCACTCGAACTGTCCATCTCATCGTCCTCTTCTGGATTGAGGTCCTCGACTGCAGGATCTACTACTGCATCAATTCCACCCGCCGGGAGGGGGTCGGTACAATTTTGGTACGCATTAAACTTCTCAACAGCGTCTTGATTTCCAGTGAGCGCTGAAACCGCAATAGCGTAGGTCTCTTCGACGTCACCTCGTTCGATTTGTTTCACATCATAGTCAGCGACTTGGTTGAGACTTCTTGGTAGGAAGCTGCTCATAAAGACGGCCTCGTCTACCGCATCTTGTTGTTCATTCTTGCGTCGTTCTCCTTCGGTTTGCATGGAGAGTATCGCACGAGACTCCTGAACCTCCCTCATGACCATGTCCACGTATTCCATCTCTGCTTCCTCGGTTTCTTCAATCACAGCTGTAATGAAGTCAAAGAGTTGTCGTGTGTTCATTACATCCAATTTACCAACTTTTCCAAAAAAGTCATTGACGTTAGAAGCATCTTTTCTTAAAAAGTCGAGAGCGGATGGGTGATCTGTCTCCACCGATTGGCTGACATCAATGACGAAGACTTGATTTTTGTGCCACAGTAGATTGTATTCACTAAAGTCACCATGGACAAGGTTGCATCGTTGATACATGTGCCTCATGATCAAGATTGTTTGCACATAGGCTTCTCGCATGTGTTTCTCTCCCAACCCCGCATCCTTCAGTCGCGGTGACGGCCAGCCATTGGTCCCCAAAAATTCCATTAGTAGTACATGTGACTTTAAAAAGATAGGCTCCGGAGTGGGAATCCCCGCAGCATGGATCCGACGATAATTCCGCATTTCCTTTTCTGCCCATACCTTGACCATTTTTCTTGGATTGGACTTGCCTACGCAAAGAATGCACCATGAGAGAACAATGCACCAACACTCAATGCCCGTAACGCTTGGATTATCTCCCAAACATGCTACAGTACTCACAATATCCTTTTCTCCAGCGATGTTCTCCCGCCACATACTTTTCTCGATCCTTGAAGACCAAAATGCTTGTCTTGTAAATCTTTATTGCGAATTCCTTCACTTGCGTCGGATTTTTCTTCCCCGCCTTGGCATAATATACGTTCGCTTCCTTGCCTGCCGATAGACATCCATCAATCTCATCCAACATCCCATTACTTAACATTTTGAATAGCATGAGACGAGTTCGGGGGTCCAAACATTGTTCGCTCGTCGCACGATCGTCTCGAGATGTATGTAGCGTTCTCTTCTTGATCTCCATTTCCTGCATCTTGCTCACCGCATTGGTGACCGAATGAGAAATCTTCATTTTGTTACTGTAGTTGGCAACAGCCGCTGACGACGAGGAAGCACCGCCCATGCCGCCACCACCACCTCCTCCACCTCCTACGATGGGATTATCGTGTTCATCGTAATCAAAATGGTAGTCGTCGTCATCATCATCGTCGTCGTCATCATCGTCATCGTCATACCAATCCTCCTGTGCGACGACGGTTGCATTTTCTAACATGTTCATACCCAAAAACAAAGAGTAGCAGTCGCTATCAGAACGTTTAGGCTGATTCAGGGTAAGCACGGAACTTTCAGTTATCCCAACGAGGTGGGTAGTGGGTAGTAGAGGGGAGGGAATTCGTAGACTCGTTACCTCGGAAACCGGAAACCGCCGCGAAAAAATGAATGGTCGGTGACACGACTGGGACCGGAACCAGGATTCCTCCGATCCAACTGACGTCTGGACGTGCGTCCGAGAGATTCTCTCGGCCTTTTACCCCTCAGAGTTTTCGGCCTTTATGATTTCAATCTTTAGCAACAGACTATTTCGAGGGGGATATTCCTTACAGAATCACCGTCCATCGTGTGGCTTCACCGGGCTGGCACTACCCAGGTACCTACCAACGGTAGCAGCTCCACCTGGTGGTCGAAGTGAACGATCCCGTGTTGTCGAAATACAGGTCCCCTCTATGAAGCCTTTTACGGCACAGCCTGTTACTTATAAAGTCACCGGTCCTCCACAATCAGTAGTGGAAGTGACTTATCGCTATTCCGGGGGATTTGAAGAAAGAACAAGGGAAACGAACGGCGGAGGAGAGCATCATTTGAAGTTTTTCGGTAGCCCTCTCAACGAATCGAGTGATGGTAGAAGGAGTACCCACCGGCGGAGGTGGCGGTGGCGGTGGCCGAGGGACTCGAGGTCGTGGACGTGGTGGAGGTGGTGGTGGTGGTGATGCGAGTCAGAGTAATGGTCCTCGTGGCGCCGCGGGAGGTCGTGGTCGAGGAGGGAGAGGCCAAGGGAAAGGCGGTGAGGGAGGAGGTGGCGGTAGCGGCAGTTGCGACCGTGGCCCTGAATCAACAGCAGGTCGAGGTGACGGCAACAAGAAAGGTGGAAAGAAAGAAGCACCATCAGGGCGAGGAGGAGGTGGTGGCGGTGGTGGTGGCGGTGGTGGTGGCGGTGGCAACAAAAACCGTGGAAAGAATAACAGTAGCAATAAGGGCAAGCAGACTCCCAGCCAACCGAAGGTGTCTACAGAAGAACGGCAGAAACAGGAACAAGAGCGCCAAATGGCTGAAGCGGCTGAGGCAGAAAGGCAACGCCTTGAGGCAGAACTCAAGGCACTAGAGGTGGCACGAGCTGCCCGAGCAAAGGAGATAGAAGCCTTGAATGTCAAGGTCAAGGAGGCGGTCGATTACCTACAGGCTCTTGTCGAAACGACTGTCTCGCATAAAGAGAATCGCACGGCTCTCGCTCCGGATGCGCTTGCTGCGTCCCGAAACGCCTTTGAGGCAAGCAAAAAGGCCTTGAAGTCAGATCTAAAGAAATGTACCGCCTTCGTTAAGAAAATCAAGGGAGGGACTGCCTGGTCGATGAAGCCTGATGATATTGTGAAAGATATCACAACGTTGAACCTCTCTCGTTACGTTGAGGAAGTTGTGGCAGCAATCTTGGAGGCAAAATTAAAGGTCACGGACTTACCGGCTGTTCTGGCGCTCAGCAAGGCGATGCACGAGCGATATCCTGCATTCTTGGAAAATCTAGCCCCCAGCCTTTGGGCTGTCGTGACTGGTAAGGCCGTTGATGAGACAGGGAAGAATAAGCGCATTTACGTCCGCATGATTACGGAGTTCCTTTTGAATGGTATCCATACCGAGACCAAGCCACTGATCAAGCTCATTGTCGACGTCACTGGTGGAAAGGAGGGCAACTATGCAGTCACTGATGCGAATGTGTTAGTCGCCTTTGCGAAGACTGCTAGTTTTGAGATCCTTGGTGTGCCTCCCGAGGCTTTGAATCGTTCTATGAAGCTAGTACATGAGGAAACATCGAAGCTGGAGGCTCATCTGGAGAAAATACAAGACATGTCAGACGAAGAAAAGAGCAACGTTCCCACAATCGTTGCTTCGTCCAAACTGATTGACGAAGGAAAGCTCTACTATGCCAAAATATCTGAGTTGCTGTCAGAACGAGCAGTCCCTACCGAATTAGCAAAGGAATTTTTTGTACATTGTAAAGGCGCTTACAAGTTCTTGTCCGCGTCCTTGGTGTCTACTCACGGAAAGTTGCAAAAGATGGAAAAACGCTGTGAACAGGATCGTCTTCTTTCGGGTTCCCTATCGGATGTGAGAGAAAAGGGGCTTGCTGATGCCCGAAAACTGAAAGAATCGTTGCTCCGCACAGTTGAGGCATTATCTGATGTCCTAGACCTAGCAATGCCAAGGTTAAAGGAACAGGAAAGCGAAGAAGCAGAGTCTGGTGCAGGAGGACTTGAACTTTGGACCAAGGGCGGTGGCGAAGATGGGGCTGATTTTGGACCATTCGATGATGAAGAGACAAAGGTCTTTTATTGCGATATGCCAGATTTTTTGGTCACCGTACCTCCAGCACTGCTTGGCATCACTCCGGATGAAATGGAAAAAAGAAAGGCGGAGAATCTTTTGAAATTCGGGTCTGCCTTTGAAGACACTCAAGAGGGAGAGTCGGATAATGCGGAAGTCGTTGGCTCGACAGAAGAACAACTCTTGGCAGCGGAAGAACATGAAGCCCAAGCACTAACTGAGTCAGCACCAGAAGCCGGCGAAGAAAACAAGGACACTCCCCACTACAAGCTCATGGTCCTGCTGGAACAGGAAATGCCTGAGTGTAGCAGACGCGAAGCCATCGATGCGCTGGCCGAGAAGTTCTGTACAAATCATGGCTCATCAAAGAATTCAAGAAAACGGCTGATTCGTACTCTGTTTCACGTCCCACGAACTCGGCTGGACCTACTCCCATATTATTCTCGAATGGCTACTTCACTTGGTAAAGTATGGGTCGATATCTCGGATGGCTTGGTGAATGATCTAGAACTTCAGTTTCATGGACAGGCCAAATTTAAGAAGAATCAGAACATCGAATCTCGCCTAAGAACAGCTCGGTACATTGGAGAGCTCACGAAGTTTAGACTGGCTCCACCAATGGTTGCGTTTCGATGCATCAGGCGATGTCTGGACGACTTCACCGGGGCGAACGTCGATATCGCTTGTTGTCTATTGGAATCTTGTGGACGATTTCTCTATCGCGTAAAGCATACCAACCAGAGAATCACTGCGCTGATGGAAGCAATGACAAGACTAGGCAAGGCAAAGGTAAGAATGGTTTCTTTTCCCTTTCTCAAGCAATGACCCGTACTAACCATCGTATCAGAATCATGACGAGAGGCCGCAATCACTGATCCAGTCTGCGTTTTATGCGGTGAAGCCGCCCGTAAGTGGACCGAAAAAAAAGCCCAAGAGTTATCCACCAGTCGAGGAATACTTGCGTCACCTGCTCATGGTGAAGCTAGAGCCAAGCGAATCAAGCATCGCTTTTGTATCAAAGCAGCTCATCCGATTTCCATGGAATGATCCATCGCAGCAGTGTGGCGCATTGATCTGCAGAATCATGCTCAAGACTTGTCGTCGTGGACGATACAAGTCTATCGAGGCTGTGGCTTCGACAACAGCGAGACTACATCGCCAGAGGCCGGAAGTTTCTATCCGTCTTCTGGACGCAGTGCTCGAGGAGTTGCAGTTGGCGATGGAATTTCCGTCTTTCCGAGACCAACAACGTACCCTAACCATGGCACGTCTGTTGGGTGAGCTTTATGGAGTAACTTTGGTCTCCGCTGACTTGATCGTACAACAACTCTATAAGTTTATCAACTTTGGTCACGACATCCCATTGGCACTCCGAGAGGCAAGCGAAAAGCTGGGCAATCACGCACAATCTGATTTTCTCGCCAACGCTGCTGGTGGTGTCGCCCTGACAATTGCTGAAGACGAGGAAATGGATGATGCACAGCTCCAGGATAGGGAAATGGCACCTGCTGAGCCTGTACCTGTTGTTGTCTCGAAGCATTCTAAGTATGATCCCCGCGTACCTAGCCTTCTCGACCCACGCGATTCCGTTTTCCGCGTCAAGCTTACCTGCGCTCTGATGGAGACAGTCGTCAAGACCATTATCACTCGAGGCAATCTCAGCAAGATGGAAGGGTTTCTGACTGCGTTCCAAAGATACCTTTTCACGAAGTCTGTTCTGCCAGCCGAGGTGGAATTCGCGCTCTTGGATTTGTTTGATGCCATAGACTCTCGATGGCGCAAGATTTCGAGCGACTCAAAGCCTAAGAAGAAAGGCGGTGAAAACCTGGCTCAAGGTTTCCCTAGATTCACGACGTGGCTTGATGCACACAATGCCACTGTAGCCTTCGAAGAATCAGATGCCGCAGCCGAAGAACGAGCCCTCACTCGACTGGAGCACTTGGCCGGCGATCACCATTCAGTAGATGGAGAGGAAACCATCACAAGTGACCTGTTGGATGATGAGGACGACATGATGGACGAGGACGACGAGGCCTCATTAGACGACGCCCTATCCGCAAGTGCGAAGGATAGTGTCGACGACGACCATGATTCCTACCAGCAGCTATCTGCTGATGAGGAGATGGCGGACCGAGATGACGAAATGGGTGAGGGTGACGATGACGATGATCTTGAGGAAGAAGGAGAAGAAGAATCGGAGGATGAAGACGAGGACGAATTCGACGAGGAGGCCTACATGCGGCAGCTCGAAGCCGAGGCCTTCGAGCGAGAACTAAGGCGTCTGACAATGGACGCCCTTGAGAAGGGCAAAGCAGTCAGTCGTGGCGGAAAAGTAGCTGACACCATGCCGACCGGATCGCAGGTCATAAAGAAAAAACAAGACGCAGACAATGCCGCCGGTTTCGCGCTTGGTGGAAAGGTGGGGGTGAGCTTTCAGCTGCTGAAGAAGGGAAACAAGGGAAAAATGGAGGCGAAACAATTCTTCGTACCTTCCGACACGAATCTAGCCTCGGTGGCTACCAGGCAGGACGACAAGGCTGCGAAGGAGCGAGATATGATCAAGGCCCGTGTTTTGCAATACGAAGCTGAAAGTGCAGAAGCTGAATTATCTGGTGGAAATGTATACCTGGAACAAGAAAAGCTTCAGGTTATTCGCAATCGCTTGTCCATGGAAGAAATAGACCGCAATTTTGGTACGACTGGCGGCAACCTTAGACCGGCCGATAAGGCCAAGTCAGGACCTGCTGGGGGGAGAGGGCCTGGACGTGGAACATCCCCCGTTGGACGGGGCTATGCACCGGGCCGCGGGCGCGGTGGTGGTCGTAACAGTGGAGGAAGGTCACTTGTATAGTCGAAAGGACTAATGGATGACTCAACTTTTGGACGTGAGCGTGATACCAGAGGAAGCCAGCGATTCCACCAATTCATGCTCGAAAACATGTCGCTAGGATGGCTTTGAAGGCGACTAAACCTAACCAACAAACAGCAAAGCCAGGATGCTACTGTTGGACCAGATTTTCCAGAAGTATGAAAACGATTGGTTATTGTATCTATAGCAAGTCGTCACGGTGCAATATGATGTTTTTACGAGGATTGGCCAACACCGGCGAACGATCGTAAACCGTTCACCATGTTACTGTCGGGGGCGGACACGCTACCGCCCAAGATGGCACACCATTCACCAGGGAACTTTCAAGCGGACACGTTACCGCCCAAGATGGCACCAGGGAACTTTCAAGCGGACACGTTACCGCCCAAGATGTTGAACCCGATCGCCGTTGCATTCACTAATTACAGCACGTTCTCGACATACTGTAATATTCGTTCCCTTCAATATATATCTATGGACGTCAACTAGCGTTCTCGGAATTCCGTGTTCTTTATGGACGTCCTGAAATATTCATGGACGTCCATAAATATTCATGGACGTCCATAGAAGAGGGAGTGTAGGATGCGTCCTCACGATAGGTGATCTTGATTTCGTCCACGATGAAGCACATAGCACTACAGTATGACTGTGATTAGACTACATCCAAGGCAACGAAAGGGCCCATACCAGACTACCTGGGGAAGATCACATTTCAGAAAGTTCGGTCTCAAAAAGTCCATCGGAAAGGCTACTATCATACGTGCTTAGACCACGGTGCGATCTGATGTCTTGGGGGACTCCTTATTCGTCAACTGTCAGGACTATGCCTTCCTTCTTGACTTTTTTCTTTCCACTACACGCTCTTCTACTTCATCTTCTTTTTTCTCCCCCATCTGGGACTGTGGACCGATTGAGTTGCACAGTAGTCGTAGCATCGACATGAGGTTCACTATGTAAAAATATTCCTGAATGAAAATTGTCTGAATGACATTCCTTGATACCAAAACATAATGGAGCGAATGCGAATGGAGGGGGGAGATACTTCCGTGGAATATTCGGTTCACGTTTGGTGGCCTTCAATCTCTTTAGGGGGGAAGGGACATAAGGTCCATAATCTTCATAATAGACATACCCTCCACCCATAACATCTGAATGGATAGGCCAATTGGGGATGTCATCATTATGATGCATCTTCGGTGCTAAATGGAAATGCCATGTCCGGATCAAGGAACATGCATTCCATACTGTCACCCTTTTTCGTAGGCTATGTGTGATATCGTAGAGAGCAGCATGTTCTGCCGAAAGTTGATTCATATAATATACCTCCGGTTCTCGATGAAAATTCATCCGTGTGAAATAGTTTTCCTTTGTTGAATTCATTGGTAACGTCGTTCGTAGTAAGGAACGGTAGAAGATACAGGTATCCCAACTATTACTGTACAGTGTTTCTGGTTCACCAACTTTCTTATTATTCACACAGGTATCACGTATTGGAAAATTTGTCCCGTTTCTTTTGTAGGCCTCTGGGTTATCTGCACCATCGTCACCGACAAGAGATATATAGGAGTGACGAATATTGGTTGGAACCCTAACCGCTTTATATCCTCGTGTCGATAAGACGAAAATAGTATCCTTCGACATTGGCTTTACATGTAATAATGTATCATCAAAGACTTGATCAGCATTACTCATGATGACCATGTTTGATGTTACCGTCGGATGATACGTCGCATAGTGAAACATTTCAAAATAATTCGGTTGACCCTGTCGACGTTCAATACATGCCAATTTGGATAACCGAGGAAACTGTCCTGACTGTGACGGTAGTACTCCCTGAGTGATGTTATGAAATCGTTGAGCCATATGATCGATGAAAGTTTGACAGTTCGTAGTCCCTTCACTGACAGAATCCAAAACAACTACCAACTGATCCAAGTGTGGATTCTGTAAGTTTGTAAGCATTGCCGCTTCCACTTCTTGACGATGTGCATGTGGGTTTTGTTGCCTATCTTCATTTTCCGCCCAAAAGCTGACAACGAGAGAGATACTATTTTCTTTAGTATCCTCTCGTGATGGTATCAATAGAAACTCTTTCACTTCTTCTTGTCGTAGTCCTCCTCCTCCTCCTCCTCCTGCGAAGGTTGGTAAAGGATGATGAAGGAGGACAGAACACGTCTTCAAACCAAGGTAATAGATTTCTACGAGGCCTACGAGGGCTAGACAAGCCAAGAACCCTGCATACGGTATATGGAATAAGCGTTTCACCATCTCTTTACGTAGAGCGGAGGAGAAAAAAGGTCGGTTTTGATATCTTTGGTTCACACAACCTTGTCTTTGTGAGTTTTGGGATGCCCTATCTCATTACCATGATGCGAAGAAACGGTACACAGTAGGATACGAATGGCACGTTGGGAGAGGCATTCGTTTGGTGCAGGTCGGCCAAAAAGTGTGGAGGTTTCTATATCCCAACGGTCGTTTCAATAAAATCCCTATAATTTATGTGCGTTTGCCGTATTATTACGTGTGGCGCGCCAACCGTTGGAATTTGTTTAATGGGAAAACGACCAAGTGTCATCGTCCGTTCACAAAAAGAGCGAGTGGAAATAACGTCCGATATTGGACCGTCAAACGAAAGTTTCTACGAACGGATTTTCCCTTAACCCATATCCTGTTCTGCTATCCCACGTTGGTGAGCAAACGGTCTGTACCCCTACCCAATCGGTCGTAACTTCCTCAAAAACAAAGTTGAGAAAGACCATTTTTGATATGCTGTAGTCAACATACTGTACAGTAGGTGAGCAAAATTTGGAAGAAAAAGAATGGATAGAAGATTCAAGAAACTCTACTGTAGTAAGAAAAAACCGTTAGTATTTTTTTCCATGTCGCGCCATTTTTTCACAACACTGTCCATGGCATTCTTGTCCTCCATTTACTCTTTACCATGTCGACTCCTGAGGGTCCTGGTTTCCCTGTTGCTCAGCAACCTTGCCAGCAACAGAAGTGTGGCGTTTGTGGTTCGATTGACCATGACAGGCGCAGATGCCCCAACGTCCCAGTGGGGCCATGCCTCCAGCCGCTCATGTCGTCCTTCCTCATCAAGACCCCGCCAGTAATCCTGATCCGCAGGCCCAATTCCTTGTTACACACAGTCAGGATGACCACTTGATAGATTGGAATAAGGTTATGTACTACGTTGTTTTTGATCTTGAAACAACAGGAACTCGAAAACAACAAGATGAGATCATCAAGGTCGCAGCCGTTATTTTGGATAAAACCGGTGCCCCCTTGGAAGATGCAAAATTCAACAAATTTGTCAAACCAAGCAGGCCCATTTCACCATTCATAACCGGGCTGACAACCATCACCAACGAGCTTGTACGGGATGCTGACCGTTTCCTTGATGTGGGTAGTGAGTTAGTCCGTTTCATGCAAGAGGCTGCCAACAAAATAGACACCTACACTGTCGACCACATTGTCCTTGTGGGACACAACTGTCTTGTATTCGATATTCCTATTGGAAATTGGGGGGAAGAGAAGGAATCACGACAGGACCTCCTCTGGTACCCGAGAAGGGCCAGAGATGCTACGGTAGGAGAGCAAAGGAGAGGTAAACGTGATGTATATTATTTTGATGTTAGTGGCTATTTCGGCTGGTTGAGGATTGGATCTCACACCGGATTTGTCTGTGTTGTTGGTGTGTCTGTGTACACACCTGGTCTGTGACCAGATGTGAGTGTGGATCATGACGTCATTTCGGACGTATACATACCTAAGTACCATAGGTACCTATAGAAAATACTCTTGTGACATTGACCCGTATGAACGTAGTGTGGTCCATGTAGTCACATCATATTTTCCGGACCAAAATGCTAATACTCCCCAATCCACATGAACAACTGGTCTACTCCACAATGATATACCACTGTGTTGTCCATGTGTCTTGGAGGTATTGGCTGATCATGACTGCTACCAAGAACTAGCAGTATGACCA
>Ga0194115_10003762_pt1 | contig 16832 bp, 18 predicted proteins | sample TA2MahsurfametaG_3_FD_148656 | JGI IMG/M metagenome (GOLD analysis project Ga0194115, IMG submission 148656) | Freshwater microbial communities from Lake Tanganyika, Tanzania - TA2015002 Mahale S4 surface | ecosystem: Environmental > Aquatic > Freshwater > Lake | place: Tanzania: Lake...
TAATCAATCATGGGGACTTCCGATCCGGGTTCCTGAAAGGGTTGTTTACCTTCAATCACTAAACGAAGTGGCTCATTAGGTACGATATACGACGATCGCAACACCTCGCCGCATCTGGGACAGATTGGTGGCCCGTCACGTCCTTTGACGCGAAGCCATTCCTCAAAGTTTTTCCTCTCAACAGTTGCCTTGCACCGTCAATCAACAATGACAGGATCTTCAAGTGTCTTAAGCGAGATTGGACAAGTAGGAATGGTAGTCACTACCATTCCTTCGTCATAGCAAGGAATTCTGGATTTCTCAGGCTGGCTCATCTCGGGTAACTTCTACGACTTAACTGGTCCTAGCCCTCACCTAGCTGCGCAAAATAGATCTCAAATTATTGTTACTACAATAGCATGACATTTGGTTCTTATTGTCTTATGTCTCTAGGGTCGGGATTCACAGTGAATAATATGATATACGCGGATTCGTGACTTGAATGGAGTCCGGTTTGGGACAACTAGACCGATAGGGTAAAATTTGTTTACCTGTCCAGGGGGTCGGACAAGGATTAGCCGTGATATTGCGGCGGTGTTTCCCGCCGGAATGATGATTTCGCCACAAGCAACAACAACAACAACAAATCAGCTTCAATGACAACAATTGCAATGACGACCGTATATGATGATGATGATGATCACAGTCAGAACCTCTCCTCTACTGGAAGCAAAGGAATTGGAAGCGAACAACAGAGTCCTTGTATACGATACCCATGGCACAAATGGCTCCCTCTCTCTCTCTTTCGAACTCTCAATAGACAAACAACAGCGTTCGACTATCGGGCACCAACGACGATGTGTGTCCCGTACGCGCACACACAAAAAACAATAAACACACGGATATGCATAGGAGTCGTTCTATTTTATCTACTGTGTACCTGGCGGATCCTTTCCAGCCAAGTCTGCGAATCTTTCCCTTTCGATGTCGGTTATTCAGACGCACCGCTCAGGGAGTACATATTTTCCCTACGTTTGGTACTGTTGGATCGACGCAGGAAGCGAGTCTATTTGATCTGCGCATTCGTCAGGATTTATGGCACTCAGCTTGCGTCGGGAAGCAGCACACAGCCATTTTCCACTTGTGCAAGAACACGCCATCGAGCGGACGCATTGGATTGATGTACAGTCTCCCGTCCATTGATACGAATACCCATACGAGCAGGCACGTGGGCGCTGGAAACAACAGTTGCTTCCAGGGTCTGGTGCTTGACCAGGGCAGGAAGTTCGATCTTTCTTGTTGCATGTTTGAAGGAATCGTCGATGAGAAGAGGCCGATTCGATGTCGTCTGTGGCAGTAGTTACAGTCGCAAGGACAAGAAGGCCAAGGAGTAGTTGCATGAGTAGGTTTTGAATCATCGTGAAGCCAGAACGAAAAGTCGAGTGGAATGATTGTGAGCTGATCCTGATGGACTGTCGTCGCTTCGAAACCAATAGTTCACGTGAGATGGGAATGCGGTTTGAGATGTGGGATCCTCCAAAAGGCATGCAAGAAAAAGTCAAGAAAACTTCAACAAGGGCTATTCACTTTCCCATATTACGACTAGAGAACATTGTTGGATGACTGGATGACCGATCCATAGTGTCGCGTCGTGAGAATTCCATGAGCGAAGAACAGCTTGGGTGGCATAGTTCCTCTGAAAGTGCCTATTCATTTCCGATTGAACAAGGGAGGCTTCTCGCAATCAAGTTCCCGCGCTTCTCGTCGGGACATCGGGGGCCAAAAGATCCTTCACTCCTTCGGGGATCCTTGTTGCAAAAAAAGTATGATAAAGGTCGTGGTCATGAAGCCACAGTACATTACATCGATACGTAGTGTAGATGATACGTAGCGTAGTACAAACATTTCGACATTGACCCATCTGCTACTTGGTGTTTCGACCAGCCCTCACAGTAAAGAAGGCGCTTCGTCTCTAACGCAAGAAGGATAATTTCCGTCTACCTATTCTGGTGTACGACGAAATGGTACCCGTTGGAATCGTTATGCGGTGGTCTCTGCCATCTCCCGTATTCGAAAGGAATGACGCATCCACAAGGGAGGCTTCGAGTGTATAGAGGTCGATGATAAACGAAAACAGAACGTTGGTCCTCTTTCCCTGACACGACTACCGAACGCGGTGTTCGAGGGTTTGTCATAGCCCAGGGATACACTGTGACGTCCATGAAGTCAGATATCCGACACCGATCTCTCGATGGCACGACAAAAATATCTGGAAAAATGGGGAAAGTATGGATTTCGATTTTCCCTGGTAACTTCAGGTATGACAAACCTTGATCTTTTGTCTAGATAGTCAATACATCGAGCCACGACAATTTCCAGAGCGATTATAATCAGATTTGGTGGCTTGCTAATGAGAAAATTGAAACCTTTAATGAATGGTGAAGGTTCTCTCCACCGCTTGAAGTAAAGGAGCTGGAAGCGGATAAAGGATTCCTCGCGTACAATACACCCCTGGGGGTTCATGAAGCGATCTGTGAGGCACACTGCGCTCACTCTTCCGCTCTGAACAGACAAGCAACAACATTCGACTGCCAGGCACCAGCGACGATGCATACCCCGTACGCACACACACACAAAACAACGAACATAAGGATATCGTCGTTGGTCGAACTTTTCCGGGTTACATCGTGTCGATTTCCCGCTTTTGTCAACGGAAAGCCATTACGTTAGTACATCGGTACGCCTCATCCTCTTGGACTTCGACGACGCCTCCACCAATGCATTCTTGCATGTGAGTTTTCCCGAGAAGACGACATATCCCGTTGAGTGTCCCAAGCCTTTTGATATACCGCGGATCAGCATGAATCCCAATAGACGATAAAGAAACCGCTGTTGACTGTACCATTCGTATGCGCGCATTTGTACTATGCTTCCGCCGGGAAGATGAACCCCTGTCCGGTACTATGATTTGGGGAACACATCACATCATCTATCAGGCTACAAACTGGATAGCAAAAAACATCATACTCTGAAATCATAAGATCAATCCCACTGGTTCCGTTAAGGGTTGAACAATAGAGGGGAACTTTATTTGAGGGCATCATTCTTACTGATTCCGATCCAATCTTGGAACAAGAATTATGTGATGATAGCATGTCACGAAACCAACCTTGAATTTTCTTTCCGCAACGACAAGTGACCTGGATGGCTTTGGTCGGAACAAAACAACTTTCATCTGGTTCAAATGCAGCGACGGGCACGAATTCTTAGTCGAAGCCACAGTACAATTTGGAGTCTTGTCGGTAGTCAAGCATTTTTCAAGACCAAGTTCTCATCCGGATACACCGTATTCAGGCGTCATGGGGGGAATCGCTAAGGCGGGCGAGACAACAAGTTTGGCTGTCACTCAAAAAGGAACTTTCTATCTTGTCCATTCGGTTGCGTGACTACCCATGCGATCGCAACGGCGGGGAGGCAAACGCCTTTGCCAGTCGGGAGCGGTCGAATATAGGCCTGAGAATTCTAGACGGCAAGAATTGAAATAGGAATCAGGAGTACTTCATTGCTGACTGGACAGGTGGGGTAATAGAAGAATCCCGTTGCCGTTCACGAACCGTCCACTGACTGCTTTCCATTTGAAGTTATTCACCATTTTTCGGGATCGTGATCATCATCGTGACAATCAACCTCCGTCGGGTGGTGTCGGAATGTCGGACCTTGTGGAATTGTACCATATGTGTGACACGCGAACGAGAGGGAATCAAGCTTTCTTGTTTTTCGATGAAAGTTCATACATCGTTGTTCTTTTTAAGTAGGTGCGGGGGGAGGGGTTCGGCTGATGCTGGTGGGTGGAAAATTTGACGGAAGGACACGTCTCTATAGGGACGCATGGAACCGTGAGAAACCCGTGTGATCTGTTCATCGGCCCTGAGCCCGCAGCCGTAAAGAAAAGAGGTAGCTGTAAATTGCGAGGGGGTTGCTGTCTATAGTGGCCTATTCGTCCAGGGATTACTAAGAGGTACTTTGAGCATGAAAATGACCATGAGGAAGCGATTGTTCTTTCCCAACAGAAGGCGGGTTCAGAACCCATGACGAACGGGTTGTTCTTTCCCAGCAGAAGATGCATTCAGAACCCATCGTCCACTGGAAGCAGAGCAGTTGGTAGGGAATAGAGGATTCCTTGCGTAAGATACATTCCTGGGGGTCCTGAATCGATCTGTGAAGCAATACGCTCCCTCTATCCCTCTCTCTCAATAGACGGATACCGAGGACGAAGTGTGTCCCGTACGCACAGACAAAACAACGAACACAAGGATATGTATAGCGATTGTTCTATTTCATTTACTGTCTATGCGACGTACCCTTTCCAGGGAAGTCAACCATCGTACCTTACTCTTTCTATCCAGTTGTCGCTTGTTCATACGTATCGCTCCCAGTACATGGTTTCCCCACATCCAGAGTTCATCGACGCTTGTTGCCAGTCGTCGCCTCACTATTCATTTGATGCTCCGTTCATGGAGGAATACATGGTTCCCCTACCTTTGGTACAAGGGCAATGATGGACGCGAAAGTCGAGTCAGAAATATGGCTCTCGCATTCTGTAGAATCTATGGCACTAAGCCTGCGTCGGTTAGAAAGACATTTCCATCTTCTGAGTGCAGTCGTTCGTCGGGCACAATAGCACTCCGTGGCGGGAACGCATTGGATTGTACTGCAATCACCGCTCCATTGATACGAGTACCCGAACGAGCAGTCACTTAAAGCACGGTGGCAACAAGGAGTTCCAGCAATCGGCTCTTCAAGCGGACAGGTTCGAGACAATGTGCGGCATGATTGAAGTTTTCGCAGGTAGGAAGGCCGGGCCGCTTCTATGTCGTCATGGGAAGATGCCGCGGCCACAACAAGAACTCCGAGAAGTTGCACGAATGAATTCAATAGCATGTTGAAATGAATGGAAGAACGCTCAAAGTATGTGGAATGTGATCAAGATGCAAGAGAATGACGGATGGTCTCAAATTGCAATCCGACGCGAGATACTGTAGCGAGAATGCATGCGGCCGTTTGCGATAGTGGGACTCACTAGCCCCACCAATCGTACAACGATACACATGTACTTGACGGTTGGGGCAATTGAAAAATCCAAGTGACGTCCCCACTGGGATAACCGTCATAACGGTGAGAGGCATATCAGGCACCCTGGTAGACGTCCAGGACCCCCCCCGCGGTCACCGGATATAGCTGACCTAGCCAAACAGTGTTGCCTTTCCATTCCGGGTAGTCATATCGACACCATTTCTATAACAGTTAGGGAATAGGGAGGAGAAAGGATGAAAGCTAAGAAGTATCCGCCACCGTAGCACAACCCGACGTCAAGATACCAAAGGCATCAAATGGCTTGCGTACCTATCACAAAAGAATTCCTCGACGAATTATAGAATCCTTGCTACTGTACGTTAGCAGAAAGAGAGGCGAGAGCCATGGGCCATGACAGCGAGCTCCTGTCGCGATTCGTGACCCGACCGGGACTTGCGCCACGTCACCGTCGTCTACCGACCAGAAACCATCAGACAATGAAACTTGCTCCCTTTACAGAGAGAGAAAAAATCGATAGACTACGCACATTGAATTCTCTGCCGATGACGCCGAACGGGTCGCTAGGATTGCTTGTAGCAAAAGCCAATAAGGAACTTCAGGGACACAATCAGATATGAATCCGTGGGTGAAGGTCGGTTCGGGAGCGCGTCTGGTAGCCTCCTCGGTCGCGAAGCAAACAGCGGACGAAGCAACCAAAGTAGCGCAACGAATAACTTATCATGCCATCGATTTGTCTTCACGAGCGACACAAACTGCAGCTGTCACTCAAGAAATGTATATGCGGACAAACAACGCTGGGAGTCGCAATCACCAGTCTGATCATGCCCACAGTCGAGGTGCGGGGACTACACCATATGAATCGCAGCTTCGCAGGAAGACAAGAAAGTCACAGCTGGCAGAAGCCTCGCAGAATGACGACCATACATTAATAAATCACCGTGCATCTAGACGAGAACTCCATCAAAGGGAGGAAGATTATACGCCTAATCCCTTCTTGCTTCATGCCGAGCAGCCATTTCTCGAATCATCGACTCCATCACACGAGGAAAACATCAAGAACGATTCGGAAGGAGCACCTTTGTTCCATTCTGCACTCGAGCAAACCAGTGATTTTAGTGCGACGGAAATCAGGGATGAAGGGGAAAACCCTCCATTGCGGATGAAGGAAGGACGTGCTGTTCCAGCATCCCGGATGGGTCGAGCTGTAGGCTTCGCTTCCCTCGGAGTGGGTATTGCCTTTGGAACAGTCGGCGATCTAGCCGGTCGGCTTTTTGGCAGCGGGAACGAAGGAAATCCATTATCATCCGAAGCAAATGCCGATCGACTAGCTGCGACGTTGTGCCGTATGCGTGGGGCTGCCTTGAAGATGGGACAAATGCTGAGTATCCAAGACGAGAGTCTTCTCCCGCCGGGACTAGTCCGGGCTTTGAATCAGGTGAGGCAAGGTGCCGATGCCATGCCGAATTATCAGCTTGTTCAGCAAATGGAATCGCAGCTAGGTATTGGCTGGAGACGTAAGTTTGAAAGCTTCGAGGAATCACCATTCGCGGCAGCGAGCATCGGCCAAGTTCACAGAGCGACTGTTCGAAACAAAGATGGAAGTCTGCGTAATGTTGTCGTCAAGGTACAATATCCTGGTGTGGCGAATTCCATCGAGTCCGACCTTCGAAACTTGACAATGCTGGTCAGCTTGACTGGATTAGCACCAAAGGGCCTCTTTCTGGAGAATGTCGTACGAGTTGGCCGTGATGAGTTGAAAGTAGAGTGCAACTATCTGAACGAGTTAGCCAACCAGCAAGCCTTCCAAACTCTGGTAGCAGATGACGAATTTCTGAGGTCGAATAAGTTCAGGGTTCCAGATGCGATCGAAGAACTTACTACCGAGCAAGTCATTGTCAGCGACTACTGTCCCGGAGGTACGATCGACAAAGTGAAGCGGATGGATCAAGACGAACGAAACCGGATCGGGCGTGCGATCATGTATCTGACTATGCAAGAGCTATTTGTTTGGAGACTGATGCAGACAGATCCGAATTGGGGAAACTTCCTTTACGATATAGGCTCACGGACGACTACCTTGATTGATTTCGGAGCCACAAGGGAGTATCCCAAGGACTTCGTCGACGGCTACCTTCGTATTGTCTGGGCAAATGCAAACAGAGATGAGCCGACTCTGATGGACATGTCGAGGAAAATGGGTTTCTTGACCGGAGAGGAGAACGAGCTTATGCTCCAAGCGCATAAGCTCAGCGGGTTTACACTTGGTGAGCCCTTTGCGGCGGATGACCCATTCGATTTCGAAGGATCCCGGATCTCATCTCGCATGAGTGAACATACGTCTGTCTTTTTGAAACATCGGCTGACTCCACCTCCAGAGGAAGTCTATACACTTCATCGAAAATTGGCGGGCGCTTTCATGTTGTGCATCAAGCTTGGAGCTCACGTTCGTTGTCGTAGCCTACTTGAAGATATCATGCGTAACCACGTTTTTGATGACGGGATGCCTCATCCCCTCGACACGAACTAGGTTTCTATTTCACTCTTTTTTCGACGGAAGTTGTGTTGAGAGCTGTGCGACTGTCACACTGATTGTTTAGAATACGAGATCTTAGTTGGAAAGCGCTCCAGCTACCAGAGGCGAGCGCATGAAATGCGGTTGTGCAAAGGGGCTGATTGCTTGCTTTCGGTTAAGCAATGCAGATGACGATTCGTGCCCACGCATTCGCGAGAGCACGACATCTTAAGTTAATGAAAGACCGGGTAAAGGCAACTTAAAGTTAATAAAAAAACTTCATTTGCTGAATGGGCTGGTTACATGACATAATTCTTGTATGCATCTCGTAACACTTGAACAAGTACGAACATGGTGACCGTATGACCTCCGCAACGCAAATAGTAGGGAAGAAATCCGTTATAGAGTGCCACAAATCCATTCTCCACGGAGACCTTTTGCAGGGTTTGTACAAGACCGGTATATGGTAACTTTCCTGTGACTGGGTCAGCCTTTTGACTAGCCATCCGATTCTTGGCTGCTTCTAGAGGCATCGTCGCTACACTGTAGATGAGTCCCGAGGACATGGCAGAACAGAATACATTCGAAATCGAATCCTTCACTAGGCCGAATTGGTCCCTAAAGAAAACACCGAATTGATCCAATGTCGCTACCTGAAAGACGCCGACCATCATCGCCCGGGAAACAAAGGGTGTCGATCCACGCCAAAAGGCACCAATCCCTTCCTCACGGGCAATACGAAGTGTCGTATCGACGACGCCCTTATAATTACGACGATCTGCGACTGGTAAAGATGAATCGTTACTCATACGTACCACCGCCACCTCCATCGGACACGAAATGTAGGCGGCAATACCACCTGATACAGCACCCACTGCGACACTTTTATTTTCGTTGAATGAAAAGGTTCGTCGGAGTCATTTTATATTTGATGAACAAAGCGCCACAAACGAAGGTATCCAGGAATAAACCATTTGACGATGTTGAGAAGCTGGATTGATATTCGTCGAATTCGACATTGAATTTTTTTGAACCGAAACTTACCGCGATGCGAAATCTGTCTTCCCCCGATAGTCATGGAGTAGATCTCGAAAGGTTTCAAATAGACCAAGTCGTGACGTCGCATAGAAGACCTGACGCATTACACCAGCCGATAGACCATCATACACGGACATCCACCCCTGTTTCGCTGCCATTCCGGTAAGAGAAAAAGTTTGTCCACTAGCACTTGCTAGATTTGAACGGACTGCGACGGTATTGAATGGATGGACGATTACCCAACCAAACATCCCACCCAATCCTGAAGTCGCAAAGACTACCGAGGGGGGGACCTTGCCTGGGGGGGACGTGGCGTAGCAACGGTTTCGGTATAAAGTAGTAGTATTCATGGTCAGTTTGGAGTTGAAAGCGAATACAATACGGATTCACAAAGTGAGGTTCTCGTGTTGGCCAAAAGCGTTGGCTACTGGGGCGTGGCTTGGAATCGTTTTTTGTGTGTTCTTGTATACATAGGTAGTCGTGGGTGACACCAAAGAGGGTTTGATTTTCGCGCACTTTCCTCTACAACGCTTGGCCTCGAGGTCCGATAGACCCGTCTTTCATCGTCCCGCAAGCGACATACGGGTAGGATCTCACGTACGTATTGTAGTATACTATGAATACGATATAAAGACAGGCATAGCACTGACACTGTGACTGTGAACTATGAAGACAACGCCAGGAATCTAACCTTTCATCGTCCAATTATTTCAATAATTGTATTCACACTTCTGTTGACTTTTCGATGTCTCCGCCTTTAGACTTGAATGGGCCGGCCCGTCTTTACCCATGTGTCAAATTGACTAGAGAACTTGAGCCTTGGAATTGCATTTTCTTTGAAGTCAACATAGTTCTTGAGGTCCAGTGCGAGCGATTCACAAAATTTTGCGTCGTTGGCCAGTACTAACATATTTAAGGAGGGTGGATTGGTGGGAATGAGGCTTTCACCATCGACACCCTGATCTTCTGAGCCTTGGGATAGACAATAGTGCCATCGAGGTAGTAATCGATTATACAACGATGCACCCAAATACCGACCTGGAATTCTAGCCGATCCTTCTACCCATTCCCAATCATCCGTCAATCGTGTATAGCCTGTTCGATTGAAAAAGTTGAGTGTTGGAAAAATGTTGCCCTCCAAACTGCTAGTTAGAATGTTTGGAAACTCCCTTAGGAGTTTTGATAGTGACACAGTAGACTCAAATTCAACGCCCCATGCTCTAGACAAAATTTCCACCTTGGGAATGATATTGTCCTTGAGGCTGAGCGAGTATACTGTTGGACAACGTCTAAGGATTCTTGAGGCCAATGATGACGAATTCGATGATTCTTGATCGAGACCACGACGTCTTTTTTCACGTTCTTCAAGACCCGAAAAGTAGTCTACCTTGCGGCGCAAATTACTTAACGACAGCGTCAGCACTTGAGGATGTAACAGTAGGCATTTTCGGAGAGCATCCATCTGAGATGTGTTCTCTACTGCAAGGGTTTCCTTGAGATATGCCAAGGTAGGCTGAAGATTTTCTTCGATAGCGAGATTCAATATAGTACCTTTCGAAGCTCGGACCATCTTTGCAACATCGGTGATATTCATCTGACATGCCGTTTGGAGAAATGCGACCCGAGGCTGCAAGTTCTTTTCCACTGAGAGATTCAGTAGGTAGGGATGACTTGAGATGATTCCAGCTACCGTCTTTTGATGTTTGTTCAAAGTCGATCCCCTAGATGATGCGCTGTCAGAATCTAGAAGTTCAATGAGAAAGGTCAATACGGATTGTATCTTTTGAATCGAAATCCCGAATACATACGGAGCCGACCGCTTCAACTTCTGTACAGCCGTCGACGAAAGACCAGCAGCATTCAAGGCATCTATGACTTGTTTGTCATCTTGATTCGTCCTTTGAGAATATCCGACACCTCGAGCCAGTAACAATTTTGGATTTTGTTCCATGGCGATCTGGAACAAACTGGCACCCCAGAGCTCCAATAGAAAATCGGCGGTCGGTGCTAGTGAACTTTCCACCGATTTTCGAAGAACTCTAGGATTCTCTTGGAGTATCTTACATGACGTTGCTAGATCAACACGGCTGTCTAAGAATTCAACGACAGTTTCCACTTGTTCCATTGATAGTAGATTGTGTGACCGATACAGGTACATCTGCATCTTTCTCCATTCCTTATTTCTATCCTTGGGCGAAGTATTCCCGTGCGTGTATCGGCGTTGCAAAAATTCAAGTATTTCTTGGCCTCTGCTATTCGTTGGAGGAGTCGTTCTTTCGTCATTTTCGGGTATAGACTTCTTGGAGGCAAAAAGAGATCCGATCTGAGACCCTTTCCACTCTCTGGAAGCGACATTAGGAGCAACGATATTCGTGGGATGAAAAGCTGAACTTGATGCGAAAATACAAAGGCTTGTACATATCGCGACTACCGGGGCTCTCGTTCGAAGAATGAAAGCTCTCATGCTTGCCTAGACAGTTTCATTCTTCTCAACGGGCGGGTCGTGGAGAGGATGTTTTCGATCCGACCTAACCTTCTGAATATCTTCTAATCCCGAAATGAGAGAGGAGACGAAGATTCAGCCTCGCTGCAAATGGCTGTACATCTAACCCTGGTCAAAGAGAGAGATGCTTGCATTACAAGAGGTAAAGAGACGACACCAATGAGGTTACGGTTAGTGTCCAGTTACTCGAACTTACAAGTTAGTCAGAAAAACATATGATACCAGCCAATCAACCCGCAAGCTATGTACGGTAGCTGTTGGTGGATGTAGGTATCATGGGTGTCCAGGTAGGTTCGAGATAGATCGGCGCTCGCAGGGTCATTGGAATTCAAGATTGGGAGAAGGTGGCATATATGCGAGAAAACGTCAGGAAAGATTGGTTGGTTTGCTCATGCTGGATCTTGGACACGTCAGTCCAATAGGTCATTATTCCACGAACTGGTGGGAGACGCTCGGGATGAGTTCGATGACGACCTCGGCCCTGAAAGGAATGCTGTCAAGGATCAAAACAAGGGGAAATGGACAATAGAATAGAAGTTCACGTATAATTGCCTACTCGACCCTCTGTTTTTGTGGGGGACGGATACAGAGAACCTTCGACGCCACCTCATAATTGGGCGTGATCGCAAAGCCTCCCCAACAATCAAATAGCCCTTTTCTGTCAATACCTGTCGTGGATCCCCAGCACATGCGAACACCCGTGTCGATGTGACTACTATACTGACGGAAGAGCAACGATCCAGAAAATTCGAGCACAAGCGCTCCGACCGTGAGTTTACCACCAAAAAAGGCATCATTTCCCTCCGAACTAGTTTCTGTCAACTGTTGTAACACAATCGTCATGCCCCGAACGACACAACGACAATTCCAGATCGGGTTGAATATCGAAGCGATTCTTCACCCGTCTGCCGTCGATATCGTCAAGACCGACTACGCAACAGCGTCTTTGACTGTACCCACTGGAGGCACTGATTCAATCGGTTCATACGACGACTTATCTTCCTCCTATGACAGTGACGATAGCTCGTACTTTGACAGTTCAGATAGTGACGACGACATAGATGAAGCGGACTTCTTGGATGAACTCCAGAGCTGGATGGCCAAGCTAACGGCCTCGCAACGACCAGTCCGAAGATCCAACTCAATGCACCTCATGGGAGCCGTGAATGTGATGCCCAAATACAAGGCGCAAATCTCACACCATCCCATTGTTGAACACAGAATCCGGAATTGCGAGGCGGAATTCCTACAAAACCCACATGAAGTGTTGGATACTAGGAAGGCGAAGGCTGATCCAGAAACGGACAAACCGGAAGACTGCGTCCTTCGTATTCTAGCTACAGTTGGACGGGTCGATATGACTGGTCTGGAACCATACGAAGACTCCTTCTTGCGTGTCACTGATGAGAGAGTGATGGCTCATTCGAAGGAGATGACCGATGCTGCCCGCAGCATCAATATGAAGACATTACAACGGTTCCTTAAGGAAGGACGAAACTTGCAAGCCTGCAATAAGTTTGGTGAGAGTCTTGTCCATATTGTCTGCCGCCGAGGTTCATTAGAGGGTCTATCCTTTCTAGTTGATAAGGGACATGCATCCTTGATGGTTCGTGATGATTTTGGTCGCAATCCCCTGCACGATGCCGCATGGACCGACAAACCTTCATTCGAGCTGATCAAACTCATCCTAACGTTAGCCCCCGGTCTCCTATTTGCCAAAGATTTACGTGGATCGACCCCGCTGGCATACATTCCTCGGACCCGGTGGGTGGAGTGGTCACACTTTCTTGCCCTCAACAAAGACTTGATCCTTGCGGTTGTGATGTAAATTACGGTATGACGCATGACGTGGGAAGAGCTGATGCATGACATGGCGTCGGTATGATAATGTGTTCTTAGGTGAAACTTTCAAATTTCTTGTAGTCTCTGGCAGAACCTAGCCATGTAGAAGATGGAATTCGTTGATGGTCTTTACTGTCTTTGCGAGAACCTACTTTGTGGCTACTACCGAAACGGAAACTCGATGATTGTCTTTCCCGTCGTAGAGAGGCTGCTCCGCTTTACTTTCGGGACAAAAAGCTTCAAAACGTCATTTTAAGTGGAAATCTATAGCCATTACAATCATGGTTGAGAATCCTTTGGCGGTCCCCGTTACTTCTTAGGCTACTACTGTGCAAGCTTTGCTTTTCGCATCGGGCTGGAGGGAGGTGATCTTGAGGCCGCGGCAGCAGCTACCGCTGCCTTGTATTCCTTGGCCCATTCCTCCTCTTCCGCCTTATCCAAAGCCTTGATCATTGACTTCTTGTGATCTTCACTAAGGATATTCATCATCAACGTACTCAATTTCGATTGTGCATAATTCAACTCCTCCAGATCGACGTTGGTATACTTTTGCAACGTCTTGACGAACTTCGATACGACCTTGGGCGTCAATAGGAGATCATCCATCCCCTCCATAGCATTCAAGAGTGCAGCCATTCCTGCGATGGATGGTTTCATCTTTACAAAGGTATAGTCTGAAATGGCCATTTCCGTTTGGTATCGTGCATAATCCCAAACGGCGACGACGACAGCACTATGGACACTTTCCGGTAGGAAGAGTAGATATTGCTGAACGAAGCCTAACATCGTTGGCCCATTCACTCGCCACAATAGGGCCATCAAAATCTTTTGTTCCATATTCGCAAATTCCATTTCCGTGTAACAACCTCGACTAAGGTCGGCAAGGAGAGACGTTTCCATTTCCAGTGGTTCATGTAACTTGATGGCCACGTAGAGACAGGTCATCGCCACCAATTGATATTCCTTCCGATCTCCAAGTGCCTGCTTTCCCATATCCGAACAGAGATATCGATCCAGATAGGACATCCCTATTCCGACCGTCTCACGTCGGAATTTACAAAAATCTACTACCTGGTAACACCATTCACACATTTTCACTCGACAGTCCTCATCGACTGGCTTGGCAGCCTTCTTGCGAAGTTCCTCATTGTCCTTTAGATAATCCGATACTCGATATTGACCACCTTCCTGACGAAGCATCAAGGCAAGTCGATCAGGACTTTCCTGTGTCTCATATGAGGGTAACAGAGCATGCTCCAACGTTGTGGTGCTCAAGGACAAGGTTTTCGGCATTTGAGATAGAAAACTGGACTGATATAGCGGGTCAGCCGACGCGTCCTACACTAACTAGGAGGATTCAGAATGGATTCTGAGAGGTTCAGATGGTTGACTAGTTCAATGCAACAGAGTCTTCGCTTGGCTTGCCACCATGTTTCCCACAGACTTACCTCGTGATGCCGTTCGAGGTAGGGCCTTTCGATGAAGTTACGTATCTCCTCACATCTTGAGTCATTCATGCCTGGAAACATCGGTCATAAAGGAGTTGATGATTCAACGATTGATTCATATGAATCGAATTAGTTGACTCGGTCGTCGGTCGTCGGAGTTCCGACTTCCGAGTTCCGAGCTGGTAGTCCCGCATCGATTCGTCTGACTAAATATTGATTAATGATCCATTTGACCGTTTCGAACATAACGGCTATTTGGGACTCCTTGACACCAAAATTTAAACGAAAGATTCCCACTCTTATTCTACGAATTTTCTCAAATAAACCTTGATTTTTCACTTCCCCACGACATACCACGGAGTTGAATTTGGCGGTAAAATGGGTACCTTCTAGAAGGCCAAAATCGGCGAGCGCGCCATATTCTGTCTCCACGACCTGTTTCGGAGTAGCACAGAAGGAGAAAAAACGCCAAGTATCGATTTTCTCGTTCCAAGGGGAGAATTCGAAGTGCAGTCGTTTATTCTGTCCCTGCTTCGGGGCCGTTGGAAATTTAGTAACGAGTTTGGGATCACTTTATCTAATAAAGACGTCAAATATAAATCCAGCTCTGCCATTCGAGACAAAGAATGTTCAATCTTATTGGTAACCTTGGAAACAAACGAGATGACTATGGCGTCTCGGACTTGTTAGCACAAGTTAGTAAACGAAGTGAATCGATCTCTGCGGAAGATCGTGAGGAGATCAATGCGATGTCTCGTCGTCTACGACAACACCGGTCGAACGAACACACTCCATCGCAAACTCCAGACAATTCTCATCATGGGATGAACAATAGTCGAAGAGGACTTGGACGAGAGGTCATTAAGAAGGATGAATTGTTACGAGGGTTCTCAAATCTTCTACTCTCGCCCACGAAGCGAAATCCAGATGTCCATGGTGCCTCACCCCCCACCTCACCCAGTCGACTCGATAGTTGTGTATCGGGTCGAGAGATGCTTCGAGACTTTGCGTCGCCTACTACAAGTCCAGATACGTCTGAGTCATCGGAGGAGGAGGCACGCGTCATCGAACCTGTCGTTGTCTTGGAAACGGAATACAAGCCTTAATCTTCATTCATTCTTTGGTACATACGTGACCCTCATTATCTCAAATATCTAATTCTCTTTCCCGTCTGGCATTCAATGCTGTGACGGGCCACAATTTCGAGAGGTCGAGTGTATTTGACCATATTTCTCCCACAAAATTCCGGTACTACAAGAAAGGGGTTGATCAAACGCTCGACACCCTACCTGTACAAAATAAAATAGAAACTACTTGCATAGAGTTCTCTACAGTGCTTATCGGAATTGTTGATTCATACCCATGCCTTGCTGATTCATACCCATGCCATATGCGTTCATTCCGCCCATCTGTTGGTTGTACATTCCTTGTTGGTTTCCCATCATCATATTGCCTTGCATGCCACCTTGCATCATCATCTGTGGGTTGTTTCCTTGCTGCATGCCACCTTGCATCATCATATTGTTGCCTTGCATGCCCTGCTGCATCATACCCATCTGGGGTTGCATACCACCCATCATTCCTTGCTGCTGCATGCCACCCATTTGATTCATCATTCCTTGTGGTTGCATACCCATATTCATCATTCCTTGCTGTTGCATGCCTGGATTCATCATTCCTTGCTGCTGTTGTGGGACGCTCGGTGCGCCCATTCCCATGGCTTGCATATTGTTTACGGGTGGCGGGGCAAATAAGGCACTAATCGCATCGCCACCACCAGATGCCACCATCCCGTTGTTCACAGCTGGATTATTGATCGTGTTGTTGGGCGTCTGAGTTTCGTTCATTCCACCCATACCCATGCCCATACCCATGCTTTGTACATTATTTTGTTTGACGGCTGAGCCACGTACATAGGAGATTGAACGAGTAAGATCACTTGGAAAAACACAAACCAGAGCACTTCGCAGGAAACTATAGCCATCCACTTACGTTGTCTGAGGTTGGGATTCTTGCTTAGGCCATCCAATGACACAAGCTTCGACATGGGATCGGCACTGACTGACGGAGCGCTCATTGAAAAGGACGATTTAGGTGCGGCAGCAAAATCTCCGAAGTCGTCGTCGCCGCCACCCATAGTCGGAGCCATTTGTTGAGTCTGCGGCATGCCCGCATTTCCGAAGGCATAGTTCATATTGCCAATGTTGGCGTTATTGTTTTGCATTATCGGCGCCGTACTTTGCATGAAAGCAGCGGAAGCACCATTGCCATTATTGCCAAAGGCGTCGAACGAGGCAGCAGGGGGTTGGGGAGCGGGCGATGCGAACGGGTCTGGTTGTGAAGCTGTTTTCGATGCAACGAAGGAACCGAATTCATCGTCTTCTGTGGCGGCCGATGATGTCTGAAAGGCTCCAAA
>Ga0194115_10003765_pt1 | contig 16822 bp, 14 predicted proteins | sample TA2MahsurfametaG_3_FD_148656 | JGI IMG/M metagenome (GOLD analysis project Ga0194115, IMG submission 148656) | Freshwater microbial communities from Lake Tanganyika, Tanzania - TA2015002 Mahale S4 surface | ecosystem: Environmental > Aquatic > Freshwater > Lake | place: Tanzania: Lake...
CACAAAAGTTTGCCAAAGCAGCCGTGGTAGATGCGATTGATGCCGAGCTGCCACTAGTAGTTGTTATCACCGAGGGAATTCCGGTCCATGACACTGCTGCCTTCTTTGCTTACTCCCAAGAAAAGGGTAAGACTCGAATCATTGGACCAAACTGTCCCGGGCTAATCTCTCCGGGAAAGTGCAATATTGGAATTACTCCTTCTGATATCACAGGCCCAGGAAAGATCGGCTTAGTCTCTAAATCTGGAACTCTCACCTACCAGATGATGTATGAATTAAGAGATATCGGTTTCACCACGGCTGTTGGTATAGGTGGAGATCCGATTATTGGAACCACACATATCGATTGTCTCCGTGCATTCCAAGATGACCCAAACACTGCAGCAATCGTGATGATTGGTGAGATTGGTGGCGACGCGGAAGAGCGAGCTGCTGCTTTTATAAAGGAGTATGTAACTAAACCAGTCGTTGGTTATGTTGCTGGTTTTACCGCTCCAGAAGGAAAGACAATGGGGCATGCTGGTGCAATCGTTTCGGGCTCTTCTGGAACCGCTGAAGCGAAGAAGGTTGCCCTGGAAGCAGCTGGAGTTAAAGTCGGCAAAACCCCAAGTGAGACCGCTCGACTACTCCGCGGAATTTTAAAAGCCTAGTAATGACGCGAATCCTGCGCGTTGGTATCCAACAAGGGATTCGTAGTCTTACTTTGATTCTTCTCCCAATTGCTTTTATCTCATTAGTTGCGTGGGCGACTGCGGGAAGTTCATCTGGAAATACCGCCGATCCACTCCGTGCAGCGCTCTGGTTCTTTCTTGCGCTTCATCAAGTACCACTCCAACTCTCACTATCTGATGCAACCCTCTCTGGTTCACTTACATTCCTACCTGTCGGTGGCCTACTAATTCCATTCTTTGCGACGAGAAGTGGCTATCTTCGAATGGTTGAGACGCTCGGTGAACCAAACCACCGCGAGCGACGTTCTTACATAATCTCATTTGCCGCTAGTTATGCACTTTTGGGTTATTTGTGTGTTTTCACATCACTTGGCGAAACAGTGCGGGTTACTCCCTATATTGCAATCCCGATCCTCTTCATAGTTTCAGCGCTTTCTGCGTTTCTAGTTAGCGGTGCGCTACCAAAACATGCAGTCCAATTTCCCTGGCAACGAGCGCTACGAGTAACTTGGATATCACTTGTTGCGCTGCTGGGCTTTAGCCTGATTATCTTGGCAGCCTCGTTGATCTATCACTTTGAGATTGTTCTTAATCTAACTCGAGTTATTGAACCGGGAATTTTCGGGGGATTGGTCTTACTACTAGGTCAACTTTTCTACCTGCCAAATATCGCAGTTGCAACGCTTAGCTATCTTTCCGGTGCTGGTATTTCAATTGGTGAGGGGAGCTTGCTCTCTCCGTTTAGCCATCGCATCGATGAGATTCCAGCAATACCTTTATTAGGCGCGCTACCGGCCACTAATCATCTTCTTGTTTTATTCTTGTCGATCTTCACAGTAGGAATCGGTGCGGTGATTGCACGATATGGCCTTAAAACTTATAGCGATTTTAGCGAGACTAAACGTTTCTATATTGCGACTTCACTAATCTCATTGGCGCTATTTCTTACTATTGCCCGGGCTAGCAGCGGTCAATTGTTATCTGCGAATCTGCCATCGGTTGGGCCAATTTGGTGGGCCTTGCCAATCGTAATCACGGCACAATTCGCCCTTGGTGGTGCGCTCTTCATCTTTACTCCTAAAGTTATCGCAAAGCTAAAGCGGTAAATTAGACTCTTCATATGGCGACCACGGCGAAAATTCTTGATGGGCGAAAACTTGCCGCTGATATAAGAGACAAAATCGCCTCCCAAGTTAAATCTGAAAATTTAAAGCTTGGTCTTGGAACAATTCTGGTCGGCTCGGACCCGAGCTCGCACTCTTATGTTGCTGGGAAACATCGCGATTGTGCAGAAGTGGGAATCAACTCAATCCGCATCGATTTACCCGAAAGCGCCACCGAGAGTGAGATCCTCGCATCGGTAGCAAAGTTAAATAGCAATCCAAATTGCACCGGCTTCATAGTCCAACTCCCGTTACCGAACGGAGTCGATGCAAATAAAGTCTTAGAAAGTATCGAGCCCACCAAAGATGCAGATGGACTACACCCACTGAATCTTGGAAAGTTGGTGCTACAACAGAAAGCGCCGCTGCCTTGTACTCCCCAAGCAATTTATGAGTTGGTATCTCAAAATGGAATTTCTTGGGAAGGGAAAAACGTCGTAGTTCTCGGAAGAGGTACCACGGTAGGTAGACCACTCGGCCTATTGCTCTCCGGAAAAGGCGCGAGCGCAACCGTAACTCTCACTCACTCAAAGACGGTCGACCTAATCTCACATTTAAATCGCGCTGAAATAATTATCGCTGCTTTAGGAAAACCGCATTTCTTAAAGAGTGAAATGGTGAGAGCAGGTGCGGTCGTAATTGATGTCGGCTTGACTCGGATTGGGGATAAGTTAGTCGGTGATGTAGACCCAAGTGTTTACGAGAAAGTAAGCGCTTATTCACCAATCCCGGGCGGAGTCGGTCCGCTGACGCGCGCCATGTTGCTAAGGAATGTTTTGGTACTTGCTCAAAAGGGCGCTCATTGAAACGGATCTCTTATCTGATTGCGCTAATTGCGCTTGCAACCTCCGCCTTAATCTCAGTTCGAATTGGCGCCATCACACTTGCGCTAGCTCTAGCGACCTATTCGATCCCAGGTTTTAGAACCAGCCGACCCTTAGAGAAAATAGTTACGCTTCTCTTAGTGGTCTCGCTCATAACGGTCGCATTGGCGCTCCCGCGGAGGTAGCCGGTAGGTTCTGCCGCTATGAGCAGATCAGGGAAAGTTACCGTTGTTGGAGCTGGTTTCTATGGATCTACGACCGCACTTCGATTAGCGGAATATGACATCTTCGAAACCGTAGTCATCACCGATATCGTTGAAGGTAAACCAGAAGGAATTGCGCTAGATATTAATCAATCAAGATCTATAGAAGGTTTTGAAACCAAAGTTATCGGAAAGGCCACCAACGCAGAAGGCGCTGGATATGAAGCAACCGCAAACTCTGATGTAGTTGTAATTACTGCTGGATTACCGCGCAAGCCGGGTATGAGCCGAATGGATCTAATTGGAGTCAACGCAGGAATCGTCCGTGGCGTCGCGGAGAATATTGCTAAGCATTCGCCAAATGCGGTTTTGATTGTCGTATCAAATCCACTTGATGAAATGACCGCGCTCGCCCAGATCGCATCTAAGTTTCCACATAATCGCGTTATGGGCCAAGCGGGAATGCTTGATACTGCGCGATTCACTCACTTTGTAGCTGAGAAGTTAAATGTCCCAGTATCTTCGGTGAAAACGCTAACCCTCGGGTCTCATGGCGAGACGATGGTTCCGGTCCCAAGTCGCTGCACAGTAAATGGGAAACCATTAAGTGAGTTACTTGCCCCAGCTGAGGTAGAAGAACTAGTAACAAGGACCCGTAATGGTGGAGCTGAGATTGTCGCGCTACTTAAGACTGGTTCTGCTTACTACGCGCCCTCTGCTGCTGCCGCTCAAATGGCGCGCGCTGTGATCACTGACTCACGTGAAGTGATGCCAGTATGCGCTTGGGTTACTGGTGAATATGGAATTTCCGGTGTCTACCTAGGAGTGGAGGCTGAAATTGGAAGAAGTGGAATCTCTAAAGTTGTCGAAGGTTTGCTCTCTACAAATGAACTTGAAGAGTTAAGGAAGGCCGCTGAAGCAGTCCGCTCAAAGCAAGCTGATGTGAAGGATCTATAGGAGGGAAGCCATGTCAAAGATAAAAGTACAAGGAACTGTCGTTGAGCTAGATGGCGATGAGATGACCAGAATTATCTGGGACTTCATCAAGAAACAACTCATCCTTCCTTACCTTGATATAAATCTTGAGTACTACGACCTTGGTATTGAATATCGCGACGCCACTAATGACCAGGTCACAATCGATTGCGCCAATGCAATCAAGAAGCATGGCGTAGGCGTTAAGTGCGCGACTATCACCCCTGATGAGGCCCGCGTAAAAGAGTTCAATCTTAAACAAATGTGGAAGTCCCCGAACGGAACGATTCGTAACATTCTTGGTGGAGTGATCTTCCGTGAGCCAATCATTATCAGGAATGTGCCGAGGTTGATTCCGCATTGGAGTAAGCCAATCGTGATTGGCCGTCATGCATTTGGCGACCAATACCGCGCCACTGATTTCAAGGTACCTGGCGCTGGAAAACTAACAGTTACCTTTACCCCGGCCGATGGTTCTGCGCCGATGGAATTCAACGTCTTTGATTTCCCAAGTTCAGGCGTAGCGATGACGATGTATAACTTAGATCAATCCATCCGAGACTTTGCCCGTGCATCGTTTAATTACGGGTTGACCCGCAAGTACCCGGTTTATCTCTCAACTAAGAATACGATTCTTAAAGCATACGATGGCCGATTCAAAGATATCTTCGCCGAAATCTTCGAGAGCGAATTTAAAGCGGAGTTCGACAAGCTTGGTCTTGAGTATGACCACCGCTTAATCGATGACATGGTCGCAACATCGCTTCGTTGGGAAGGTGGCTATATCTGGGCTTGCAAAAACTACGATGGCGATGTCCAGAGCGATACCGTCGCACAAGGTTATGGCTCACTTGGTCTAATGACCTCAGTCTTGATGACCCCAGATGGCAAGACCGTGGAAGCCGAAGCTGCTCATGGAACTGTTACTCGCCACTATCGCGATCACCAAGCTGGAAAAGCAACTTCTACAAATCCGATTGCCTCAATCTTTGCTTGGACCCAAGGTCTACAACACCGGGCAAAGTTGGATAGCACCCCGGAAGTTGCGAAGTTTGCCTTAACTTTAGAGCGGGTATGTATCGAAACAGTCGAGAGCGGAAAGATGACAAAGGATCTTGCGCTTCTTATAAGTAACGATGCTCCATGGCTAAATACCCAAGAGTTCTTAGCTGCAATCGATGAGAATCTCCAGAAAGCTATGAAATAGAACTAAGACATAAAAAAAGCCCCCGAGATCGGGGGCTTTTTCAATTACTGATTAGCTGATGCGCTCACCTGTTGTAGCGCTAAATAGATGAACCGATTCACCCTTTGCCGAGACGGTAACAGTCTGTCCCGCCTTTGGAGGGTTCTTTGGATCCCAACGGATGATTACTTGGGCGCCTTCATCGCTAGCGTTATTGAACTTCACAGCGCTATCGGTTGGTTTTCCGTAAACGAAAGCATCGGCACCAAGTTCTTCAACAACTTCTACTTGGACTTCGAATCCACTAGAAGCAGGAGCAAAACCTTCTGGGCGGATTCCAACAATTACCGAGTTTCCAGCCTTTGATGGCACATCGATATCGAGATGGCCAAGCTTTGCTTTGCCACCAGATACCGGAGCAATCAAGAGATTCATCGCGGGTGAACCAATAAAGCCAGCAACGAATGCATTTGCCGGACGATCGTAAAGATTACGTGGCGTATCAACTTGCTGTAGTAGTCCATCCTTTAGTAGAGCGACGCGATCACCCATTGTCATAGCTTCGACCTGGTCATGCGTTACATAAACAGTGGTAATTCCAAGACGTCGCTGGAGCGCTGCGATCTGTGTTCTTGTAGCAACGCGGAGCTTGGCATCAAGGTTTGAGAGCGGCTCATCCATCAAGAAGACTTGTGGTTCGCGAACAATGGCGCGACCCATAGCAACGCGCTGACGTTGTCCACCAGAAAGCGCTTTTGGCTTACGCTCTAAATAAGGTTCAAGGTCAAGTAACTTCGCAGCTTCAAGAACGCGGCGATCGCGCTCTTCTTTTGCGACTCCAGCAATCTTTAGCGCGAAGCCCATATTTTCTGCGACTGTCATATGTGGATAGAGCGCATATGACTGGAAGACCATTGCGATATCGCGATCTTTTGGCGCGACATTTGTAACATCGCGATCTCCGATATAGATAGCTCCGGTATCAATCTCTTCTAAACCTGCAAGCATTCGAAGTGATGTTGATTTACCGCAACCAGATGGTCCGACTAGAACGAGGAACTCACCATCATTGACTGTGAGATTTAATTTATCTACAGCAGGAGTTGTGGTTCCGGGATAGATGCGAGATGCATCTTTAAACACGACTGATGCCATTTTTTTCACTTCCTTCTCCGGGCAGGTACGTGCCCGACGGTCCGTTGGATGAAGCAAGGCCCCACCGCTTGGTGGGACGGGCGAAGGCTATGCGAGAGGTGAGCGTGAGGGAAGAGTCTTTCGCCTACTTTTTCCCGGTCGGCTACCCTTAGCCAGCCTATGGACCCCGATGGTGCGTTTTCGGTCGCTGCTTTTTCAAGCGACCTAATCGTTGTACTCCTCTTCATCCTCCTTGGATCAATCTTCGTTGCCGCTGAGATTGCCCTGATCTCACTTCGTGAAGGCCAGATCAAGGCGATGGCCGAGAAGGGGCGCCGTGGCAAGAAAGTCGCTTACCTTGCAAGCCACCCCAAAAATTTCTTAGCGGCGGTCCAGGTTGGCGTGACCCTCTCGGGTTTTCTCTCGGCTGCCTTTGGCGCTGATCAATTAGGCGATTACTTGATTCCAGTTCTTGAGGGCTGGGGACTTAGTACAAACGTTGCAGCGGGATTATCACTAGTCCTACTTACCTTGGTAATTGCATATTTCTCATTAGTTCTCGGCGAATTAGTTCCTAAGCGGGTTGCAATCTATAAGACTGAACAGATCGCACTTGCGGTCGCGACCCCAGTCTCAATCGTCGCTGCAGTATTTCGACCCCTAATCTGGCTCTTAGCTCACTCATCTGATCTTATTCTGCGCGCCTTCGGCATCGACCCAAAGGCTTCTCGCGAAGAGATTACGGAAGAGGAATTAGTCGATCTCGTAACTGGACATAAAGCGCTCTCTGAAGAAGAGCGTGACATTGTTGAGGAAGTTTTCAATGCAAGTGAGCGCCAAGTTCATGAAGTCATGGTGCCACGTACCGAAGTTGATTTTCTTGATGCTGGGCTCTCGCTTAACCAGGCAATAAAGGTAGCGGTAGAAAAGGCGCACTCACGTTTCCCAGTCGTACGCGGAACTAGCGATGAAGTAATTGGCTTTATCCATGCCCGCGACTTACTTGAACGTCCAGAGAACAGCAAAACTGTTATGGATATTGTCCGTCCAATTATTTTCTTACCTGGAACTAAAGGCGTGTTGCCTGCCCTTTCAGAGATGCGCTCAAAACGTCAGCAAATTGCGATCGTTCTAGATGAGTACGGTGGCACCGATGGAATTGTCACCTTAGAGGACTTAGTTGAAACGCTAATTGGCGATATTCACGATGAATATGATGATTTATCGGAGGAAGTCTCCAACACCCAAAAGAGTGGTGTCTTTGAGATTGATGGCTTGATTGCCCTTGAGGATCTCGCTGAACAGACCGGAGTTGAGATTCCTGAGGGTCCTTATGAAACTCTCAGCGGTTATGTGATGCATGAACTCGGCCGAATTCCAGAAGTGAGCGATGTGGTGGAACTTCCCGGCGCACAGATAAAGGTCTTATCAATGGAGGGTAAACGCGTGGGTTCACTTCTATTGACGAGCGCCAATACCAACAAACACCTGAGAGAATAGCGACGTGAAGCGGATCCTCTCAGGCATTCAACCAACTGCAGAATCGCTCCATCTTGGAAATTATCTTGGTGCGGTGAAGCAATGGGTAGAGCTGCAAGAAGGCAACGATGCTTTCTACTGCATCGTTGATCTTCACGCCCTAACGATTGAGACTGAACCCGCCGCACTTCGCCGCCGAACCCTCGCATCAGCCGCTCAGTTAATTGCCCTTGGGCTGGATCCAAAGAAGTGCACGCTCTTTATCCAGTCACATCTCTCGGAACATAATCAACTGGGCTGGATCTTTGAGTGCATTACGGGCTTTGGCGAAGCTAGCCGGATGACGCAATTTAAGGATAAATCTCAAAAGTCTGGTACGGACCGGACGGTAGTTGGCCTCTTCACTTATCCAATGCTCCAAGCCGCCGATATCTTGCTCTATCAAGCAAATAAGGTTCCGGTCGGTGAGGACCAGCGCCAACATATCGAACTCACTAGAGATTTAGCCCAACGATTTAATTCAAAGTATGGAGATACCTTCACGGTCCCCGAAGCGCACATCATGAAGGCTTCTGCCAAAATAAATGACCTGCAAGATCCAACTGCCAAGATGAGCAAGTCAGCTGCTTCAAGTGCTGGCGTAATAGATATTTTGGATAGCGCTGATGTAAATGCCAAGAAAATCAAGAGCGCCGTTACTGATACTGGAAAAGAAGTTAAGTTTGATGAGAAATCCAAGCCAGGAATCTCAAATCTACTAACGATTCACTCATCGCTTTCTGGAAGGTCGATTGCTGAACTTGAGAATGAATTCGCCGGGAAAGGCTATGGAGACTTCAAGGGCGCAGTTGCCGAGGTAGTGACTAGCTACTTCGCACCGGTTAAGTCACGGGCTGAAGAATTATTGAAAGATGAGCGCGCTCTCATTGAGATGCTTCACGAAGGAGCGGATAAAGCTCGCGCCGTTGCAAGTAAGACTTTGAAGAGTACTTACGATGCGCTCGGCTTGGTTCCCGGTAAACAATTCCTACCGTAGATATTCCAAGATTGATAATGCGTTTCCGCGTAGCACTTCTTACATTCACACTTCTTCTTCCTTTAGCAGTTGCCAGCGCTGAAGAACGGACTCCTCGAATCGCGGTCGCCTATGACATCGGGTTTAAAGGCGATGGCGGCTTCAATGATGCAGTAAGCAAATCTCTCGCTCTGGCTAAACAGAAGTTCAACTTAGTTCCACCTTTTGTCCGGGAAGTCCCTACTAGTGGCACCGCAGTCGATCGCCTCTCAAAGCTCCGGTTCCTCGCCAAAAACGGGTACACCTTAATCATCACAGTTGGAAGTGGTTATCGGGAAACAGTGCGTCGCGTCTCTATGGAATACCCAGAAACACAGTTCGCACCAATCAACGATAAGACGCTTGGCCAGTTAAATATCTCAAATATCTATTTTGATGAAGTTGAAGCAGCGCAGATTGCAGGAACTATTGCAGGAGCAAAAAGTAAGACAAAAGTTGTTGCAGTAATCGCGGGAAGCGAAGAAGTAAATAGCGCTTTTGCCACGGCTGCCAAAGGCGCAGAAGTTCTAAAGATTCCATTTAGTGGTGATGGGTCTAGTTTGAGCACTTCACTTGGGCGAGCCGATGTTATCTATTCGCTCTGGGATAGAGATGCAAAGGTTTATGAAAGCGTAATCAATAGAACCCTTAAGACTTTTTATATTGCTAGAAATCCTGATCAACACTTTGCAAGTTTGAATTCTCACCCAAGAGTTATCGCTGTAGTTGAGAAAAAGTTAAATAAACCCATCTCACAACTTGTGCGATTGGCGTTAGAAGATCGCGCACTTATTGATGTCATCGAATCCGATCGTGGAATCTATGGAAGAAGCTTTGGGGTGGCTAATGGGGGGCTTGCCTATAAACTCAAGAAAGGCCAACCCGCCGTTCTAAAAGCTCTCAAGGAGCTCAAAGGATAAAGCCGGGGTTTAGAGTCCCACCCCTAAGTCTGTGTTCCAAGGCACCAAATATGGGACATGAAAATTCCGCGAAACATGTCGATTAAGTCCCGGCAATACCTTCCCGATAGGGTGCGCTCACGCTTCCCCAAACGTACGTACAAACCCCTCGGGAGGAAATAACTTGAAGAGATCAACACGTCTCATCGCTGTAGCGGTTGCAGCCTCACTCTCCGTTCTCGGAGTAACAGCTCCAGCCTCAGCAAAGACAACTAAGGCATGCCTTGCACTCGATACCGGTGGTGTCGATGACAAGTCATTTAACGCATCTGCATGGGCTGGCGCGCAGTCTGTTGCAAATAGCTCAACCACAGTCAAGTACTTGGTTGCACAATCAGATGCTGATTACGCACCAAACATCAAGAAACTCGTTGACGAGGGTTGCAACATCGTCATCGGTGTTGGCTTCTTGATCGCAGGCGCATTAGAAGCTGCCGCAAAGGCTTACCCAAAGACCAATTTCGCAATCGTTGATGGTGGCGGAGCTGGAACTGCAAATCACAAGGGTCTTCTATTCGCAACTAACCAATCATCATTCCTAGCTGGTTACCTCGCTGCTTCTTATACGAAGACTGGCGTTGTAGCTACCTACGGCGGAATGAATTTCCCAGCAGTTTCTGACTTCATGGATGGATTCGTAAAGGGCGTTGCTCATTACAACAAAGTGAAGAAGAAGAATGTAACCGCACTTGGCTGGGATCCAGTCAAGAAGGATGGAACATTCGTCGGAAACTTCTCTGACCAAGCAAAGGCACTCCAGATCTCCAAGCAATTCGAACTACAGAAGGCAGATGTAATCTTCCCTGTAGCTGGTGGTCTCGGTGGCGCAACTGCTCAGAACGCAATCACCAGCAAGCAATCAGTCGTTATCTGGGTTGACTCAGATGGCGTAATTGCTGCTCCACAGTACAAGTCGGTAATCATTACCTCTGTACTCAAGGGAGTCGGAGTCTCCGTTGCACAGGTGATTAGAGATACACGTTCCAACAAGTTCTCCAGCACTTCCTACCTAGGAACGCTAAAGAACAAGGGAACTGGTCTTGCTCCGTTCTATGACTATGACTCAAAGATCTCAAATGCAACAAAGAGTGAACTAAAGCGCATTCAACTTGCAATCGCTGCCGGTTCACTCAAGATCTAACTGATCTAAGAGTAAAGCGAGCCAGGTGTGAGAAATCACCTGGCTCGTTTTCATTTCAGCACTTTTCCGATAGATTTTCGCCCAATACTTGGCGAGAAATAGGGGAATACTCGATTCATGTCAGTTGAGTTACGCGGCATAACTAAGAGTTTCGGCTCCCTAGTCGCAAATGATGCGATTGATTTGAAGGTTGATGCGGGCCAAATTCATGCCATCTTGGGCGAAAATGGCGCCGGTAAATCAACCTTAATGAATATTCTCTTTGGGCTTTTGCAGCCTGATTCTGGTGAGATCCTTATTGAAGGTAAGGCTATCGAAGTTCACGAACCGAGCGATGCGCTAGCTGCCGGAATCGGAATGGTTCACCAACATTTCATGCTTATTCCGGTCTTTACCGTTGCAGAAAATATCGTCCTTGGGCACGAGAAAATCCGTGGCGTTGGCTCATTAGATTTAAGAGAAGCTCGTACCCAAATCATGGAGATAGCCAAGCGTTTTAACTTTGAAATAGACCCCGATGCCTTAATTGAAGATCTTCCCGTTGGCGTACAACAGCGAGTAGAGATCATCAAAGCGCTCTTCTTCAACGCAAAAATTATTATTTTGGATGAACCTTCTGCCGTTTTGACTCCACAAGAAACCGATGAGTTGTTAAACGTAATGCGGGAATTGAAGAAACAGGGCAAATCAATCATCTTTATTACTCACAAGCTTCGCGAGGTCCAAGAAGTCGCAGATGAAATCACGATCATCAGGCGAGGCAAGGTCGTAGGCCAAGCAAAACCAACCGCATCCCAAGAAGAATTGGCATCGATGATGGTCGGTAGACCAGTAGATCTTGAGGTAACAAAAAAGCCACTCACCCCAGGCCCAGTAATTTTGAAGATTAGCGATTTAAAGGTGACCGATAATCGCGGTCGAGCGCTTGTAAGTGAGATTAATTTTGATGTCCGAGCGGGCGAGATCCTCGCGGTCGCCGGAGTGCAAGGAAATGGCCAGACCGAGTTAGCTCGGGCAATATTGAATTTAGAGCCTCATGTTGATGGTTCAATCACCATTGATGGAAATGAGATAGTTGGAAAGACCGTCAATGAATCACTTGAATCCGGTATCGCATTTGTCCCTGAATCGCGTGAGTTAGATGGACTAATTAGTTCATTTAGCATCGCTGAGAATCTAATTCTTGATACTTTCCATAGCGCTCCAATCTCAAAGTCAGGGATATTAGATCTTGAGAAAATTAGAAGTAACGCTGAGGAATATACGAAGCAATTCGATGTTCGCCTTCAGAGCATTTCCGATCCAGCATCATCTCTTTCTGGTGGAAATAAACAGAAAGTAGTACTTGCCCGCGAGTTAACTCGCCCAGTTAAGTTACTAGTCGCCTCTCAACCAACTCGTGGCCTAGATGTTGGTTCGATTGAATTCGTTCATGAGCGGATCTTGGCGGAGCGAGATGCCGGGCGCGCGGTTCTCCTATTTAGCAATGAGCTAGATGAAGCTATGGCTTTAGCTGATCGAATTGCCGTTATGTACCACGGCAGCATCATCGATATCGTAGCTCCGAGCGTTACACGTAATGAATTAGGACTCTTGATGGCCGGCGTGAAGGGTAAGACGGCGTGAAGAGATTAATTAGCGGATCTGCCCTGCTACCAATACTTTCATTTGCACTTGCGATGCTTATCGGAGGTTTGTTAATTGCTTTCTCAGATGCAAAGGTTCTCGCCCTTCGCTCTGAGCCGTGGGTTAAAGCTGGCGCTGCTACGGCATGGAATGCATATGTCGCGCTCTTTGAAGGCGCCTTCTACGATCCAAACTTGGCTCGTCAAGGTGGCGGACAAGGTTTCTATCCGATATCTGAGACCTTAGTTGTTGCGGCACCACTAATTCTTGCTGGATTATCGGTTGCACTTGCATTCCGCGCTGGACTCTTCAATATCGGAGCACAGGGCCAATTTATATTTGGCGCAATTGGCGCTTCGTATATCGGATTCACTTATGAATTGCCGCCAATTGTTCACATCACAGTTGCAACTCTCTTTGGCGTATTTATCGCAGGAATCTACGGCGGAATTGTTGGTCTTTTGAAGGCAAAGACTGGTGCACATGAAGTCATCGTCACAATCATGCTTAATTATGTTGCTAGCTATTTGTTGCTCTGGCTGTTAAAGACTGAAGCATTTTTGCGTGAAGGACGAAATGATCCGATTGCCCCAGATATTCTGGAGAGCGCTCAATTGCCGAAGATTTTGGGGAGCGAGTTTCGCATCAGCGTGGCGATATTGATCTCGTTACTGGTGGCGTGGTTGATCGCATTCCTACTAAACAAGACAACTCTTGGCTTTAGGTTCCGTGCTGTCGGCGCAAATGCTGCGGCGGCGCGAACTGCTGGTATGTCGGTCGCTTTCGTCACCACATCGGTAATGATCGTTGCAGGAGCGCTAGCGGGACTAGGTGGCGCGCTCAATGTCCTTGGTGGCGAGTATGCACTTACTGTAGGAATCGCTGGATCATTTGGTTTTGATGCAATTACTGTTGCGCTTCTTGGGCGGGCTAAGCCGCTCGGAGTAGTTCTCTCCGCATTCCTCTTTGCATCGCTTCGAGTCGGCGGTCAGATGATGCAAGCAAAGACTGATACTCCACTTGATTTAGTTCTTGTTATCCAAGCGCTCATAATTCTCTTCATTGCCGCTCCAGCTCTAGTAAAAGCGCTCTTTAGGTTGAAGAACATCAACGCATCTTCAGGTATGGCTGCGAAGGGTTGGAATGGATAATGGCCAAGATTTCTAACCTAACTCCCGCTCAACGGCGAACCCGAAGAGGTATTTATACGCTCGGAATCTTTACTCTCCTTGCGAGCATTCCATTTATCTTTCTTGCTAAAGATCCAGCAAATGTCACTTATGGCTTTGTGCTTCGCGATGAATGGGTATTAATCAATGAATGGATCATCAACTCAAGAACTGCTGCAATAATCTTTATTTCGCTGGCAGCGTTATCCACTATTGCTTCCTATATATTCTTCACAAAGGGCAAGAAAGTCGGAGCTTTCTCCTTTATCGGCGCCTTCTCGCTACTAATGGCATTTCTATCTTGGGCAGCCAAAGGAAGTTTTATCCCGCTAACGGGAGTCTTACAAGGTGCGTTATTGCTTGCGGTTCCGCTCATATTTGGCGCGATGGCGGGCGTTATCTGTGAGCGCTCGGGCGTCATAAACATCGCAATCGAGGGCCAACTTCTAGCTGCGGCCTTTGCGGCGGGCGTTGTAGCAAGCCTTACCCAGAGCACGACCTGGGGGTTAATCGTGGCGCCATTTGCAGGCGCGCTTATCTCATTGATCTTGGCAACCTTCGCCATCAAGTACCAGATTGACCAGGTCATCCTGGGATTCGTTATAAACGTTCTTGTTATCGGACTTACTGGCTTTTTATATAAGAAGTTGTTAATTCCTTATCAAGATACCTGGAATAGTGGACCAATCCTCTCGCCAATTGAGATTCCATTACTATCGAAGTTGCCGATAATCGGCCCAGTTCTCTTCAAGCAGACCATCATCGTCTACTTAATGTATCTAGCTGTTGGGCTCACTCATTACTACCTATTTAAGACTCGTTGGGGACTTCGTACTCGCGCAGTCGGTGAACATCCGACAGCTGCCGATTCGGTCGGTATAAAAGTCAATGCGCTTCGCTTTAGAAATGTGATCATCGCCGGTGCAGTAGCAGGACTTGGTGGCGCTTACTTCACGGTTGGCGCAGTGGGAATGTTCGGTAAAGAAATGACTGCTGGTAAGGGCTTCATTGCCCTTGCTGCGCTTATTTTCGGAAGATGGAGTCCAAAGGGCGCAGTCGCTGCCGCTCTACTTTTTGGATTCGCTGACAACCTACAAGTCGTACTATCTATTATCGGTACAGCTATCCCAAGTGAATTCCTACTTATGGTTCCATACATCGCAACAATAATTGCGGTATCTGGTTTCGTTGGAAAAGTTAGAGCTCCGGCGGCTGATGGAATCCCGTATACGCGCGGAAGTCATTAGCGTAGGCATATCTATGGAGATTGATTGGAAGGCGCTTCAAGTAAAAGCGACTGAAGCGATGAAGAAGTCGTACTCGCCATATTCAAAGTTTCCGGTCGGCGTCGCGGCAAAGGTGAGTGATGGTCGCATCATTAGTGGTTGTAATGTTGAAAATGCAAGCTATGGTCTAACTCTCTGCGCCGAATGCTCCTTAGTTTCTGAGCTGATTATGAGCGGCGGTGGCCGACTTATTGCCGTTGTTTGCGTAGATAAAGATGGAAACTTGCTCTCACCTTGTGGCCGATGCCGCCAACTTCTATATGAGCATGGCGGAGATTCCTTAGAGTTATTGACCCCAGAAGGACCGAAAAATATGACTGTGATTCTTCCCTGGGGTTTTGGTCCTAAAGATCTGAATTGATGATGGCCGAGTTATTCGCAGCCGTTGAAATCATCTCTGCCAAGCGAGATCGGCAAGAGTTAAGCGATCCCCAAATTGATTGGGTAATTGATGCCTATGTCCGCGGGGTTGTAGCCGATGAACAGATGTCTGCGCTTCTCATGGCGATACTTCTAAATGGAATGAACTCCCGCGAGATATCGCGTTGGACCGATGCGATGATTAATAGTGGTGAGCGGATGAATTGGAGCGCGCTTGATAAACCTACAGTCGATAAACATTCAACAGGTGGCGTCGGCGACAAGATAACTCTTCCGTTAGCACCGTTAGTTGCAGCTTGTGGTGCGGCGGTCCCGCAACTCTCTGGAAGAGGGTTGGGTCATACCGGTGGCACATTAGACAAAATTGAATCAATTCCTGGTTGGCGAGCATCATTAACAAATTCGGAAATGTTAAAGGTCCTACAAGATTGTGGGGCAGTTATCTGTGCGGCTGGATCCGGGCTAGCTCCAGCCGATAAGAAGTTATATGCGCTACGTGATGTAACTGGCACTGTCCCAGCAATTCCGCTAATTGCTTCCTCAATCATGAGTAAGAAGATTGCAGAAGGAACTAGCGCACTTATCCTTGATGTGAAGACTGGTAATGGCGCATTTATGTCTGAACCGGAGAGAGCGAAAGAGTTAGCTAGCGCTATGGTCGAGTTAGGCAAGCGCGCTGGCGTTACAACTCGAGCGCTCGTGACAGCCATGGATGTTCCACTTGGACTTACGGCTGGAAATGCACTTGAGGTGCGCGAATCAGTTGAAGTTCTTGCTGGCGGTGGACCGGCTGATGTTGTTGAACTTACCCTGCTTCTTGCCCGAGAAATGCTTGATGCTGCAGGAGTAAATGGCAAGGACCCAGAAGCGGCGCTAAAAGACGGAAGCGCTATGGATCATTGGCGCCGGATGGTGAAGTCCCAGGGCGGAGATCCAGATGCTCCACTTCCCATCGCTAGAGAAAAGAAAGTAATAACCGCGCAAAGTGACGGCCTAATCTCAAGTATGAACGCGCTTCAAGTTGGTATCTCAGCTTGGCGTCTTGGCGCAGGTCGAGAGCGACAAGGCGAGAAGGTCCAAGCTGGCGCAGGTATTGAGATTCATGCCAAACCAGGAGCCCTAGTCAAGAAGGGCGATCCGATCTTTACGCTTCACACTGATGAAGCCGCTCGATTTGAAAGAGCTGAAGCAGCATTAGATGGAGCGGTAGTTATCGGTACTTCAGTTGCAGAAAGTTTGCCGCTAGTTATTACAAAGATTGTTTAGATACCGATTGGGTGCCAGACTGTCTTATATTCTGTAAAACTCAAGATGCGCTTTAACGAGGCATCTTTTTCAAAACGATAAATCCGCTTAAGGTTTTCAGTCCCGGCTCTCTTTATCTCTCCATCTAGCTTCTTTTCAGCACCTGAGATATCTAGTCCATCTACTTCCATATGGCTAGCCAACCAAGGAATCAACTCACTCTTGCTTCCAGTAAGAATGTTGACAACACCGGTCGGGAGGTCGCTTGTGGCCATCACTTCAGCAAGAGATAATGCCGATAAGGGGAGTCGCTCGCTTGCAATTAA
>Ga0194115_10003772_pt1 | contig 16801 bp, 14 predicted proteins | sample TA2MahsurfametaG_3_FD_148656 | JGI IMG/M metagenome (GOLD analysis project Ga0194115, IMG submission 148656) | Freshwater microbial communities from Lake Tanganyika, Tanzania - TA2015002 Mahale S4 surface | ecosystem: Environmental > Aquatic > Freshwater > Lake | place: Tanzania: Lake...
ATTTCTATCATTGCTGACATTTGAACTCAATCGGAAGACTCTCCAACAACAAAAAGAGCCGTTGGTATCTGTGGAAGTGGAAGATCTTGCTACGTATCTGATCGAATTGGCTGTCACGGACTACTGTTTCGTAATGTTCAAACCATCCGAAGTCGCATACGCATCCTTACTGCATGCCATAGAATTGCGAACAAATTCAACGACAAGAACAACAATGGAGAAATGGATTCGGCAGCTTTTTTCTTTGCTCCCCTGTCCAGCATATACTACTACTACTACTCCTCGAGTCATGGAATGTCGGAAACGCCTAGAATCTATGTACAGAACTATCTCTGGTCCCATGATGATGGATGGGGAGGGTACTCCACCACCACAAGAAGAAGAACAAGACAAACCTTCTTCTTCTTCCTGTCATGTGAATCCCGTCCTAGACAGTGCTCCTAGTATGGCATCCCCTATCAGCGTCACGGATAGTACTATGAAGGAACTTGAGAAATCATACACATCCATTCCTCGTGACGAATAGCTTGTGATACCTTTCATCGTCGTGGGAACTTCAACCAACGTAATAAAGGACGACAGGAGTATACTTGTAGTCCACGATGATACTTGTACGACGGAGTATCTTGGCATTCTTGCCTGTTCCATTCATCATGCTGTTTTTGCTGTATGTGAAATGGTACACAATGATTCCAGGATCTTAGGGTCTACACCTGTATCTTACGTAGCTCGCATGTTCCAGTAGATTCAAAATATTCATATCTATTTCACTACTCCGGAAACGAATTATGATCCCCGACGGACTGTCCAAGATTGGCCCACATCAAAATGGCAAGTAGATTTTTCGCTCAGCTTAGCTCTTCAAGTGACATCCGTTGTTTCCTTCGAAGCTCCTTCACCTGTTGTTTCAATAGAAGAAGCTCCTCTTTCGTATCTGCCAGAATGTGCTTGTATCGTTCAACTTCTTCCTTCATGCCCCGATTATTGGCTTTCAGAGCGGAATTCTCTTGCTCTAGTTCGTGGATCAGCTTCCTGTGTTCACTTGAACCTTTATCGACAGACTTATAGTCACGTTGAGCCCTTTCCAGGGCAGCTCCAAAGGATGTCGCAAAAAGTAATGAATCTATTTTCGAACCCTTATCCTGGGCGCAGGGTCCCAACAAATATTCTTCCATCGCAGATGTTACATTGAAATCTTTCCAGCCATATTCAGCAACAACTGCCTTCGCGCATCTTTCGCATAGCGCCATGAGACCCCTCCATTCGTCAGAATCTGGTCCAATATCCCTTGGACTCAGTTCTCTTGCCAGAGCAGTAAAGCCAATAGCCGGCTCTGAGGCAATATTCGGCATGATTTTCTCGTCCGTGAGTTCCAATAGGAGCTTGACCGTAAGCGACTTTGGATGTTTTTCAAAGTACTGGCATACCACCTCACTGACTTGGCAGCTCAAGAGAGTCTCATCATCGCCATGTACGTGTATTGACGATTTGCTGCGTTCAATGACGGACAGTATGATCGATCGGAATAGTTTCAAAGGGAGTCTCGTCATTGTTCGAGGCTCTAGATGTGTAAAGTTCTCGATACAAAGACGCTTCGCAGATTCTACTAGTCGCTCATCCTGATATAGGTAGGCCTGTGTCAAATATAGAGGGCCTGTCTTGAGTGATAGGTCTCGTTGGATGAATTTATTTACCGCCAACATCAACCCTTCGCAATCGAAGACACGTGCGAGGTGCCTTAACGATACGGCATTGCTAGTAGTAAAGTCGTCGCCCACAGCCAGACTGAGGGAGTCATCATCTGACCCATCCTGCTTCGCCGTGTTGTACATAAAGTCAAGAAGAAGTGGGAAACAATCAGCATCTTGCTCGTCCAGCTCTATCCTAGTCGTGTGGGATTGGTTGTAATGGTGACCCTGTTCAAGGAAAAGATTTGCAAAGTAGTGGCTACTTCTTGGACCCACACTCAATATACTTTTGTGAACATGGTACGTTCGTGAATCGAATTCGTTGGTAGCGACGACGATAGTCCAGTCACTGTGGGTCAAGTGAGGATCACCCCGCCATGATAGAGTCTGTGCTATTCCCGCCTTGGAGATATCATCATCACCATCTGCGGAGAAGTATGATTCACCAAGAGCTCCACACGCCGCTAAGCCAAAGCCACCCCGAGGTCGAATAAAGGACGGCATGGTCTCGATTTACAGTACTCTGCGGGTTGCTGACTGAGAAACAAAGCGTAGGTATCTGTCGTTTTTCCCTAGAAGTTCACAACTACCTCTGTAGCGGTCTCTCCAACTGAATGTATCGTATAGCCTTCACAAGGTCGAAATACGGTGCCCTATCATTCGGTACAGGTACGTAGATCACGCGACCGCGAGATTTCGTTGGGCACAGCTTCCTTGCCTTTCAACGAGTCACGCTTACACAACGATCCAGTGATACTGTACAGAGCAAAGAAAAAATGAGCGACATTGCAACGGCTATCTCGGGCTGTTTAAGTAAGAGAGCCCGTCAGATCGTCTGGCGCGCTCGTCAAGCATGCCAGTCACCCTTAACACAATCAATTCTGTTGTTCATTAAAGGTAATAGAAAAGTGTTACCTCCGCGATTGGGGGCCTTGTCCGAGCAGTGCAGTCTAGTTCCCGCGTTCCCGCGACGTCGGTGGGCATCGTCTCAAATCATCAAGTTCATTCGAACACTGCCTCATGCATCCAGTGGGTCGCTGTGTCCATCAGCTGACTGTGATAACGAGACTTTGAGTCAACCACGCATCGATACTCCGAGATAATCTCAAATCCTATTGTCTACGTGATAATTTTCTTTGAAAAATTCCGTAAAGACTTGGAAAAAATCAATGGCTCTCCAGTGTCAGCGAACGATTATTGGCGGGGCATCGTTTAGGACGTTTCGATGTATTTGGATGTTGGAGGAGCTAGATATCCCTTATCTTCATCTTCCAGCCTTACCTGGTAGTCCCGATGTATTGCGATACAATCCCGTGGGGAAGATCCCAGTCTTTGTCGATGACGATGGGTTCGCAATGTACGAAAGCGCAGCCATTAACACTTTTCTCGGCGACAAGTATCGGGAGGAGTGCCCCACCTTGGTCCCTTCACCTGGCAGTCATCTTCGAGGATATTACGAACAGACGATATCTGTACTAACGACAGAACTTGATTCCCAGGGACTCTGGATCCACCGAAAGCATGAAAGCATGGGAGACGTTTTCACCCACATACCCAGCGCCGTGGAACACGCCAGAAAGTATTTCAACAAGACGAATCGATCTCTCATCCAGCAGCTCAGAGAGGGTGGACCCTATCTACTTGGAGATGAATTTACTGCCGCCGACATTCTTTACGTTCATTGCCTGGACTGGAGTAAGCAAATTCATGGGGATACGAAATGGAAAGATGATGACGCAGTCTTGACGTATCTATCTCGATGTAAGGCACGAAAAGCGTACTGCGCTGCGAAAGCAGTACGAAAGATGGAACGATCAACAGGGTCGATACAGATTGAAAGCAAAATATAGTCATTGCTCACGGTTTACTCCTCGCCGTGAGATCTTCAAAAAATACCATTTCCATGATCCTCCCCCCGGTCTCCCCCTGTTCATGGCATTTCGCGTACCAAGTCTCACGCCCGCTGCCCCCAATCCTAGAATGAAGAGGCAGCGTTGATTTTTCAGACAGCGTCCTTCCGAAACAAGAGCGACGAGACCCCTCCTTCGCATTAGCCCCCATATCTGAGCACGTTCCCCTACCGCCAGTTACAGAAAACGATGATGCCGAATCGAATCCACCAGAGGCCCGCGATAAAGACCAGGTCCGGAAAGAAGATCCTTTCCCAAACCAGCTGGGTTTGCCAATGGTACCATCTAAACTCGGAGCTCTGCGGAAAGGAAGGCATGTTCGGCGTTCACAGTCAGCATCCAGATTCTGAGCCGACGGTGGGAGCAAGTTATCCTGAGTGTCCCTACTCTTTGGCAGTCGTTCAGGTGACAAGGACTTCCCCTGAGACACGGAATTCTCCTCGACCCGGCGATGACACGTCTCCTGCGCCGAGTGCACATCGGAATTGCAACATGTTCGATTTGACCCTTGGGCATCATCAATCGTGCATTGAGCCGCATCGTTGTCCTTCGTTATCGGAGGGTGTGCACTCTCGTGATTAGATACATATACCAGTGTGGTTGAATCGCCCCCGTTTCTAATCTTTATCGTGGTAGGAGATGCGGTTTGCTTTGGTAGCATGATGGTATATGGTTCATTGCTCGTCCGGACGAGGATGCCCGCCACACGGATCTGTTGCAGAACGAGCATCTTGCGATAATAGGTCAGACAATCCTGCCAATCGGCCCTTTGAATGTGTCTTCCTGGTGATGACGGCAGATCATTTCTTGAATTCACAACACCTTCACTTTCCAATCGTCGTTTCAGTCCATCGGGAGGTGGACGGTCAGTATTCCTGGCCCTGATGTGAGGATTGGCACCACTGCGCATCGAAGCTATATGCGTATGATGTCTCTCTTCGTTTGTCATTTTCGGATGTCATAAGTTAGATTGCTGCCCTTCGTTTGAGCTTTCTTTCTCACTCCCAGAGCTTGATGATTTCTGGGTGAAGGCGGGAAGCGCGTACCAATTTCGTCCGGCTAACACGATTGTCCTCCGAGGACGCATTTGTTGGGCGCAGGATTCGTCGCCAAGTTCTGTGCCGACCAGAATCATACGGTACATCATGCCGTTTGACCGTCGCCAAACCGAATCGGCTACCCTTCACAAATGGGAACGTGTTAAATACGTATATAGCCCTTCAGTTTAGCTCGGGCAATAATGAAATAGTGGTTCCATAGTATAATTTTGACGGCTCGGACGATTGGATTACCATACTGAATTCGACTGCGCGTTAAATTAATCAACCGTTTGTATATTTTCTTAATGCGCATGTCGCCCCTCGTCCACACCCTTGCACGTGCCTCCGGTTCACTGTCACACTATCAGGCGTTGTCTGCACGTGTAAAAAAAAAACATAAAAACGTAAATCCTTACTGTTAGTTCCATACGTACTTATTGCCCGGATTTCGGGGTATGTTTTGTCCGCCAGTCGTCGGTGTACGCTCCACCTTTTCGAACATAGGATTTCGCATAGCCTTCTCTCCTTGGGGCAAAGGTTTATACTTCCTTGTGTCCACTCGACTACAAACATGTTCGAAGATCCGATAATCAGTCACAACATACCCAAATAGCCTTCTGAAAATGCATCTATCGTAGTACATCGCATTCGGTTTCAACTGGCAAAGTCCCGGGAAGACTAAGACAATTCGGAAGTCTTCTATCGATTCATTCGAGAACGAAGCTAACGTCAACGATGATGACGATAACAGTAAATTCTTCCCGCGCTGGTGGTCGTCCAAACCAGTTAAATTATCAAGGGGGCATCAAGCCTTGATTTAATGTGAGCCCATTGAGTTTCATTCTGACTCTTCTTCGCCCAAAATGTTTCTATCTTTTTCTTGTGTATTGAAGGCGTCCATCGAATTCATTTGACCACCACTATGAGAACAACCAGCGATCAACAAAGCACTCAGAGCCCTGGTGATATGATGTCGCCACGTGCTCTCTATCTTCCGGTCGGCATACAATGCTCACCGTTTTCGAGAAAATCGGGACAAGGAAGATACAACCGTACTACTACAATCAAGCGCATCGGAAATTCTTCTAAGCAAGTCAATAGAAAAGGAATCGTCATGGCTTCCCGGTAGCATGCAAGGACACCGCAACTACGTGGCCGGATGGATGACATCAATCCGGTACTACAACAAGTCGTTTCAGCACCCACCCGCAGCAAGATCTGTTGTGGCATGGCACGAATCTTGGTGCAGTATGATGGCAATGGTTCTTGGACTCGTATTTTGGAAAAGCATGTGACCGGGATATCATACCTATGTATGTACATATCGTTGTCCAAGTGTATGCGACAACCTAACGTTTACAGTAGTCTGGTAAATCAATCGATTGCGCCGGCGTGTCCGAACGGCCACCTTTCATTTATAATTTATTCAAAACTGTATTATATCATACGAGCTTTCAGCCAATCAGTCTGCTGGAATTGGCATCTCATAGGCGCGGGCAAGACGTTTGCTTTTCGCGGGAGATACACCTTCAGACAACCGCTATTTCTCGACCAAAAGAATACGTCAAAGCTAATCCCACTCATTTGCGTAACCATCATTTGGCTGCAGTGATGATACGTCAAATTCGGAAAACTATGAAACATTTACGGATACTACTACAACTATGGTGCGGAGCCGCTGCTGCCTCGAAGGCGCGCGACGATTTTGTAGCCAAAATGGACCAAGCCGGTGCTGAGAGACAACGAGATGCCAGGGCAACGTCCAGACTTTTAGAAGTAGCAAGGCCAGTTGAAGGAACTTCACGATTTCTTGAACAGTACGGAAACATTGACTTTAACATCACCAACTATGCACTTCGCTATATCGGCTGTCAGAACGTTCATCAGTACTCGGACTGGTTGGCTCAATCGCAAGACGCCGATAGTGTTCTCGGGATGAACCGGTTCGTCATCGTTCGTCTATGTCCGAAGGACGAGTGCTCTAATTATCATCACTACGGATGCAACCATGGTTACGGTGACTACCTTATTCCGATGGAGGATTATTTGACGACGATGGCAGAAGAATACTTCATGGAGTACCAGAATTACTGTGAGACTTGCTACTATTGTAAACAACAACAGAGTCAAGCGAATGCCACAGATGGCGCGAATGGAGGCCGACGCATGGAAAACGATGATGCTTACTACTACAAGGGAGCTGATTTCTACAACAATAACAACAACAATAATAATGAAGCAGAAGAACAAGATGTGTGCGCGAACATGAACACCGCATGTGCTAATTTCAAGTCTGCCTGTAAAGATTATTCTCAATATGCCACGGGCATGGAAAGCTACTTTCAGTGCTCAGATTTTCAGATCGGCGATTATTCGGGTCACCTGGGTCCTCACTGTCGTAGCGATGGAAAGACGATTGGTATTGGATTGTACAAGGATAGCTATTGCAATGATTACAATTCCGACTTAGTCGATGTAAGCTCGACGCTGGGCATGGATTTGAGCGACGTCAATCTCAAAGCCTACTATTCTGATCAGTGTATCTCTTGCAACGCAACGGTATGTGACACAAAGGTTGGGGTGAGTGAAGTTATCAATGCGCTCTGATCCGGCCTAACTTATTTGCGCAAGCAGGAGAACTATGGTTTGTACGAAGAAAACGGAGGCGAAGAGGTCACACCCATATGTGGGGCACTTTACGATATATCAGCAAAGTGCAATCGATACATGGGTAACAACGACGACTACATGGTACGTGGGTCAACACCTGACGACATTCATCCCATTTCTTCCCATGAACTCAGTTCCAATGTTTTTCATTCCAGTCTGAGAACCAGGCGGATAATGAGGGAAAAGTGTGCACTTTCATTCACAATCTGATAACCAATACATACGATGAATACGGTCACATCTATATGCAGAACGGGTGGAAATCCTACGTTCCCGACGTCCGAAGCATGACAACGTTCCAAAAGTGGGCCATGTCGTTCTCCATCCTTTCAGCAGTCGGTCTATTCCTATATGCCGCATACCTTCATCGAACAATCAGCGGTGCGAAGTACGCGTGGCATCCCAATCAAAAGAATCGACGCGCCGGCTTGGGAAACCCAGCTGAAATACGTCGCATGCATAGCGGCATCATCCAAGGCCGTTCCCGAAGCGAACTTCACGACGGCGCCGTCTTTGCATAGTTCAGTAAAATTAACCTTTCCGAACAATCACATATTTTGGGTCTAGTTGTCGTTTCCTTCTACAATCCCTATTATTATGAGACAATTGGTTCTCGAAACGTTGTTCAGGTCTACCAGAATCCAAGAGTCTCATTTTCAGGAATCCAAGCGTGACGCCCAGTCTTGCCTTCTGATGATACCGCACGTAAGAGTCTGTTTCTCGTGAGCAGGAACCCTACATCAGGCAAGGATGGCCTCAACCACAACAGCAACAGATACGGTGCTTTGAGGCAATGTGACTGCGGGCAGTGACACGTGACCGTGATACCCTTTTTCTGAGGAAGGTAGGCCAGACGAAAATGAAATGTGAGGCCGCCTGGCGAATCGCCGACAGCGGAGCGTGCCTGATTTCCAAATTCCTTAAGAAACAAAGAGACTATTATATAGTGCATCTAATACAATGTATATAGGATAGGGATTATGGAGCGAGCACGTAGGGATCTACTAGCGACGGATACGTCGCCAAATAGATATTCGAACAAGCCAGCCGAAACGGATACTCGATTGGGATCCCCATGGTAGATTATTTTCTTCCGTTGTGGCCAGAACATCATCAAATACACCATGACGTTCTCGACCACCATCGTTTCCATGCTTGTTGCTGGTGCTGCTGCCAGCAGCGGTGTCCCCATGTCGAAGGACTTCATCAAGACGATGCAAGAGCCAGCCATGGAAGCGGCTCGAAAGACAGCAAGGGCTAACAAGGTCCGTGAGCTTAACGAGAACCTTATGCAGGCCTCGAGAAAGCTTCAGAACAACTATAATGCTGACTACGATCAAGATGGCATGGCTGATGGGTACTACCTCAATGGCCAGTACTACGCCTACGAAGAAGCCCCCTTCGATATGACTTCCCGGTCGTTCAAATATTCTGGGTGCGCGGCCATCAAATCTTACGATGTAGAACGTGCCCAAGAAGTCGGGAACCCGATGGTTATGGACACTTACGCGGTATTCAGACTGTGTCCAGCTGATAAGTGCAACCAATACTCTACGACTGGATGCACCAAGAACTACGGAGAGTACGCTGTTGACATGAAGATGTATTTGTCCTACGTGCTGGGCTACTACGATGATCGCTATGAAGAGTATTGTGAATACTGCGAACCTTGTGACTACGATTACAAGGCACAAGTCAAATACACTTCCGCCCAGTGCCAGGTTCTTTTGAACAAGTGGAACTACAACCAGGCATACAACCAGTACGGCAACGCAAACAACATGCAACAGCAAGCGAACCAAAACGCTGAGAACGCGAACCAGGCGGCGAACTACAACAAGTACTACTATGGTAACAACGGCAATAATGCCAACAACGGTAATAATGCCAACAACGCTGATGCTGCTGCTGAGGGAAACGACGCTGCTGATGCTGGAGCGGAGGCAAACGACGCTGCTGACGCTGGAGCTGAGGGCGAAGGTGGTGCTCGCCGAATGGAAGAAGGCGGTAACCAACAAGCTGCTAACGCCTACCAGGAGTATAACAACTTTGGTGCCTATGACGAAAACGGCAACTGGGTCGATGGCGGGAATAACGCTGGAACTCAATTTGGATACTGGGGTGCTGATGGAGTCTTTTATCCATACGACTACGAAATCGACTTCAGTGAGGAACGCATTTGCAAGGATGGCTACCCATGCGACTTCTGCGAATGGCAGTCCGAGGAACTTTACGAGTCTTGTGATGACTATGTTTGCACAGACTACTACACTTACTGTTCGGACCTGTACAAGAACGAGCAGGAAAAAGAGTTTGACCCCACGGAATACTTGGAGTGCAAGGCATGGGACAACGGAGACGGAGACATCTACTACATTGCTCCTCACTGCGGAGAAGATCACTACACGATTTCTCTTGGTGTATTCAGCGACGAAAACTGCGTTGAGTACATTGGTGAGGATGTTTCTCTTTCCAGTGTTCTTGGATTCAAGTTTTCGGACATTGATCTCCTTAAGTTTCCCAAAGAGTGTGTGTCGTGCGACGGAGCGGTAAGTACGCGAATCCGAAAAAAATCGGATACATCAGGTATCCGCCATGTTTTGTCACTCACACGTTTCGTGCCCTGTATGTGCACCCAATGGATGTCTAGGAGGAGTATGCTGAGGGACAACAAGGAGTTGCCGGACAAGGTGTCTATGGTGACTATATTTCGGCCCCACAAGCGACTCAAGACGGCGTTGTGGCCATGTGCAGCGCTCTTTACTCTGGAAGTGCACAATGCAACATGAACATGAACAACTTTGCCACTATCTCCCGGTACATGAGCCAATACGAACTCGAGCTTGAGTCTCGTTACTGCGCTTTCATCGAGAATATCATCTACGGTGCCTATGATGAATCCGGAGAAATCCTTTTGCATCCGGAGTCTTTTGACTTCAATGACTGGAGGAATCCCAAGCAATACAAGAAGCTCCGAATGGCTCCCATCCAGGCTGTTGGACTTGCCTTGAGCATCATTCTTTTCGTCGCCCTCTTGACAGCAGCGTGTGCCACCAACCGTGCACTGACTCGATCGGGAAGCCCTTGGAAGCCCCAGCGCTCTGACGTGAGTGTTTCTAGACAGAACTCTGGAATTGTTCTTGGTCGTTCGCGATCAGGTCCTGGTGTGCCTCTAATCTAGGGTTTCGAAGTAAAAAATGAAAAAGTTTTTCGCCGAGGTTGATTAATGGTAATATGCTAGACGTTGACCTCGGCATGTGTTGGATTCAGGTATGTGGTACAAGAAGATTTGAAAATGTAATCGGAATAACCTTTAGTTGAAGGAGAATTTGTAATTTACCAACGTAAGCTTGTATGGTAGGACGCTTTGCCTGTATGTTGTGGGCCTGGAAATGTTGAGAAACGACGTTTCCATTCCGGTTCGGATAGCGATGAATCAGAGAACCCTCGAGTGCGAGAACTTGTTGAGAGTTCATTACTTCCGATTCTTTACCTTGTTGAGAGTTCATTACTTCCGATTCTTTGTAATAAATCGTATTGTTGTCAGTGTCACGTCATCGATCTTCGCAGTGGGGTGGAGGATCAACATCTATGTTAGGCATACGAATCATTTCTACCCTACAAAAATAAGGTATGCATACCAGCTCGTGAGTCTATCGTTGTAGAAAGTAGAAAACGCTAGCAAAATCACACTGGAGTGTTCAAGAGAATAAAGATTTCTCTTGAACAAATCAAAGTAAGATCAACGTTCTGCTTTCGCATTCACTGTCACAGCTCGACGACTATGCCTTCTTCTCCTTCCTGCTTGTTACAGTTATTTACTCGTTCATAGGCTTTGGTCATCTCTCAAAAGTGTTGAATAGTATGTACGTTGATATCTACCATACATGCGAACGATGCCGTGTTTCTGTGGCAAGGATTGACTGTGAATGCGACTTTAATACATGATCTTCATACCCGTACATATGATTTCTTCATGTCACGGGGATCGACCTTCGCGAGAAGCCACGACTGCTAAGGTGTGAATTCAGCGAACGGATGAAGGGATTCTCTAAATAAAATCAAAAATGAAATTCAAGCGATAAATTGGAGTTATTTTGAATCCAATTGTATATAAGCCCAAGTCGAAACAAGCCGATCGACGGTCGCCAATAGCCATTCCGTAACAGATTCGATCACTCGTTCCTCGATTGTGCTTAAAAAGGTCAATTCAGGATTTATCCATTGCCAACCATGAAGCTTCCCGTTTTCGCCCTTTCAGCACTGCTGGCTGTTTCTTCAGCCAGTATCGAGGAGATTCGTGCTCAGCGCCGCCTCAACAAGGACTTTTTGCAGGCGATGCACAGCAACCGCAACGTCGCAGCTGCTGAAACGAAAGGACGTGCGGAAAAACTTCGCTTTCTTCATGAAAACCTTATCAAGGCATCCCGTCAGCTTCAGAACAACAATCAAGGGTATGGATCGTACCAACAGGGGCAAGCGTATGCTGATGTCGGAACATGGAATGGAGAAAACTGGGAGTTTGACGGTGAAGTCCCCTTTGATCTCACCTCTCGTTCCTTCAAATACTCCGGATGTGCTTCAATCAAGACCTACGACGTCGAGCGTGCCCAAGAAAATGGAAATGGCATGGTCACAGATATCTTCGCGGTCTTTCGTCTCTGCCCAGCGGATAAGTGCAACAAGTACTCCACTGCTGGATGTGCAAAGAACTACGGTGAATACGCTATCGAAATGAAGGTAAGAACCACTACGTCTGCAGTTTTCTTTTCACTTGACTCGTAAAAGTGAATCAAAAACCTCATCTTTCCTCCCCCAGACCTACCTCTCATACGTCTTAGGGTTCTACGAAGAACGTTATACAAACTACTGTGAATATTGCACGCCATGTGACTACAAATACGAGGCTGAAGCAAAGACCGCTTTGCAGACGTGCTCCGCTGAAATGGAACAACAAAAGAATGCACAAGCTCAACAGAATCAACAACAGGCATGGTCGGATTACTACAATGCCAACAACGGTGACATGAGTGGTTGGAATGTATACGGGCAGAATGTAGATGGCAATGGAAACGGTAACCGCAAACTTGACGACGCGGCCGCCGCAGCTGACGACGCTGTTGCCGATGTGGACGCAGATGCGGATGCCAATGCTAACCAGAACGCTGCTAATGCTGTGTATGGTTACTGGGGAGGAGACGGTATCTGGTATGAATACGACGCTGCGGAAGCGCTAATTTGCCGAGACGGCTTGTCCTGTGAATTCTGTGAATGGGTCACTGAGCAACAATACCTTGGTTGTGACAGCTACGAGTGCGGCGACTACTACACGTACTGTTCAGACATTTATGGTCAACCCAAACAGTTCGACGTTTCGCAGTTCCTTGAATGCGCACCCTTTGAGGCTCAGAACGGGAATCAATACTACTTGGGCCCCCACTGTGGATCGGACCACTACACTATCTCGCTTGGAGTATTTACCGACGAAAATTGTTTGGAGTATGTCGGGGAAGACATTCTTCTGTCCAAAGTTCTTGGTTACCAATACAGCGATGAAGACCTTTTCCAACTCCCCAAGGAGTGCATTTCATGCGACTCAGCCGAGGGTTACGAAGAAAGCTTGGCGCAACAAACCAATGGTATCTACGGAGACTACGTCACTGCTCCTGAAAAGGATCAAGACGGTGTTGTTGCCGTCTGCCGTGCCCTTTACGAAGGAAGTGCCCAGTGCAATATGCACATGAACAGCTACAGCACGATCTCTAAGTACATGAGTCAATATGAAATCGAAGTTGAACAGCGCACATGCTCTTTCATTGACAATATCATTAACGGTGCCTACGATGAGACCGGTGAAATCTACTTGTCTTCGGGAAGCTTCGACTTCCACGATTGGCGCAATCCCAAGCAACTGAAGCGCCTCCGAATGCCGGCTGGGCAGGCGGTCCTGCTTTCGGCCAGTATCATTTTGTTCGTTTTCAGTCTTGCCATGGTCATCTACACTCAACGTTCGTTCCGCCGCGGCAAGACGACAGATCCATGGAAAACCGAGGGATTATCACCTGTCCAGCTTTCGAGAACAACTTCAGGTATTATGATGGCACGATCTCGAAGTGGTCCTGGCACCGCTCCTTTGATTTAAGGAAGCAATGAGATCAAAATGTTTGTATAATTCGAAAGTAGAAACGTTCTAACAAAGTAATCAAAGAATTGCTGTTCCGCCAAGCTTGTAGGCATACCAACCATATCGATAATAGGTAGGTGATGATTTAGAGGTGCAAAGTGCTCATTGTCGGTACGAAACCAAGGGGAGACCACTTGCGTTTTGTTTTCACTGCAAAGGTCAACATAAATAGCCCCCTGCAAATGTCAAAAGAAATAGTCTGCCATTAGCAGTCGCTCTACGCCGTTGCTATCAATCACTCGTAGCTGTCCATCTTCTTGTAAATCTACAATGATAAGCCTCTCACCCGTTTCCCGAAGCTCGTAGGGAACGCCAAAATCAGCCCAACTCTTCCAGGAAGACACAAAGGTAGCGACATCAAGCGATCCTAACGTATCGACCCACTGTTGAAGGCCAACAGCAATACTGACACCTAGGTCAAATGCCACGGGTAGATTTTGGCTAGTAGAATCAGAGAACATATGGAGGTGCGTCGCTTCCCTTGCCTTGGGTCGAAAGTCTTGAGTCTCCGATGGTAGGTTTGGGGGATGAGATTGAACATTGACACCAACTCCCACTAGCCAGAAATCACATCGATTGGAAGAATGATTTTCGATTAACGTCCCCGCAATCTTCCTACCATCAATAAGGACATCGTTCGGCCATTTGACGGTGGGGAAAATATTTGTCTTCAACTTTGTTTTCAACGTCTGAGCAATAATAAGACCAACACCGAGTGGTAGTAGAGTAAGTTTCGAAGGCGGGATAACATCCCTTGGTATCGCAACCGTCATGAAAAGATTTCCCTCCACTGATACCCATCTTCGGCCGGTAGTTCCTCTACCCTTTCGTTGATTTTGTGCGATCACTGCCAGAGACCCTTCGGGTCGAATTGTATCGATGAATCGCTTCGCTTCATCCTGCGTCGAATCCACTGTCCGTTGAAGATGAAAAATATCAAGGCCTTCCACTGATAAGGCCGGTACGTCCATGTTGCTTGATCTCAAGACGTAGGGAAAGGTTCTAGTATGGGACATCGCTCGTGAGATGAATGATGCCGTTGCTTTGGTTTTCGGAAATAGAAGAATCGAAAACGTCATCGTTCCGCAAAGAAGCTTTGAAAGGCCGAGAGGCATGCTCCCGCTGACGACGAATGATTTCTTTGGCCAACAACGTTACTGATATGAGAGTGAATTCGCGACTCGGATTCATTCATAGTCAATTAGTAGAATGCTGTCCTATCCATATCGAACTTGGGAAAGCAAAGTGCATCCAAGCTATGGACGTCGGGCCACCACATAGGCCTATATTAGTCCCTTTCTAAGATTTAACCGTAACCTTCTACAACACCAGATTACTCACGCTAGACGGTAGTATGAACAGTTCGTTGCTCCACAGTTGGTGCACAACTCGCGCCTCCTTTCCGCAACATCTAGTCCACAGTGTGAAGCATGCACTGAGTCAGTTCAGCCATAGTAGCGAGCGCTACCAACGAAGGCGTCACCTTCACTGTTTTCTTGCCGAACAAAACAAAAATCAAAGATCGCTGGAGTCCTACTGTGGTTTCTGGAACCATTCCCCATCCCCTCGATTGATGAATTCCGTAAAGAACACCTTCAAATCCTCACGGCTTCCGAAGGATGTCTCGAAAGCTGCCCTATCTTCGGGTTCTCCAAGGCAAAAGATACTAGTGCCACTTCCCGACATCATCACGTGTTGGAAGCCTTTCACTTGTCGAAGTTCCTCCTTGAGCTTTCCTAGTTCGGGTACACAGCGAAAGGCAGGTGGCTCGAGATCGTTAATGTAATAGTCTCTCGAAACATTTTCGACTCCATCCGAATGCAAGAAAGCAGGCAGTAATACCTCGGCTGGATCAAGTTTACTCAGCTCGTCATAATCCAAGGCCTTGAAAACTGAAGGCGTCGACAAGCCGACGTTTGGTTTGACGATACATACCCTGGTTCCCGCTTCCAACAATGGATCTGTAGGCGTCATGACCTCTCCACGTCCCGTGCAATACGCAGTACCTCGGCTCAAAAAGAACGTAATGTCGCTACCTAGATCCCCAGACCATTGAATCATCTAGCCGATATCGGAAGAAAAAAGTCGCCATCAGGTATCATAACCCAGTGAAGTTGATCTTATGAAACAGAGATGCCGTCATTTGCACTCACCTCTTCCAAGGATGCGGGTTTTTCCATCAATTCGTTAGCACCCCACATGGCCGTTGCGGCGTTCGCAGACCCTCCACCAAGCCCTGCCTGCGCTGGCACTTGCTTGATGAGGTTGGCTTGAAAGTATTTCCTTACACCAGTCTTCTCTCGCATCAGTTCGAGAGCTCTCAGTACAAGGTTCGTCGAATCCGTAGGTACCCCCTCCATATTACACGTGAACTCGTCTTGAGTCGATTCGTCATCAAGAAGAGTCAGTTCTAAAGTATCACCAAAACCGACAGCCTGAAACAAACTCGCGAGGTCGTGGAATCCATCTGGTCGTTTTCGGATAATACGAAGGAAAAGATTTATCTTACAGGGACTGAATAGAATCATTGTATCTGACTCGGTAGATGAAAGCGTATTTTGGACAGTCTCGACCTCCTTTTCCGAAAAGGTCGAACCTCGCCTTGTAGATAGGCGGAACGAAGAGGATGGACCGGCGAATCCATGAACCGTAGCGAGAAACGCAAGGTGGAGAAGACCGTAAGAAATATACATCTTTATGCCAGTCGATTGATTTCAAGCTTTCTCTGCTGGAGTCTGTTGCTGAACCTCGAAGGCAAGGGTCTTGAATATTGAATTCCGGTTGTGAGAATGTGGTCGTGATGGTTGAAGGATAAGAGTCCCTGACATCGGTTTCACTTGGAAGTTGAAGGGGCCTGTCGGGGTACGTCATGCATCCGGGTACTCTCAAAACATTTTTCAGGGAATCAAATAGTTTTCGGCTGGCTGGCCTGTGCTTTGTCTGTCGGTTGAGTGTGACAAAAGAGGCTGGACGGGATTTGTTCCCGGGAACGTGGAGTGAGTTCGAGCAGTTTTAGATGTGACAATGGGTTGGACTCACTTTGTGTGACCTTTCTTTTCGTTGACACTTGAGTGATCACCATCACTCGCTGTTTGTATTACAACTACCGCATCTCATTTCTCATTCACTCGTTGTCTCGTCTAACCCTGCAAAAAATGAAACGAAAACTCGTCCTTACCCTATTGGTGGCAGTATACCAGCATTGCGCCTTTGTCATGGGGCAACAGAAACAAGGACAGCGTTCATCCCGGGAGCGACGGTTCCCTTCGGTGGAAGAGCGCGTCAAGCTTTACATGTCAAACTGGTATG
>Ga0194115_10003773_pt1 | contig 16799 bp, 10 predicted proteins | sample TA2MahsurfametaG_3_FD_148656 | JGI IMG/M metagenome (GOLD analysis project Ga0194115, IMG submission 148656) | Freshwater microbial communities from Lake Tanganyika, Tanzania - TA2015002 Mahale S4 surface | ecosystem: Environmental > Aquatic > Freshwater > Lake | place: Tanzania: Lake...
GATACATAACGCATTCATTTTGCGTATCATGCGACGCGCCTCGTCACCGTTTGCAGGCCATGACGAAGTGGCAGCTCAGATTCCTTCGCTTTGGCGAGATCGCGTCAAGGTTGCTCACTCTGACGGCAATGAGTTGAAAGAGAATCTCGTTCAGCCCACTTCGCCAATCCTTAGCGATCCGGCTGAGTCTCACGATGCGATGGCGAACAACGAGTATGTGAAGGAAGTCCAGTTGGAACAGAATGTAGAGCTAAAGGCGATCTCGGCGCGAAACAATGTCTCTTCCTCAATCTACAGAGCGTCGTCCAGTATTCCTGGTGCTTTGGCAGTTGACTCGTTGGTTCGAAGTTTGGCTGACAAGAACACGATGGAGGTTTCAGAAATGGCCATATGGCTCATTTCGGTGGCGGTAAGGGAGCACACCAACCAGATTCTCAAAACGGTGATATCACAGAAGAAGTCGATTGAAGCAGGGTACCTGGCTGAACGCAGATTGAAGTTTCCAAATGGTCTTGCAGGTGCTGGAATGTCTTCCTCCAGCAATGAGAGACCTGAGGAAGCTGCCAAGTCCAGGGTATTAGTACGTCCAAGTAAGACGCCGGAAGAGATCACCATTTTGGATTTATTCACCGCGGCGTCTGCGATGCCGATGGGTCGATGGGAATCTGTGGGTGGATCCATTTCTCGGAGTGCCCTCGAGAGTTCTCTGTATGGGTCTTATGACCACCTCTCCGCTGTCCCTAATGAAGACTTGTGCGAGTTGCAACATTATGTGACGGATGAGATTCTTAAGGAAGCGAAGCTCCGGGCCGTTCCGTCGAAACCAAAAGTAGATGAAACTACGAGAACCCTCGTTCCTGAAGTTCATCCGGCTAGTACGAGCCCTGTTCCCAAGCAGCCGATTTCCTTCACCGTGCCGCCGCCGGCACCTGCCGTTGGACGATCTCAGCCTTCAGTTATTGCTCAGGCTGTACCTCGAGAACAAATCAATACGAGCGACTCAGCGTCGGCTTCACAGGAATCAGTGATTCGTGGAATGGGTCGTGCTGGGGCAAAGGATCTTTCTGCGTTGATGAAGCAATCCACACCCCCTGAGGTCGCGACACCAACGAAGGAGGAGGCTACTGTTGCCCCGACCCAAAATCATGCTACTGCGGATAATGTGCAGGTCGCTGGGTCGGGTCCGTCTGAAGACTTGTCAGTCGCCGGTGCAGACCGAAAGGGCAAGGGTTTCGGCGCCAAAAATCTAGCCGCTCTGCGGGCTCGGGCGACGACGCACGATTGAGAAAGATCACGCTACTAGAGAGATAGTCGGGAGTGCAATTTGTGGGATTTCCTTTCTTTTTCACCGTCGAAGGGTTCCGTAGGTGCACAAACACGACCGTTTGGTGCCACGACCCTCACAAAATAGTTCGAGGTTACTAGTAACCGTATTACCGAGCCTACACGATGGACGTTTCATTACCGTATTACAGCAGGAGTTCTTGGAACCTGCTCTGTTAGGTCTTGCATAGATCCTTTCAAACCCGTTTCCCCGCAAGGGTGAAGGCCCATTGGCAATCAACGTTGAATCGCTAGTAGTCATCTTCCCATTCATGTGCTATGCGCCATATCGTAAAATGGAAGTATTTGATACTATATTTTTCAGAGTTCTATGATATGTAGCAGCCAACGAGCTCTCGTCGCACACACATAAACAGTACCGTAATTTGGGATTATATATACGATACATATCTGTATTCCTTACTGTACTCGTTACCTCGGAACCATTTCTTCCGTCATTCGAGGCGGCGTATGACAGTGATTGACCTGTGGTTTCATATCATCAAAAATGAAAGGTGTCTCCATGTTCTCTTTTTACAGTTATCCTCCTGTGCGAGTATCCTACATATGGAGAAGAAGCTATCCCTGGATAGTCGACCTGTGTGGTCTTGACCGGCGCGTACATCGCGCTGGCCGACGACTCATACAAGTCGAGTACCGGTAACCCTTGTGATGCCGGTATTCGTGCCAGTTCGGTGGGAAAAGAGACTTTCTTCGTCCGTGTACCGTAACTGTGTCCCTCCCGCCTCACCAGCCCGCAAGATTTTATACTGCGATTCCCCTTTGGGTTTGATCGACATCCCGGGTGCTGTCCACTCACGCGGTGTGTGGTTTGAACCATCGCTAAGGCCACCTCCCCCACATTCACTCACAAACCTCAACCAACCCAACACCCCCCACACCCACCCATACACACGCACCCCACCATAGGCATCACACAAAAACAAATGGCGGGTGACGTTCCCCCGTCGTTTGAGGGTGACCCCTACACGTGGGACACGAACCAAGACCCTCCGCCGGAATCTGTGAGGACGTTGTGGAATGATGTAGCGAATGGGTTGGAAAAATCGCAACAAGGCAAGTTTGTGATGACATCGTTTTTGGTCGAGAGTCAGTCTTTTCTGGAACGCCTTCTATCTCCACAGCGGTTTTTGCCGATTGTTGTGTTCCTTGTTGATGGGAGACATGGATTCGCTCCTGGCATTTCCGTACGGATGGATACACACCGCCACTAACCCGTGTCTCTATCTTTTTCAGTGGTGTGGAAAAGCGCAGTAGATTCTCTAAAGGCTGCGGAGCACTTTCTGACTGTATCAGAAGATGCTCGGTACTTCGTCGAAAAGTACATGAACCAGATCATCAGTATTCTTGTCGATCAAACGCCATCCAAGATTGGTAGCCATGAAAGATCTTGCGTCCAGGATAGCCTTCGGCTTGCTACTACGATTATAGCCAAAGATTTGGAGGTTCAGTTGAGTCGTAAAGGACAATCGAGCTTGCTGGAAGTCGTCACTCTCGTTTTCAACCGTAAAAAGAATTTCTACAAAGGAAACAAGGGACATTGGAACAATCACATGAGCGGCCTCCCCGAAGTCCGGACGGGAGTCATTGACCTCTTTTTGCAGGTCAAAGGTTTCACCCTGTTGTATTCGTACATGATGGAAAGGATCGGTAGCACGGCATTCCCAGATGTGGATATCTTGCACCAAGTGTTAGCTGCGTTGGGAGATATCGTACCGGCCCGTAGTACGATGGCAGAACAAGCCACGGCGGTCCGAGAATCTGAAAACGCTGCTATATATGTCGGAAGAGCGACGATGGAATTCGTAAATAGTTGTTCCGGTGAAAAATTGAAGAAAATACCCGTGGAGGCCTTGCAGACACTTCAAAGGGACTTGTCTCGTATTTTTGACCGACTCATCTCCTCTCGGAGGGATTGCACCTACGAATACTACAAATTTTGGCGAGGCTTAGTCCTGAGACTCATCAAGTCACCGTCGCTCCCACTCCGACTTTTTGGTTGGCAGCAAATCGATGATCTACTTGATGCGTGTGCGGAACATCGTCCACCGCCTCGGTTTTTTGATGTCTCGAACGCTGGATGCACCTTTGTTAATGGGAGGTATTCGTATATCGCAACGACCACCCCTGACGGGTATGCTCAAAATGGCATCGACATAAGCTACCAAAGACATATTCCAGAGAAAGAGAGAGATGGAGGCGGGAAGAAACTTACGCTATTCCGTTGTACGATGAGATCACAGCAGAAATGGTGGTTCCTTTCAGAAGCTGACGAAGAGCAACCAGGCACGGATCGTGATATCGATTACTATCAACACAAGTCCGCCAAGGAGCAGGATGAAAGTGTGCCTCCCGGTGATTGTTGGATAACATGTCGGAATGCGGGCATCGATCCACCGCCTAAGCTTCAACCTTTTGGTTTAATGACTCCACCAGGTCAAGAATACAACACACTTGAGCATCAACTTGCGGAATGGGCGGTCAAGAACGAAATTGTTCAAATCGTCTTGGGCGATTCTGTACATCGGGAAATTGTGGCTAGGTCTACAGGCCTCATCAAATTTCTGGCTTCAATGTGTAATCGAGATGATGGTGTCGACAGTACGAGCGGAAAGCCTCCCAACAAGTACTGTCTACAAGTAGATGACCTACTTCTGGCCTGGAAAACATGTTCCAGAAAGACCGACGCTGCTGTTTCGGCTCAAGTGTATCAACTTTTGGTGTCCATTCTTCCTGAGTGTCCAGGCGCGCTCGCTACTCCCCTGTTAGAAGCCGTTCGGACGACGCTTTACCAGGGTAAGGAAAGAGTTGAATATCTCAATGAAGTAGCAGAATTCTGTGCCGCGTTGGCTGCAGCGAACTCTTCGGATGCCAAGGCTGTCTCGACAATTGATCTTGATGATGATGTGCGGAGAGAGGTCCTCGAAGTTCTGTGGTCTGTATTGACACATCCGAATGCATCTTCACTCAAGGTGTATGATACACTCAAACGATATGTAACTATCGAACTCAGAGTAGAACCCAGTGGAAGCGAACATCGAGAAAGGTACCTAGCTGCGTGTATTCGAGCTCTCTCAGAAGCCTCGAATGGCGAATCGACATCAGCTGTCGATGAGACTCAGGCCCTCCGGATGGTCAAATTGACTCATTTTGTACTCGCCGCGTGCCCTCGCGATCAGGCAGCGAAACTTGTGAACGAAAATGAAGGAAAGCTTCCCGCGCTCCTTTTGGCTGAACTCACATCTTCTTTGCGACGCCTTCGTTCCGGAGATTCTGTCAAGAGGGTAAGTCTGGACTGTTGTTTGTGTGATCAGTGAGGAAGGATTTGATTCTCATCCCGCGCTAGGTTCCACCCTCCGATACCGGCGTTCAGCATGCTACTGACTTGCTTTCGGATAGGCTTGCTATTCTCCGCTATGTGTATGGTGTCAGCGATCAGATATTCATCAGCAGTCTCGAACTACGGACACTTTGGGACCTCTGTGATTTTCCTCGACACCGCGAGCAGCTCATGATCTTCGTAGCTGGTGCATCCAGAATAGAGCACACCAACCGCACCAACAATGTCGACCAGCCAGGACCTCAGCAACAAAATGTAGTACAAGCCGAAGATATTCTATCGGCAGTCTTTACCGAGGAGACTTGCATGTTTGCTTTTCTGGATTTGTTTTGCTCGGATTCCATGTCGTTTCATAGCCTTGAAGAGGGTGCTTACAAGAGCTTCCAGTTGATGTTCAACCGAGTTCGTCAGTCGACCACGCACGGTCACAGGGCAAGATCTGCAGCCATTGACACACTTTGGCGAGTTTGTCTGGGTGCATGCAACAGTTCTGTCGCTGCGACTGCGATGAAGGATTTACTGTCGGTTTATGTTGCGTATGGTGGAGACAATGGGCTTGTGACCGGGCGAGTTGCGGATTCGATGGAGACAGAACCAGTCGATAACAGCTTTGCGCGACGAGTTTTTGAATGTCTCGAGAAGGTCAAGAACGGGCATACGAAGAGTGATCCCAACGCCTTACTCGCTGTGGAACGTTGTTTACGGATTTTGAACGCTGCTATCGGCCAAGGGAGTCAGACAAATTCAGTGACAGCCTCAACTCTAAACCGATTGGCGGGACAGCCAGAGATGGCCACCTTGCCTGCCATTCTCAACTGCTTGCCACATGGTTTGCGTGGTCAAGCTTGTTATCGTAAAGTCAACATCCTCGTGAAACGTGCTCTGAACAATCAGACCGTCCACGTTCAGCAGCCTGGAGATCGTGATGTCAAGAGTCCAACGAGCCTGCGTTTCTCGATAGACGTGCACCCGCTAGAAACGCTACTCTCGATCAAAAGAAAAACGGCAACCATTTGCGAGTGTCCCTTACAGGCTGTGAAGACAATATCAGTGAGCGGGCGCTTGGTTGGAGGAGGCAGTCGTAACGGTAGTGCAGAACCGACAGCAGCAAATCCCGGTGCTATCCCTGACGATTCAGTCGTTGATGAAATCGGGATCGTAGATGGGTGTGAGATCGTTTTCCTCGTCGCCGAGAGAAACCAGCAGCCTTACAGCCATATTTCCGCTAGAGCGGCACAAGAGTCACGTACAAAGGACTTGAGTGACCTCTTTTATGATGACCGTTTCGCCGGGAAACTATTTGATAGTCTCTTGGGCGTCCTGGAATGGCTGCCGAAGTCAGCGAAAAACGACAAGGCAACCGATAAATCTCGTAATGCTACCGATACACACAAGTTGGTTTGGGATCTTTTGTTGGCAATGCCAACGAACTCTAGGGTTGCCTCCGAGGTAGTGACCACTTCTGACGGCGACGCGATGGAAGTCGATGCAAAGTCTTGGCTTACTCTTTTGGATATGAAGAACTTTCACCGCTCTGTTTATGTGCTTCTGGCAATAGACGCATTCTTGGAGCCTGCGGTCGAAGTTCTTTCCTCTCTTGGTAGAGAGCATAGATCTAGGCTTGAGGTCGAGACCGTTGAGAGCGCCTTGAACTTCAGACAGGGTTTCATCGAGTCGAGTGGCTTTGATGCAGTAGTAGGCTTCTTTGCATCTACTGATGCACACCCAGGAATGAGCCAAAGTATGGCACGGATGGGTAATGCGACGGCGCTTCGTATTTTGAAATGTTGCTTGTTTGGCAACGACAACTTGATCAGACTTCACCAGGGAATCCCAACCACATCGCTGGACGATGCAGGAAGCCGTTTGATGCAATCGCTATCGGATGCCAAAGGCTTGTTGAAGAGTTTGATATCCATGGTTGTAAATGACAGCGGCATCTCGACTTCAACGATTTCGGATATTTTGCAGTTCTTGCAGATGCTTTTCCAGTCACAGAAGGCAGCAAGCGATTTTGTCACATTGCCCGACGGAATTCCCGAGAAGTTCTTGGTGAGCCTTCTTTTGTGGGAGGAAGCCATTGACGGGACCCGCCCAAACGTATCCGCAGTTGCATCTTTCAAGATCCGTAAAACGACGAACGAGCTGATTCTGAAGACTCCCGCACTTGTCAAGCACGCTCTTCCATGGCTAACCAAGGCGGTCGCAAACATCGAAATATCCTCCGATTCGACGTTGGAGTTCTTCGACGTGCTTCAGCGCCTAGTGGCAGATAGGGGCTCGACAGGTCTTCCAGACTCGACGTCCGCTAGCGATCTGAACCAGCTTGCTTCCCAGATCTGCGCAAAACTCGCGTCCTGTCCCCGGCCGACGGGCGAAGTCGCGTTGTTGGATCCTTGTACCGAGGTACTCTGCGGTTGCTTAGCGATGTTGCACGTGATCATCGAGACTACGAAAGGGGCCTGTCTAAGGGATGGCACATCTCTTCTGCTGAACCAGCTGAAGCTTTCGCGTTGGTCGGATTCAGTCAGTCCTGCAAGCACTGGCATGTTCTCCATGGTTTCGCATGCTGGATCAAGGATCAATGGGGACGATATAGTGTTAGTTGATTTAATGGGTGTGATTTTCGATGGTTTTCTATCTCCAGGAGGATCGTCTGCGGAAGCCATTTGCTGTGACAAGCCCTCGCGGCAACGTGCGTTTGACGTGATCGGTGTATCGGCCGCGACTTGTCATGGTCCGGAGGGCTATTTCGCCCTGGTATCCCGCATAAACACTCTGATGACGGCTGCTTCGCCATTTTTGAAGCATCGGTGGGGCCAGGGGCCGAATGGTATCGAAAGTCAGCCGCGTATAGGAAGAAACGTTTCCAAGTACTCAGGACTACGAAATCAAGGATGCACATGTTATATGAATTCTTTTCTTCAACAGGTTTTCATGATGCCAGAACTAAGAAAGAACATGTGTCTGGCGCCACTACCGACGACTCTTCGCTCATCAGGTGGTGCCGTTTCGGCCAAAGGCGAAGACCTAGTAGGCAAGAAGTTGTCGATGCAGTGGGAAAATGGAATGTCGCACGATGCGATAGTCGAGAGCTTCAACAAGACCAGTGGAATGCACACTATTCGTTATTCTGCAGTGATGGTAGCGACTGTAACCGGAGCTAATCACGGACAAGTGCTCCCAGACGACATACTCGTGCTTCCGGACATGCTTCCTGACGAATTTTTGCTATCGGAAGGCCGCCCGGGGAGAGAAACTGGGGTGTTCGAAATCTTGGAAGATGAGGCCACTCGGGGTTCCAAAGACAGACGACCTCGCGAGAGTAATCATTCAGTGGAAGAGAGTGAAGATGAAGCAGCTTCACGCCGCTTGATGGAAGAAGTACAGCGCACTTTCATTCATCTTGACGAAGGATCAAGAGGCCGCTGTTTCGACCCTCGGGCCCTTGTGGAGGCCAGTGCTTGTCTTAAACTTGAGTTTGATGTTTGGCAGCAAAACGACGCTTCGGAGTTCGCAACGAAGCTGCTTGACCGTTTGGAAATTTCGCTTAAGAAATGGGCACCCGATAACTTTCGGTACCTTGACCACACTTTTGGTCTCAAGATGACGAAACAGAAGATTTGCAAGGAGTGCGGCTTGACGGTAAGTGCAGCGGACACAGTTTTCTATCTGTTTTCTTCGATTCGTGTACTGATCTTGTTTCTCTGAAAAAAAGACGAATCGAGAGGAGAAATTCTTGAATATTGACTGTCAAATTCGCGGTAAATCTGACATTCATGAGGCCCTCGCTAGTATGACTGAAGTGGAGATTATGGAAGGAGATAATCAAGTGTTCTGTGACAACTGCAAAAGAAATACAGACACAATCCTGAGAACTGCCGTTTCAGCGCTTCCCAACATATTGATTTTGTCTCTGAAGCGTTTCGATCTAGACTTCACCACATTTGAAACTGTGAAGCTCAACAGCCGTTGTGCTTTTGGGCAGACTCTGAATATGAAGCAATACACACTTGAAGGTCTTGAGGAAGCGGGGAAAGAACTCGACAATGGCGGACCCGAAGCAATGGACCTCGGCACTAGCGACACCGCCTCGACCCAGCTAGTGGATGAGGACTACGAGTACAAACTCGCTGGAGTCTTGGTACATGCTGGAGTAGCTCAAGGTGGGCATTATTACAGCTTCATCAAAGATCGGAGTCCAGGGTCTGAAGAACAGTGGTATCGTTTCGATGACGAAGACGTCACCCCTTTCGATCCATCTGCAATTGAAACAGAATGCTTTGGTGGAAAAGTCAAGAAAGAGACCAAGTGGCCCAATGGTCAAGTGCACACTGTGGAGAGTGAACAGTATGCTAATGCTTTGATGCTGTTTTATGAGAAAGTAAAGCCCACAGAACCACCTCCGCCAACAGAGGATGACGAAGCGAAAGATAAGAAGCCCATTCGAAAGGATCTCACAATGGCAAGTGGCTATGATGCTTTCGAGCCGGATGTTAAGAAATCCAACGTGACGCACCAATGGCAGGCATTCCTCTTCGATACGGAACTGCAGGCTTTCCTCAAGGGCTTGTTGGTTCTGTGTGGCACGTCCAGCAAGAGCAGTACTGAAAGGGAAATGGCCGCACCCTGGAAGGGCTCGGTAATCCAGATGTTACTGACATTCTTTTATGATGTTCTCTTGTATTCCAACGAGAGACCTGCTCTGGGGGAATGGGTACGGATGCTGGAGCAGACTATATGCGCGGACAAAGCCTGCGCGCGTGCTTTCCTAGCAAGACTGGCTTCAAAAACGAAGACCGTCAGCGCGAATTGGATGCGGACCTACTTGTCGGATTGCCCAGACCCCCCAGCACGACATGCTGCAGTTCGTGTTCTCGTGGCTGCCTTCAAATCCTGTCTGGAGGTAGGTCGTGAACATGAAGCTCTCCGTAGGTGGACTGCGGCATGGGTAGAATGGCTCGGTACAGTTGACATCGGCAAAAAGGCGCTGCCATGCACGCTGCAAGAAGACTGGTATCGATTTGAAGACCCTCAATCCGATGATTATTCGCTGATGGGTACGATTTTGTCGTTCGTAAACGTCCTGATCGAAGCATCTCCGAGAAACTGGCGCTACATTCCGGAGTTGAATACGTTTGTTCGCGATCTCGCGAACCTGGGTAGCGACGCATTGCGGAGTGCTTTGATTGAATCGCTTATAGCCGTCCGATTGATTTGCACGGTTGTGCGAGATCGGGCCCCAGAAGCCTTGCGAGTAGCTTTCCCCGGTTCGAGCGTCGCCAGCGAAGTCGCTGAAACGCAGGTTCGCCCCGAAGCCAACCATTCGTCGCAAATGATGTCAATGAGTGGAAACCATGTCATGAACAACAACGACACAAGTAGCCGCGGGGGCGGTTCCCAGGACTATCTGACTCTCTTCGAGGCGATAGGGTGCCTTCTAGGCATTCAAGGTATTGTGCACGCACCGATTGTCCACGAGATCGATGATCCAGTTCGCGGCCATCATGTCACCCTTCACGATGAAGCAGTTGCGGCCTTACGTCAGATATTCACTGAGTGGTGTGCTCCCGACGCTGCTGGGATGGACAGAAGGGATATTGAAACATACCTACAAAAGTGTGGAGTCGACCTGGGAAATCTACCCGGACAGAAAATAGACGAGATCATGGCAAAGTTCCCGACGACAGGCGGAAACTACCTGAGTCTGGAAGGTTTTCTGGCATACTACCAGGAAATGGCGCAATCTAACCAACACAGGGTGAGCTCTATGATTGCGATCGTGTTTGTTTCTCAGCTTTTTCGGGTCAACACTTACTTTTGTGTCTACTTTACAGGTACGATTAGACTTGCATGTTCACGGTAGCCGCCCAGATCTGTCCCTTCGACCCGTTGGGACGCGGCTAGTTTCAGTACATGGACGTGATCGTGTTCTCAGCACTGTTGAAAGTGTGGTGATGGATGTCACTTCGACGCTTGATGAGGGCCGCTTGAACAAATTGTTTGAGCTTGCATTGAGATCTTTCCAGTTTTATGTCGTGGCATCAAGCACAAGCGAGTTTGTCGCGGAGCATATTCTCGCCGCGGTCGTTTGGCGAATAGAAACGTCATCTGATTTGCTAGTCAGAACCTTAAGGGCAATTAACCAGGCACCTACTGGATGGGCCGGTGGCGAGACTTTGAATGCAGCGATCGTGGTACTGCGAGTAATGTCGTCGGTGCCTGACGAATCGCAGTTGAATCGAATCGATTTGATAATGCTATGTTCAGAAATGGCCGCTCCGAACGCGGAATATGGCATTGGCCTCCTTTCCGCATCTCTGGCCTTTTTCAACGCGATCAAGGCGCACAACTACCCGAACGAGATCAGCTACGCTTATGAACGATATCTGGGAATCTTGAAGGAACTTCTTGCCTCGCAGGGGGTCTTTCGCTGGATGAGCGAAAACCGTGAGCGATGGAAGTTCATGGAGCGTGACCTTTTGGACAAACCGCAGCATCCTCCCCAAACGGTTCGATCAGAGTTTGGCGGGCGACGTGATCGAGAGATTCCCGGCGTTCCCGTAGGCCACCATGTACCTTCTGATTCTGACGGTATGCCTGGCATACATGATTCTGAAGATGACGAGGATTCAAGGTTCGAAGAGATGGAAACTTTCGAGCACGGGCCTAGAAAAATCGTCGTGGAAGGCGCAGGAAACGCTGTTGTGAACGGACTTTACACTAGAGACGGCTTTTTTGAACGCGCCAGCAAATTTAGCAGACGCGGTGAGTACGCTGGTGAGCCGTCAAATTTTTTCCTTTTCCAGTGCAACGTCAGCAACAACACAAAACACTGGTATCTCTCTATCGTACCCGAAGGACAGACTGCCGGAACCAGTAATGACAAGGATTTCTATTCGGCACCAGTTACGGAGACATGCATCGAGTTCCCCCCTCGTAGCGGGTGGACGACGACGGCCGAGGGTCTCGATCCTGCACCGACATTGACTTACCTTGAAACGGCACCGATGGATGATGCAGATATCCACCGAGTCCCCGGTCCTGGTGGTTGGGACAGAGGAGACAAGGCCCCGCGTTCACAACCTCGTCACTATGGTGTCCTCTAGAAGGTTGCCAAGTGACTCAGGTGGTAACTATCATAGGAATGCAAATAGACAAGGTTCATATAAAGTGGAGACCAACAGGAACAGTAAAGTCGGATCCAATATCCAGATTCTTGGGTTTGCATCGAGTTCCGATTCATAAACTTTTTCCTTTGGTAAAAGGCAAGTACTACCTCTCCTCGTGTCCAACTGTTTGATCGTCCCCGTGGTATCAAGAAGGATTTGGTTTGATACAGCCCTAAAGAGTAGTTTCATATGCCCCGTGATTCTACGTTACACGATAAAGTCAAATATGACAAATGCTCCTTCCAACTTTTGACTTGTTTCGACTTTATGAAGTCGCTTCCAAACGTTTTGACTCAATTTTCCCTCCGAAAGTCGACTGTAGCCCATGGATGATGCTGACGATATACTCAAGTAATTCTAAACAATATCGATATTTATACATACCATCAAAGACACGACAGTGATTCATCAGAGCCATCGCTGTCGTGGTATGAGCTTTGTTAGAAAACTATCAGTTGCCACGAGGGTTGAAACATTGAAACTCTACGGTGGGGTAATCGTTTCCCATTTCACTTCCTTTGGCTGGAGGAACGAAGGTAGGGTTTTTTAATCCACAGAGCTACACCTTGGAACATCCAGATGTGAGACTATTCAGTTCGAGCAAAGACTGTACTAAAATCTTGTTCGAAACGTCTAACGTGAAGGTAACTTCGAGGACGCATAGTTAGACAATCCATCCTGCGAGTGCAGGAGAAAACCTTTGCAGAAATGGTCGCTGGAAAAAAATCGCCATCTGCATGAAAGACAAAGGTAGTACTATCTCCGAAACACTCGCCGGTAACAATAATCCATCTTTTGGCAAGGAAGTGGTAGGTTGGAATATCCAAGGTGCATACCGTAGTTCTCGACTCTCGACTCTCTTGATACGCCGGTACGATCATTTATGTGCCGTACGTACATATCGTATCAATGTAGCTACCGTAATGGATGCATAAGATTCATTTCACACCCAATTTCCTTTGTCATTTCCCCTCATTTCGAATCCGATACGTTTAGCAAAACCTGTCGCAAAGGGGGACATCTCCTAGTAACAACTTTGCGCGCGTGCCAAAGTTCTTTCAAATCCAAGGAATCCTCTAAAGCATCATACTAATATATATACAAGGCTGAAGACATATTTGTTTCACTTGGCGATTCAGATTCATCCACGCTATGTCTTGGGCATATCTAATTTATTCCCAACGGAGATTGATATCCATTCAGCGAGTTCGCACTCGATCCAATTGCCTTGGCTGGCTATGAACCCATCTCCACGCTCACAATTCCTCAGATCTTGTCTTACCCCGTCGGGCACAGTAGTTCGTAGAAGTCCCAAAGCAAACTCAACCATGGCTGACCAACAATTCCTTCAAATGTCTGATGAAGAAGCTATCTACCAAGAGAGTGTAGCTCTCATGGAGAAGCGTGGACGTCGTCTTCGAAGAGCCGCCTTGACTGCCGGTGTCTTCCAAGCTGTTGGCATCGTCTCCTTGATCTACTCGACCATTGCTATCCGATGGGTCCTCATTGAATGGCAAGAACCTGACCGAACCATGTACGCTATTGCTGAATCCATGGGTTTGTTCAAGCTTGGACTTTTGACGGATGGTCTTACCGCCGTTTCGAATACCTTGGTCGGTGTCCTTGTCGGTTTGATCTTGATCGGTGCCGGTGTGAACCCCGCCACCTCTGCCTGCATCATCGTCTTCAAGATCCTTGAACAGGCCATCATGTCCTTCAACATTGTCTTCATGATGATTGCTGGTATTATGGTTGACGACAATCTGTCTATCTACAAGACTATCCAAAACACTTTCTACTCCAACAACATGCCCCCGATTGGAAACCAAATTGCCTACATGATGTTGTTGTTGAACAAGTACGGAAGCGTTTTCGCTCAAGGTAAGGCCCACAAGGGTTTGCTGTGATAATTATCTTCATCTGATTGTGTTTGTGTATACCCTTTTCTGACCCATTGTTGTTTTAAATTCGTTTTAGTCTTCTCTGGAATCTACCTTCTTCTTCTTGGAATGACCATTGTCTTCTGGGGAGTCTTCCCCCGTTGGATGGGATACTTGATCACCATTGCTGGACCCCTCCTTATCTTCAACTCTCTTCTATATGTCATCTGGCCTGGATATGATGGTGACATGGGATTGTTGTTCTCCTTTCCCATGCTTCTTTCTCAATTCTGGATGTGCGGATGGATGTTGGTCAATGTACCACACCCCGCCAAGAACCGAGAGTTCTTCGGTTCGTCTCCTACTGAGGAAAAGACAGAAGAAAAGTAAACGCAACATGCTCAAAACTATTTTTGAAACTAGTTGCACCGCGCTCCCAGTCTCTTCCCAAGGGATTTGTTCCAGGTTAGTTGTTGTTTTTTAAGACTTAGAAGAAAGTTAAGTGGATAGAATATGGTCTACTACAACATAATCTCCCCTGCTATGGTCCCAAAGCAGACCAACGTGGCCAGTCCAAGATGCATGTGATGGAACCAATCCTGACTGTGAAGAAAGGTTAAGTCGATAGAATATATGGTCTATAACATAGTCTTTTTCTTTGCGATGGTCCCAACGCAGACTAACGTGACCAGTCCAGTATGCTTGTGACGGAACCAATCCGGGCTGTGAAGAAAAGGGAAGTCGATAGAATATGGTCTACAACATAGTCTTCTTTGCGATGATCGTCCCAAAGCAGACTAACGTGGCCAGTCCAAAGTACTTCTGACGGAACCAATCCGGACCTTGAACCATTGTATCAGACGAATGGCGACGCAGAGATATTGCGGGAAATATGATCTATACACCTCAGCCGACCCACGAAAGGATCAATAAATGGATGACTACGTCAATTTCTCTCTACCAAAGTAATTTATCCCAGCATTAAGAACGGCGATAAGAAATATGTATCTGGATGGCCGCAAACTATTCGTTTCTGCGTGTAAGCAGAGAAGTATTATTGACACGAGTGGGTCGAGACCTTCAGACGCGATACGAATTGACTCATACCGGAGCGTGTTGTCCTGTGATCGTGTACATCGCCGCTAGAGTGGTTCATTTACCACTCAAGTGTCACTGTTTCCAGAGGTTCGTTGGCGCTTGTTCGATGGCGTCAAGACTCCCTCATTATCGTCTCGATGAGTCCCTCGTTTGGCACGAATCGTCGTCGGAGGCTTGCGCTCGGATGGGATAGATGTTTCATCATGTTGTTGTGCGATCTTCGCAGAGATTTCTTCAGATACAGACTCGGATCGAGGACGTTGTGATTGACCATCTTGTGGGCTTTCCCCCGCGGATACCTTATCCTCCATGCATCGTTTGCGTGATCTCTTGGGGGTGGAACGAGAGGGGAGACGTGCTCCGCGAATGGACTGCAATGTTCGTCGCTCGACGGGAGAGATGGGTTTGACACGGAAGTCATGCTGTATAGGCACATCATCGTCCGAAGCAGGTTCCTCTTCGGAGGAGTCGTACAAGAGACGTGTCACAGCGATCTTGGATGCCAAGTTCTGAATTGCCTTTGATGGGCTGTTGGCTGATTGCATGGCACGCTGTAGGGCTCGGCCAACAATCGTTAATCGGGTGGCTTCCTCTATCCCCAGTCCATGTTGAGACATCAGGTCAAAAATCTGTAACGATGACGCAAGAAATACTCATTAGATGGTTCAAGCTGCAAGAACCCAACAGAATCCACCGTGCCTCGATAAAAAGTCTACCATGCTGGTTGACCATCTATGTTATTCCGACGATAGACTCACCTCATCCTGGTCCGGTCGCGCCGATGGGGGATCACCTCTACTCAACTCTCTAACCAAAGTATTCGTCGCTCGTTCTCGAGAATACCCACATTGGCTCATCAAGGCGTCGATGCCTTCAGAAACTGCTTGAACGAAGGATGTTTTGGCAGTCGCTATTCTAGTATCTTCCGAAGAAACCATTTTTGTTCGTGTCGCAGTCTGTCTGTTGTTCGTATACGTACTTTCGTATTCGATGTCCGAGCAGAATTTACGTGATTCCGAAACCTTGCCGCGTAAGAGACTTTCAAGAGACTTGTTGATCAAATCTTTTTGAGTAGGTGTTCGAGCAACAGGGACAGCGGAAGATGAGATAAGCCGCCTGTAGGGAATTTGAGAAGTGGGGTTATTGTTGTTGTTGTTGCTGCTGTTGCTTTCGTGAGTATGGTGACAATAGAAAGGGCCCCTTTTGGGTTTGGTTCGCTGTCGACGTTTCCCGCGCACGGGAGAACTCTCTCTCCATACACAATTCCTGAAGCATGCAGGAGGAATTCACGATGCCGTTGGCCAAGGTGGAATCTACGAGATGTCCTAGTAGAAATTGTACGCCAAGCCAGCCGGGATTCTCACGGCCAGTCGAAACGTGTGCAGCGTCTGAGCGTCTTCCGTAGAGTTCGTTTTTATTGTTCTCTTTTCGAGATTGTTCAGAGAGTGACGTCTGTCGTGTTTTTCTTCCGTGATGCGAATCGGATTTGAACAAACCCTCGAAAAGATAGCTCTTCTTCGACGCAAGCTGAAGTTGAAGACCTAGAATCCTTGTTAGCCAGAGAAGTCATTGTTCTGGTAGTGCGATACTTTTCTTTCCTTGCATCATCATCGACCGATTGCATCATCAGGAGACATGACTGGAACCACGGTTGACAACTACATCGCTGGGTCTCGTAGTCCACCATCGACAGGCGAGTATCTGAATGTGATCAATCCCGCCAATTTTCAGGTTGAGGGACGGGTCGCAGTTTCCAATACGAAAGACGTTCAGGATGCTGTCGCTGCAGCAGAAGCGGCTTTCCCTGCCTGGTCAAGTAGGACTATCAAGGCACGGGCGGCCATGGTAAGGTATCCCTGGGGTTAGGCGTTACACCATTACAATCGAGCAATGACTGACGCTCGAAACCTCTTGTCGTGAATTCAGATGATGCAGTTCCATACATTGATTCGAGAGCATTCCCAG
>Ga0194115_10003774_pt1 | contig 16797 bp, 16 predicted proteins | sample TA2MahsurfametaG_3_FD_148656 | JGI IMG/M metagenome (GOLD analysis project Ga0194115, IMG submission 148656) | Freshwater microbial communities from Lake Tanganyika, Tanzania - TA2015002 Mahale S4 surface | ecosystem: Environmental > Aquatic > Freshwater > Lake | place: Tanzania: Lake...
TTGGGCCAGCCATGCATCGGATGCGTTCCGGTATTTGGCTGTTGGAATCAGCGAGACTTCATCATGGGACAAGCCGTTGAAGACAAACATTCGGTGGATCGTGTGATGCTGGTCACAAGTCAATCTGTTTAAGCGGATGGACGAACCGCAAGGCGTAGAGGAACTGTATGAACGAGAACGCTCTGAAAGCCCAACTCGAAGCAGAAATCGACGGAGCAATCGGCTATCTGCAGACGGAGACAACCGAGCAGCGGACGAGGGCGCTGGAGTATTACCTTCGTTATCCCTTCGGGAATGAGGTGGAGGGCCGCTCTCAGATCGTTACTGGGGAGGTTGCTGAAGTAATTGACGGGGCGCTTCCGCAGCTCATCCGTATCTTCACCGCTTCAGATGATGTGGTGAGATTCGAGCCTGTTGGCCCTGGAGACGAGCCGAAAGCAAAACAAGCAACTGATTACGCGAACTGGGTGTTCTACAAGGACAACCGTGGTTTTGCGATCATGCACGATTGGTTCAAGGACGCACTCCTGGAGAAGGTCGGCATCGTCAAGGCTTACTGGGATGATTCCTTTGATGTGATCAAGGAGTCTTATCAGAATCTGTCAGACGAAGAGCTGGCGATGCTGATGTCTGATGGGACGCGAGAGATCATCGCTCAAGAGACGGTTTCAACCTCCATCCTTGACGCGATGGGCAATCCAGCGATCGGCCTGGACGGTATACCTTTGATGCAGACCTCGCACTCTGTCCAAACCCGGCGCAAGAACAAGATCGGCCAAGTCAAGATTGTCAATGTCCCGCCTGAAGAGTTTCTGATCTCTAAGAACGCACGGACGATCCAAGATTCTCCTTTCACCGCTCATCGCCGGTTGATCCCGAGGTCTGACCTAGTAGCGATGGGTTTTCCCTCGGAGGAAGTGCAGAACCTTCCAACTTACGATGATCTGTCATTCAGCCCTGAGCGAGTGGCTCGATTCTCTGAAGGCGAGCAGCCATCGGACCAGGAGTCCTACGACCCCTCCATGCAGGATGTGGAGGTCTATGAGTGTTATGTCCGCGCCGACATGGACAACGACGGCATCGCTGAATTAGTTCAGGTGTGGTATGCGGGATCAAAGATTCTGGAGATGAGCGAGACGGACTACATTCCATTTCACTCAATCTGTCCCGTGCCCGTCCCGCATAAGTTTTACGGACTGTCCCTTGCAGACAAGACGATGGACATCCAACTCCAGAAGTCCACCATCACGCGCCAGATGCTGGATAACTTGTATTTGACGAACAATGCTCGAGTCGGTGCGGTTGAGGGTCAGGTGAATCTGGACGACCTTTCAACGATGACTCCAGGCGGCATTGTGCGGATGAAAAACCCAAATGCGGTGGTCCCGATGGCTGTGCAGCCCGTGGCTCAACAGGCCTTCCCAATGCTTGAATACTTGGATCAAGTTCAGGCCAAACGAACCGGGGTTTCCGACGCAAGCCAAGGTCTCGACCCAAACATCCTGCAGAATGTGACCGCAACGGCTGTCGCTGCGTTCCAAAATGCTTCATCAGGAAAGCTGGAACTGATTGCTCGGATCTTTGCTGAGACCGGCTTGAAGACTCTCTTTAAGGGAATCTTGCACCTTCTGTGCAAGTACCAGGACAAACCCCGCTTGATTCGGATGCGCGGTGAGTATGTCCCGATGGACCCCCGAATGTGGTCGAATCAATACGATGTGACCATCAGCGTCGGGTTGGGAACGGGTAACCGCCAAGAGCAGATGGCTATGTTGGCGATGATTCTTGACAAGCAAGAGCGCATCCTGCAGCAGTTTGGGCCTGCCAATCCGCTTGTCTCTGTGGCTCAATATCGGGACACGCTGGGACGGATGATCGAGGCCGCGGGGTTCAAGGATTCTGCGACATTCTTCAAGCCGATTACACCGCAGATTGACGAGGCTCTCTCGAACCCCCCTCCTCAACAGCAACAGATCGATCCAGCGATTCAGGCCATGATGATGCAGGCACAGGCCCAGGTGGAGATTGATCGTCAAAAAGCTGTGGCCGATTTGCAAGCTCGAAGAGAGAAGGCGGCGGCAGAGATCCAACTGGCCCGAGAGAAAGCTGCGGCTGAACTTCAGTTAAAGCAGCAGGAGTTCGAGGCTGAAGTCCAATTGAAAGCAGCGAAGTTAGGCGCAGGCATTAGCGGCAACATTGAAATCCCGGGGTAAATTATGGCAACCCAAGACTTGACTGAATTTGTGTTTTCTCGGATGTCACCTGCCGAGCTAAATAATTATTCAATGCTTCGTGAGAGTGGTGTCAATGAGATGCTGCCCTTAACAACCATAAATGGCAAAACCTATTTCCAAAACTCTGATGGTTCAATTGTTGAGATTGAACGCACTGGGGCAATCGGAGCGAATCAGACAATTTTTAGTCCTGAAGGCCAGATCGTTGAACGCGCCAACATTCCAGATTTCGGGGCAAGAAACCCAATCACAGATGCAGCCATTGCCGCAACTGGTGGTCTCTTGCTCGGGCCTGCGCTCGGGCCTTATGGTCTAGGGCTATCTCAACCTGTTGCGAATGCATTAGCGGCTAGTCTCCCACAATATGCCTCAACAGGAAATTTAGAAGATGCTCTAAAAGCTGCTGCAATCTCTGCTGCCGCGACGTATGGAATTCAATCTCTTCTAGGCGGTGCAGCGCCTCAATCGTACCCAAGCACCGATCTGCTGGTTTCAGCGCAAGAGCTTGCCAATCTTGGCTTTGATGAGTTTGAAATTGCCGATGCGCTTGTTCGAGGAGGTGCTTCAAACAAGGCGGCATTAGAAGCCGGTTCTATCGCAACGGATTTTGGAACACCTCTCGGGGCTAATCGTGGGCTTGGAAACTTTACGAGTTCTGGCGCGGAAAGTGTTCCTATCACGGGAACTGCCGTTTCGGGTGTTGGAGGTATTGCTCCTGTTGCTGCCGCTTTCCCGGTATCAAGCGCATTTACTCCTGGCCTACTGAATCAAGTAGCGGACATCACGAACCAGCAAGTCCAGCTACAGAATCAATCTCAAACTGGAGGCCAGAATCTCACCGCAGTTGCGCCAACCGCTGCGGGTGGATTGTTGAACCAGCAAGTTCAGTTGCAGACCCTTAAAACGACTCCTACCACTACGCAAGATCTTACAGGCCCCGCCGGTGCATTGCTTGGAGGCGCGATAGCTCCTACTCAAACAGTGCCGGTTGAAACCAAGAATATCACACGTCAAGAACAAGCCGTGACGATCCCTGTGGTTTCGTCAGAAAGCGTTAGCGTTCAAGGAAAGAGAGAGCCAGTTCCAACCGCTACCGCACTTATCCCAGCAGGGGCCGCTGGTGCTGCAATGGGAGTCACCGCTCCAGCCACTCCGACTAGCCCATTCAGCGCAACCGATGCGGCTTTGGCTGCTCTTCTGTTAGGCGGTGCTGGGTCACTATTAAATCAAGGGACTAGATTCACAATAGATCCAAGCCTAGCAAACAGCATCATCAACGCTCCAAGGCCTGTCTATCAGGCTGGAATGGGTGGATACCAGATGCCGGGGATGTTTCAAATTTCCCCAACGGATGTTTACAACCCATTCGCCACCACCGCACCATTTGGGGCTGGAAGGTTTGGAGGATTCGCCGCACCAATTACGTTGCCGACCGGGTTACTTGCCACAGAAACCAATCCCGTAGGGATGCGGCTTGCGACTCCCACTCGAGGGCTGGCATGAACAAGGCAGAACGCGCACAAACACTTCTAAACGATGAGTGGTTTCTAGAAGAAATCGAGTCCATCAGGAAATCCCTGATAAGCAAACTGACGAACTCAGAAGAAGACGCAATTGATGTACGCGAAAGTTGCTATTTGAAATTGCGCGTACTTGATGAAATAATTGGGCACTTTTCTTCAATCGCCTCGACTGACCAGTTGGTCAAGAGGCGTTGGAAGATTCTGTAGCGACCTGGCGCATCCAGGGAAAACTGAGGAAACTCAAATGGCAGACACTGACCCGAATGGGAGTGTTTTGAACACGGTGAACGATGCCGCAAGCGCGTTTCTCGGACTGATGGAACCAAAGGAAGCTGAACAAGCCGCCCCTGAAGTTTCAGAGGAACAGGAACAACTTGAGGTTGCCGAACCAGAGGAACTCGAAACCCAAGAAGTCGAGGCAGAGCCTGAACCGCAGCGATTCCGTGTGAAAGCCGCTGGCGAGGAAAAGGAAGTCACTTTCGATGAATTGGTGGACGGGTTTCAGAAGGGGCTGGACTACACCAAAAAGAGTCAATCCCTCGCCGAACAGCGTAAAGCTGTTGAGGCAGAGCGGATCGCCATCGAACAGGCCAAGCAAGCGAGGGATGCCTACTCTCAACGCATAACCTTAATCGACGAGTTCATCAGTAAACAAAACGAAGGGGAAGACCTCAATGCGCTGAAAGACGTTGACCCCATTGGTTATGCAGTCAAAGTAGCAGAGCGGACTGAACGGGAGAAGCAGCTTGCGATGATGCAGGCCGAGCGGCAGCGAATTGCTCAACAGCAATACGCCGAGCAGCAGGCCTTACTCCAGCAGCGACTCCACGAGGAAGCAAAGCGCGTGGCTGAGGTTATTCCTGAATACGGAGACGCAAAGAAGAGCAACGAAGTGAAGCAGACGATCCGCGCCTTTGCAAAAGAGGTGGGATTTACTGACGAAGAACTTGCTCAGGCTTACGACTCAAGACAAGTTCATGTTTTGTGGATGGCCTCTCAATACGCGAAACTCCAAAAGCAGAAGCCAGAGTTAACCAAGAAAATGCAAAGCGCACCCAAGATGCTGAGTCCAGGCGTGGCAGCGAACCAAAAGAACGCAGCCGACGAAAGCACCAAAAAAGCTCACTCGCAGTTAAAGAAAACCGGGAAGGTTTCTGATGCTGCGGCCCTGTTTGAACGAATTCTTTAGGAGTCCAAAATGACCCAGTTCCGCACTTATGCCGCTATCGGCATGAGGGAAGATTTGTCGGATGTGATCTACAGCATCAGTCCGACAGATACACCCTTTATGTCAACCGTTGCTAAAACGAAGGCCACTGCTGTGTTCCACGAGTGGCAAACAGACTCGCTGGCCGCTGCTGCTGCCAACGCCGCTGTGGAGGGTGCAGACGCATCAACCGCTACGTTGTCGCCAACAACCCGTGTTGGCAACCGCACCCAGATCAGCCAGAAGACCATTGGGGTCACTGGTACGCTGGAGGCTGTTGACAAGGCTGGCCGTAAGTCTGAAAAGGCGTTAGCTTTCCATTAAGCGCCCGTATTCGGTAACGAATATTGAAAAACTAGGTGAATTGCTGGAAACCCTTTAGAGCCTGATGCACCACAACATAGCCCGAAAGAGCAAGTGTGAAGGTCAAAAAGAATCAGGATTAGGCAATCAGCAGCCAAGCGCCGTATAGGTGAAGGTTCAACGACTAGGGAAAAATCCCGTAGGACTAAGTAGTCCGAAGTGCCTAGCCCCAGAAATGGGTGAAGATATAGTCTGATCTTGTATGAGAGTACAAGCCTCGAAAGAGGGTCAAGAAATTAACGAATCTTGGCAAACACAAATGACCAGTTGGCTAAAGCATCAAGCGAAATCAAGCGCGACATGGAGTTCACGCTGCTGAACAACACCGTTCAGGCTAACGGCTCTGCTGGCGCCAGCGCTCGCGTGTTGGGTGGCCTGCAGACCTGGCTGGCAACGAACGGCGACTTCGGTACGGGTGGCTCTGCTGGCGCTTCTGGCACGACTGCTCGCACCAACGGCACAAACCGCGCCTTTACAGAAGACATCCTTAAAACCGTAATTAAGGAGGTGTTTGAGTCCGGTGGTTCCCCGAAGATTCTGATGGTCACGCCTGCTCACAAGCAGACCGTTTCGGCCTTCGCTGGTATCGCTGCTCAGCGTTACATGGCTCCTTCGGATGCCCCGACGACCATTATTGGCGCGGCCGATATTTATTTGAGCGATTTCGGCTCCGTTTCTTGTGTACCCAACAGGTTCATGGTTTCGGGCAACTCGGCAAATGAAGTGGCCTTCGTGCTGGACCCCGAGTACGCTGCTGTTGCTTATCTGCGTCCATTCTTCACCAATGAACTGGCGAAGAACGGCGACTCGGAGCGCACCCAGTTGCTCGTGGAATACACGCTCGAAGTCAAGAACGAAGCCGCGCATGGCATCTGCGCAGACTTGAGCTGATTTTCGGTAGCAAGTAACTAAGGGGGCCGGGGCAACTCAGCCCCCTTTTTCACATGAACATCAACGAATTCTCCAAGACCGCAAAAGTTGTAGATCGCAAGGCCCATAAGACCGATGACGGTGGGCTGGTGATCGAAAGCACCCAAGATGTAACAGGGATCATCGAGTCCAATCGCAAGCAATTCAATGCTTACGATGAGCGCGCCCGATGGAGCGATCATGTGTTTGGGAATAAGATCGCGTCTATTCCGCTTGCGGTTGTTGATGAGCTAAACAAGCAGGGCATCATGCGAGGCTTCCATGTGTTGGATCAACCTCGTTTCAAGGCCTGGCTCAACCATCCTGACAACAGAGCGTTTCGCACCCGTCCTGGGAGGATCTAATGGCTCTTGCAACATTCTCAGATCTCAAGACCAGCATTGCGAACTATCTCGCTCGGTCTGATCTGACCTCTCAGATTCCAGACTTCATCACGCTTGCAGAGAATCGCCTTCGCCGGGAACTGCGTACTCGCAAGATGCTGAAGTTGGTATCTGCCACGATGACCGCGAACGACAACACTCTATCGCTGCCTTCGGACTTTCTTGCTCTACGGGATCTCCACTTAGCGACAACTCCGGTGAAGCCCGTCAACTTTTATAGTCCTTCGGTGTTTTTCCGCAATTCTCGCGTCACAGATACGGGAGTTCCGGTTGACTACACGATCCTCGATGCTGAGTTTCAGTTCGCTCCGGTTCCAGATTCTGCCTATGCGACGAGGATGCTTTATTACGCAGCGCCGACCTATCTAAGCGATGCGAATACTTCCAATGTGTTTTTAGCGAATTATCCGGATGCGTTGCTCTATGGCGCACTTGGGGAGGCCGAGCCGTTTTTGATGAATGATGAGCGTCTGCCGGTATGGGCCGCTCTTTACCAACGGGCGATTGATTCAATCTCTTCGTCGGATGACCAAGACGAATACTCGGCTGTTCCTTTGAAGATGACTTTGACTAGGAGATGATATGGCTGAAATGTCTAACTTTTTGGAGAACGCTTTAATCAATGCAACCCTCCGAAATACGTCTTACACCTCGCCTGCAGCGGTTTACCTTGCTCTTTTCCTGAGTGATCCCACCGATGCTGATTCCGGAACTGAGTGTTCTGGCAGTGGATACGCTCGTCAAGCTATCACCTTTGGCGCTCCTGCCAACGGAGTCACGACAAACTCTGCAGCCATTGAGTACGCGCAGGCAGGCAATGCGTGGGGAACCATAACGCACATCGGCATCCGAGACGCACTCACGAGCGGCAATCTCTTGTATCACTCGCCCCTTGATGCCTCCAAGACCATCGCAACGGGTGATGTGTTTCGGGTGGCTGTTGGCTCTCTAAGTGTGACGCTGACCTAATGGCCGATCTGCTCCCGCCGTGGACAATAGACTCCCTTGACAACCTCAAGGCGAGTCTTGACGATCTTACGCTGACGCTGGATAGCTCGCTTTATGAGACTTCCGTTACTCGGTGGGATGCATATTCCTCTGTTACTGCTCAAGCCGAGGTAGTTGCCAGTGCAACCAGAGTCCAATTTGCATCTGCAGATATTTCTGCTTCGGCTGAGGTTGCGGCTTCAGGTATTCGCGTTCAGTTTGGTGATGCTGTCATCACCGCGAGCGCGGATGTACTAGCGTCGGCAATCAGGGTTCAGCTTGGCTCTGGGCAGATTGAAGCAGCGGCCACGGTCACCTGTAATGGTGGTATTTCTGTTAGCGGTTCGGCGCAAGTTGAGGCGTTAGCGGCGGTTTCCTGCTTGGCAAATGCCACATTCGCAGGAAATGCATCTGTCACTTCACCGGCAGTCGTGACCTGTGTCGGGTTCAAGCAAGGACAAGAATGGTCACCGATTGCACCCTCCGAGCAGGCATGGACAGTAATCAATCCTGGGGCAACGGTCTGGACAGATGTTCCAGAAGGCTCCACCACTTGGACAGATGTTCCTGAGGGGGCCACGGTCTGGACTCAACAATCAGCAGGATCAACAACATGGAACAACGCCTGACATTTGGTGAGTGGCTCCCAGACCAGCCTGGGCTTGTTGGGGCACTGCAAGACGCAAAGAATCTAATCGCTCAGACGGTTGGATATGGGCCATTTCCCTTGATGGTGGATTACTCGGCGAACGCCTCAGAAAACCTCACTGCAGTGTTTACAGGTGAATTTTCCGCAACCACCAACATTTTTGCGGGCGGCAACTCGAAGTTGTTTGTTTTTGACTCAACTGACTTGTCGCTAGATGATGTCTCAAAAGCCGGTGGGTATAGTGGCACGACACCTTGGAAATTTACGCAGTTTGGCAAAGTTGTCTTAGCTGCAAATGGTGTGCAAAAAGTGCAGGCTTGGACACTTGGGACTTCCACCGTGTTTGCCGACTTGGCTGCTGCTGCTCCGGTTGCATTCTTCGTCAATGTCATTCGGGACTTTGTGGTTTGTGCCAAGATCGCCAGCTTCCCGAATCGGGTGCAGTGGTCAGACATAAATGACGAGACGGATTGGACATCTGGCGGGGCTTCACAATCAGACTTCCAAGACATCGCCGATGGTGGAAATATCGTAGGGATCACGGGCGGCGAGTTTGGGGTCATTCTTCTTGAGCGATCCGTCGTTCGGATGAGCTACATAGGTGCGCCGTACTTCTTTCAGTTCGACACCATCTCTCGGTCTTTAGGATGTTACGAAGCTGGCTCAATCGCCCAGTATGGGCCGCTCACTTTCTTTTTGAGCGATGACGGCTTCTATGTTTGTGATGGTCAATCGGTGAAGCCTATTGGTGCGGAGAAGGTGGATCGATGGTTCTTTGACGACCTTGACCCTGCGAATGTCAACAAGATGAGTGCTGCGATTGACCCTGTAAGAAAGGTCGTCGCCTGGAGCTACCCAAACACTCGCGCAGGGCAATCAATTCTTCTTTATAACTGGCAAGTCCAGCGGTGGACTTACGCTGACACAACGGCTAATTTCATTGCATCGATGGCAACGGCAGCGGTGACCTTGGAGGGCCTAGACCTGTACTCAGCAAGTCTTGATGCTCTTGGCACTTCCCTTGATTCTCGCACTTGGCTAGGAGGCAAATTCGTTTTCGCAGGAATTCAAAGCGCAAAGATTGTGACATTTACAGGTCAGCCATCAACAGCAAACATTGAAACTGGCGACTTTGTGGCAGGGCAAAACTCAGTCGTGAAGCTGGCCCGTCCTCAAGTGGATAACGGGTCTGCAACTGTTGCTGTGGCCTCGAGAGATCGTCTGGATGACTCAATTTCTTTTGGAACCTCTGTGGCTGCTGACAATGACAATCGAGTGAGCCTGAGAAGTTTCGGAAAGTACCACCGACTTCAAGTTGCCCCGAGCGGGAACTGGACAACGATTGTGGGCGTGGATGTAGACACCGTGAATGCAGGACGGCGCTGATGTTCCGTGCATTACCTCCATTCGGCTCTGATCCTCGCGGTGTCGCGGAGATCGTCAATGGGCTGATGAATGGTAAATCCAACAACACCGGGACGGTCACCCTAAGCACGGGTGGTGCGACATCGACCACGATCTTTGATGATCGCATCAGTTCTGAGTCCAAAATCATCCTGATTCCGTTCTCGGCTGCAGCTTTTGCCGACAAGATTCCGTTTGGCGCGTTCAAGGACGGCACAGACCAGACTGCAGCATCAACGACCGCGGCTTATCCAATCACGTTTGACACAACAGACTTTGGCAACGGTATCACTTTAACCAATACCTCTCGAATCAACTTCAAGAATGCCGGGGTATATGCAGTCAATCTTTCTGTGCAGTTGGCAAACGATGATTCTCAGATTCAAGATGTAGATATTTTCTTTCGCAAAAACGGCACCGACATTGCAAACAGCAATCGCCGCTTTTCGGTGGACTCAAAGCATGGCTCAATTAAGGGCCATATGGTTGCTCATATAAGTATTTTCGTGGAAGTTTCCGCAAATGATTATGTTGAAGCGATTTGGCACACCTCAAATCTAAACGTAATTTTGGAGCATATTGCGGCCCAGACTACGCCGACACGGCCTATTACACCCTCGGTGATTTTGACCGCTCAGTATGTCAACCCATCCTCAACTTATGCGGGTATCTATGTATCCTCACAAAGTCAGGGCAGCGCGGTGGTAACGCACTTTGCTAACTCGACGGCAAATCTAACTCTTGGATTCGTGGTGGTTGGATGAATGTGCGCTTGATTTCCCCCAACGATCTGAGACAATGGTGGGGATTCGTCAGACCCGGGCTATTGAAGGTTCTTCAAAAGACCCCGGAAGGATGGATTCCCGAAGACATCTACACAGACTGTTTCAACGGGAAATCCATGCTCTGGATGGCTCTGGATGACGCAAGGCCAGTTGGGTTCATGGTATTGCAACCCCGCAACTCCTCGCTCCATGTGTGGTGCGCCTATCTGCAAGAGGTAGGATATTTTGAGGAAGGCTGGCAACATCTCGTGAACATAGCTCAACAAGGTGATGCTGAACGCATTACTTTTGAATCGTGGCGACCGGGATGGGCGCGTAAAGCAAAACAACTCGGATTTAAGCCCCGTTCGTGGGCACTGGAGGTTTAGATGGGTGGCAACACAAGAACTCAAACAACAACGCAGGAACTTGATCCCGCGATTCGTCCGTATGTTCAATATGGTTTGAGTGAGGCGCAACGCCTCTATTCAACCCAAACGCCAACCTACTATCCTGGGCAAACTTTTGTAGGGCCTAGCGCTCAGACTCAACAGGCTCTGACCGCAGCCCAACAGCGGGCGGTGATGGGATCTCCTCTCCTACCGGCTGCACAACAGCAGGCATACAACACCATCCAAGGTGGGTATCTCACAGGGAATCCTTTCTTCCAGGGAGCCTTCCAACCCGCCGCCCAAGCAGCGCAGCAGACATATTTTGATGCGATCCAACAAGCTCAGTCCAATGCTTCTCGCGCAGGACGATTAGGCTCTGGAGCCGCGATGGGTCTTCAAGAGCGAGCCGGTGGTCAGTTCGCGCAGTCTCTTGCAAACACCGCAGGACAACTAGCATTCCAGAACTATGAAGCAGAGCGTGCCCGTCAACAGGCGATGCTTGGTGCTGCTCCTGCTCTTGCTGCAGCGGACTATGGTGACATTGAGCGATTGATGCAAGCCGGTCAGGCTGCAGAAGGCTACCAACAAGCCGCGCTCCAGGGCGACATCAACCGCTTCAATTTCATGCAGGGCCTGCCTCAGAACCAACTAAATCAGTACCTCTCAGCCGTTTATGGCTCCCCTCGAGGGATGGTACAGACGACCCCGGTTTTCACGAATCGGGCATCTGGGGCACTTGGAGGGGCGTTGGCTGGTGGATCAATGTTCGGCGCTCCTGGTGCCGCTATTGGCGGTCTATTGGGCCTCTTGGGGGGTTAAATGAACGAACTCTTCGCACAACTATTTGGTCAGCAGCCGACCTATGCCACTGCACTATTGGGTGAGGAAGAGGCTCGCCGACTCCAACAGCAAGCCCAACAACAGGGACTGTTGAATGTAGGTCTGTCTCTCCTGGCGGGATCAGGCCCATCCGCACAACCCCGCGGCATTGGGCAGCTTCTCGCTCAAGGCGTACAAGCCGGTCAGCAGGCCTATCAGGGCGCGTATAACCGAGCGGTTCAAGAGCAAGCTCTCAAAGAGCAACTCGCGGAACGCCGACTAGCAATGGGTGAGCGTGTCCGCGTGATGCGTGAGCAACAACTTGCCGAGCAATCACTTCCTAAAGTTTTTCGCAGGCCGATGGTTCAAACGCTAGAGGGAGAAGTTCCTGGCGCTCCGCAGCTTGATATTGGTGCGCTGTTGTCTCTGCCGCTTGGCGTTCAGCAGCGTTTGATGCCGATTGTTAAAGGCACTGCGGAAACCATTCCTCAGCTTCGTAGAGCTGGCCTTACTGGAGATCAGGGGCGGCAGGAAAACCCATTTGCGATCTTTACGCAAGACCCAACGGTTCCGCAGAATGTTCGTAATATCGCCGAGCAGTATTCTCGCAGTTTTGCTTCTGGCGGGATTGACCCAGAGAAGGTAGACGAACGAGTTCGCCAACTTGGTGAGATGGTTCAGCGTACCCAGCAGTTTCAAACCACCCAAGCTGGCTTGGAAGCACAGCGTCAGGCCACGAATCTTCTTGCTCAAGGACAGCAAGCGATTCAGCGTATGTCTGTTGAAGACCGTATTGAGCGCGCCCGTGAAAAGGCAGCCGAAAAAGAGCAATCCAAGACAGATGCCAAGGATCAACTCACCGCAACGGTTGAGCAGCTCAAGAAGAACTATGACACGCTTCTTCAACAAGGTGGGATTGTTAGCACAGAGGCGACAGGGTTGGCCAATGTTGGCGCTCGTTTGTCATCATCTGGGCTTGGCCGAGCGGTTGGTGGTGCTGTTGGGACAAAGACGCAACAACAGCGTGAGGCTATTGAGCAAACCCGTCCTTTGTTGCTGAATCTCATCAAGAACGCAACCGGGATGAGCGCCCAGCAGATGAACTCCAATGTTGAAATGCAGCTCTATCTGAATGCCGCCACTAACCCTAATCTCAGCTATGAAGCCAACATGGAGGCTCTAGCTAACCTAGATCGTCTGTTTGGTCTCGGATCTGCGGCTAAGAAGATTGAGGATCAACTGAAGAAAGATCAAGGTAAAGGCGGCCAAACTCGAAGCGGGTGGTAAACATGGCAGACATTACGATTACTTTCGCCGACGGAACATCTCATGTTTATGAGAATGTGCCGAACGATGTAACTAGAGAACAGGCCATTCAACGGGCCACAAAGGACTTTGCTGGAAAGCAAGTCTCAAATGTCTCTCGTGCATCCTTTGCCGAGATGAGTCCGGTTGATGTAGCTGGCCGTGCGGTTGCTAATCTTCCAGGCTCAACGGCAAAACTTGTCGGCGACTTGCTTACGGCTATCACAAGCCCGGTTCAAACCGCTCGGGGTATCCTGGATCTTGGTGCTGGTGCGCTTCAGAATTTGATGCCAACAAGCGTGAAAGAGTTTGTGGATCGTTTTGACGCAAACCCTCAAGCAGCACAAAGAGCGGTTCAGGTTGCCAACGCTGTCGGCGGTGAGTACAAACAGAAGTATGGGACTATGGAGGGCTTCAAAAAGGCTCTAGCAACAGACCCAGCTAATGTTATGGCTGATCTATCAACGATCATGACTGGTGGAGCGGCAGCGGCTGGTCGAGTTGCTCCTGTTGGCGCTGCGGCAGTTCGTCAAGCCGCATCGTTTGTTGACCCTCTATCGTTGGCCACAAAGACCATTTCCGGTGGCGCACAAATGGCTCAACAGGCTGTGCCCGCTATTCTTGGTGCTAGGGTCGGCGCTGGGCCAGAAGCAATCACTCAAGCATTCCAGGCCGGTACAAAGGGCGGTGCTGAAGCGGCTCAATTCCGTCAGAACATTCGTGGTCAGGCAGATATGCTTGATGCACTTGAAGCAGCAAGGACGAATCTTGAGGCCATTCGCAAACAGCGCGGTGATGTTTATCGCGCCAGTATGGAAAACATAAAGGGTGATAAGACCATTCTGAATTTTGAGGGAATTGATAAGGCTCTAAACAAGGCTTACGAAGACTTCACATTCAAGGGAAAGCCAAAGAACGATTTAGCAATCCAGAAGCTGAATGAAGCGAAAGCTAAAATTGATGAGTGGAAAACTTACGATCCCGCAGAGTTCCACACCCCTGAAGGTTTAGACGCTCTGAAGCAGCAAGTTGGGCAAATCATCGAAGATTTGAAGCCTCGCACTCCGTCCGATACGGCTGTAAAAGGCATCTACGGCGCGATTAAGAACGAGATCAATGCTCAGGCTCCAACATACGCCAAGACGATGAAGGCGTATTCTGATGCGACAGATCAAATTCTTGAGATCCAACAGGCTCTCTCAATCAAAGACAAGACCTCTGCTGATACTGCAATGCGTAAGTTGCAGTCGATCATGCGGAACAATGTGAACACAAACTTTGGTCAGCGATTGAGTCTTGCGAAGGAATTAGAGCAAGCTGGTGGTCAGATGATGCTTCCAGCCCTTGCGGGCCAGGCTCTTTCATCAATCACGCCCAGAGGAATTCAAAGCGCCACAGCGCCACTTGAGGCGGCCACCATGTTTGGTCTTGGTGGCGGCCCAGCTGCATTGGTTAGCGCGGCAACATCATCCCCTCGATTGGTTGGAGAGGCCGCATTCAAGGCTGGTCAAGTCGCAGCAATTCCTGGTCGAGTCGGGCGAGGACTGCTTGACCTTGAGCAACGCCTGCCAGCTGAACTTCAGATCACACCAAGAGCGGTTGGTATGCAAATGCCAGAGATAGACTTCAGAACGCTTAATCTCTTGTATCAGCTTCGCCAACGCGAAGAAGAGAACCAGTAAGAGGAATAAATCATGCCGAAGACCAAAATCTCAGAATTCTCCGCAACCCCCGGGAATAACACCGACATTGACGGAATCAACATCGCGGAGGGATGTGCACCCTCTGGTATCAATGATGCCATCCGTGAGCTGATGGCTCAACTGAAGGACTTCCAAGCCGGTACTGCCGGGGATTCCTTCAACGGCCCGATTGGGGCAACGACTCCCGCTGCGGGGACTTTCACGACTCTTTCGGCATCGAGTACCACCACCCTTTCAGGGCTGACCGCCTCTACTGCGCTTGCATTGGATGCGAGCAAGAACATCGTTTCGGTCACCAACACGGGAAGCGGGAACAATGTCCTGGCGACTTCCCCGACCCTGGTGACTCCTGCGCTGGGAACTCCATCCTCGGTGACGCTGACGAACGCCACAGGACTTCCGATCAGCACGGGTGTGTCTGGGCTGGGCACTGGCGTAGCCACGGCGCTTGGCATCAATACCGGCACCGCAGGATCGTTTGTCGTCAACGGCGGTGCACTCGGTACTCCCTCTTCAGGAACGGTCACAAATCTGACGGGCACGGCTTCCATCAACATCAACGGCACGGTTGGAGCCACAACGGCAAATACTGGAAGTTTCACAACGCTCACCACCTCATCGACTGTCACGCTCAACGCTGGCACAGCCAACGGCGTCCTGTTCCTGAACGGCAGCAAGGTGGCGACATCTGGTAGTGCGCTGACGTTTGATGGGACGAATTTGGGTGTTGGAGGCTCTGGATTTTCTGGGTCGCCAAAACTTGCGACAACTGGAGCAGGCGATCAAGAAGTACAGTTTACGCATTCAGATAATGTTCCTGGACGCACTGTTACATTACGGCTAACAAATAATAACAGTGTTTTCTATACATACGGGCCATATTTGCAGGCCATTATGGGGTCGGGGTTAGACAGCTATGCTGGACTTGCGTTTGGTATTCAAACCGCCGAACAAATGCGCCTGACCTCAACGGGCTTGGGCATCGGGACGACATCTACTTTCTCTGGTGCAAAATTAGTAACAGACGGCGGCGGCATTGGTATTCTAAATAAAGGCTTGCTGCGCTCCAGTACCAATGGAGTTTTGCAGGTTTCTGCTGATCCAAACAACGCCTACTCATCGTCGCAAATTAGCTTTGATGTTGATGGCGCTACGGTTGCCACCCTCGACTCCTCTGGCAACCTCGGCATCGGGACGAGTTCGCCTGCAACTAAGTTGCACGTCAATACTGGGGCGGCGGGTTATGGAATCACTGTAGCAGCATCTTCACAGACAGGTAATACCTACCAAATCGGTATTGATTCAAACAGCAATCTTGCTTTTTACGACACTTACGCCGCAGCGCAGCGACTTGTGCTTTCTAGCTCCGGCAATCTGGGCATCGGGACGAGTTCGCCTGCACAGAAGTTGGATGTTGCAGGGATTATCAGAGCTTCTGGCACAGGGTATTCCAGCGCAGGGTCGCCAACGCTGTTTCTTACAAACACCACTGCGTCTACCGGCAGAACATATGCAATCAATTCCACAAATAATGGGTTTCTGCAAATTGCTGATGACACCGCTGGTGGCGCTACCCGTGTAGTCATCGACTCCTCCGGCAACCTCGGCATCGGGACGAGCAGTCCGGGGGCGAAGTTAGATGTTCACTCCACAAATAATGCGTTTAATGCTTTGCAAGTTCGCTATAACGCAAGCAACGATGCGATGGGTTTTGGTATTGGAAACTCAAATGGCTTTCCATATTTAGGTTACAACACAAAATCTGCTGCAAGCGTTGATACCCCTAACTATGAGCGTAATGGGCCAGCGTCACAACTGCGAATGGATAATGGCGCTTTCAAATTTTCTATTGCAGCCTCCGGCACCGCAGGCAACGCCATCACGTTCACGCAGGCGATGACGCTGGAAGCCACAGGAGGCTTGGCGATAGGTCGGACATCTACGGCTGGAAGTGCTACCGATAAAGTTCTTGCCGTTGAAGGAACGGGAAGTTCACAGATCAATTTGTACTGGAACAACACCCTCGGCGCGTACCTGTATTCAAACTCAAGCAACACGGTCTTATCAAGCCAACAAAACCTTCCGTTACTTTTTAACACCAACAACGCCGAACGCGCACGCATCACGGCAGGGG